>Ga0268290_100169_pt1 | contig 16692 bp, 13 predicted proteins | sample MetspRMADM_FD_191346 | JGI IMG/M metagenome (GOLD analysis project Ga0268290, IMG submission 191346) | Soil microbial communities from San-Diego area, Southern California, United States - Methylocaldum sp. RMAD-M | ecosystem: Environmental > Terrestrial > Soil > Desert | place: USA: California... | reverse complement strand
CGCCTGCCCAAGGACCGCGCCGAGATCGTGGTCGAGGCGAGCCCGGCCGAGTGCGAGGCGCTCGCCCGCGACTACAAGATCCCCGCCATCCGCGACCTCGTCGGCCGCTTCACCTTGAGCGGTTCGCTGACCCGGCTGCGGGCCGAGGGTCGGGTCGAGGCCTTCGTGACCCAGGTCTGTACGGTCACGCTGGAGCCGTTCGAGGCGAAGGTCTCCGAGCCCGTCGAGGTGGAGTTCACCAATGCCGACATGCTGGAGGGCACGGAAGCCGAGGATGTCGATCTGCCCGACCCGATCGTGAACGGGCGCGTCGATTTCGGCGTCCTGACCGCGGAGTTCCTGGCGCTCGGCCTCGATCCCTACCCGCGCAAGCCCGGCGTCGCCTTCGACGCGGTCACGGTCGGCGACGATCCGCTGCCGTTCTCCGACCTCGCGGCGCTGAAGGCCAAGCTCGGTCAGGACAACGGGTGACGGGTGGGCCGCCCGGCCCCCTCGAGCGCTGCCGTCACGACGACGGGTGAGTTTTTATTTGCCCGGCGGGGCGCTGCCGTTATTTTGCGCCGCCGATTCCGGGGCCTGTGATGCCCCTTCACGCTCGCTGCCCGCCGGCTCCCCGCGGCGCCCCGAAGGAACCATGTCGAACCGCGTTTGCATCTCGCTCGACGCCATGGGCGGCGATCACGGCCCCACGACCGTCGTGCCCGGCGCGGCCATCGCCCGTGAGCGGCACCCCGAACTCCACTTCATCCTGTTCGGCGACGAGGCGGTGGTGCGTCCCCTCGTCGAGGCCGAGCCGCGCCTCAAGGGCGCCGTCGAGATCCGCCACACCACCGTCTCGGTCGCGATGGACGACAAGCCGAGCCAGGCGGTCCGCCAGGGTCGGGGCAAGTCCTCGATGTGGCGGGCGATCCAGGCGGTGCGCGACGGGGAGGCCCAGGCCGCGGTCTCGGCCGGCAATACCGGCGCGCTGATGGCGATGTCGAAGATCTGCCTGAAGACCATGGCCGGCATCGAGCGCCCGGCCATCGCCTGCCTGTGGCCGACCGTGCGCGGCGAGAGCGTGGTGCTCGATGTCGGCGCCACCATCGGCACCGATGCCGAGCATCTGGTCGAGATGGCGGTGATGGGCTCGGCCATGGCCCGCATCGTCCTCGATGTCGAGCGGCCGACGGTCGGCCTGCTCAATGTCGGCACCGAGGAGATGAAGGGCAACGAGGCCGTGAAAGAGGCCGCCCGCCTCCTGCGCGAGTCCGAGCCAGCCAACTTTTCCTATCACGGCTTCGTCGAGGGCACCGATCTCGGACGCGGCACCACCGATGTGGTGGTGACGGAGGGCTTCACCGGCAATATCGCCCTCAAGACGGCCGAAGGCACCGCCAAGCAGATCGCCTCCTACCTCAAGGCGGCGATGGGGCGGACCCTCTCGGCCAAAATCGGTTACCTGTTCGCGCGCCAAGCCTTCGCGGCTTTGCGCGAGAAGATGAACCCGAGCCGGGCCAATGGCGGCGTGTTCCTCGGGCTTGAGGGCATCGTCATCAAGAGTCACGGCTCGGAGAACGCGCAAGGGTTCGCGGCGGCGGTCGATCTTGCCCACGACATGGCGCGCTACGACCTGATGCGAACGATTCGTGACATGCTGGAGCAGACGCCGGCGGTCGCCACCGGTGTGAGCGCCGGGCTCGATGCCAGCTTGGCCCAGAAGTGAGCCCGGCACAGAAGTGAGAAAGGGACGGTTCTGATGGCGCATCGGCGCTCCGTCGTGGTCGGCTGCGGGGCGTACCTGCCCGAAACCGTCGTCACGAACACAGACCTCGCCGAGCGCGGGATCGAGACTTCCGACGAGTGGATCGTCCAGCGCACCGGCATCCGCCAGCGCCATATCGCGCGCGCCGACGAGACGACCTCGGTGCTCGGCACGCGGGCGGCGCTCGCGGCGCTCGACGACGCCGGGCTTTCGCCCGCCGACATCGATTTCGTGATCTGCGCGACCTCGACGCCCGACCACACCTTCCCCTCCACCGCCACCCAGATCCAGGCGGCCCTCGGGATCGAGGGCGGCTTCGCCTTCGACCTCCAGGCGGTCTGCGCCGGGTTCGTCTATGCGGTGGCCACTGCCGACCGCTTCCTGACGACGGGGGGCGCCAAGCGCGCCCTGGTGATCGGCGCCGAGACCTTTTCGCGGCTGCTCGACTGGGAGGACCGCACCACCTGCGTCCTGTTCGGCGACGGCGCGGGCGCCATCGTGCTGGAGGCTCGCGACGGCCAGGGGACGAGTGCGGATCGCGGCGTGCTGTCGAGCTGCCTGCGCTCGGACGGGCGCCACCGCGCCAAGCTCTACGTCGATGGCGGCCCCGGCTCGACCGGTACCACCGGCAAGCTGCGCATGGAGGGTCGCGAGGTGTTCCGCTTCGCCGTCGGCTCGGTGACCGACGTGATCGAGGAGGCGTTCCGCGCCTCCGGCACCACGGCGGACGACCTCGCGTGGTTCGTGCCGCATCAGGCCAACCGGCGGATCATCGAGGCGTCGGCCGACAAGCTCGGCATCGCCCGCGAGAAGGTGGTGCTCACCGTCGATCGCCACGGCAACACCTCGGCCGCGTCGATCCCGCTGGCGCTGGACGCTGCCCGCCGCGACGGGCGCATCCGTGAGGGCGATCTCGTGATGATCGAGGCGATTGGCGGCGGCTTCACCTGGGGCGCCGCGCTCCTGCGCTGGTAGTCGAGGCTCCCCGCACAGGCTCGGGTTTTATGTCAACCGCAAGGTTCTGTTGACCGTCGTCCTTCTGCCGATTAGCCTGTGCGATCATAGAGATACACGGCGAGATCCCGTTTCGGGGAACTCACGCGACGTTTGAGCGGAGACAGCGTCCGCACGTCCCGAAAAGGACAGTGCGGAGGCGAAAAACTCGGCCAGAAGGGGGAGCGCATGGCGGGCAAGACGGTCACACGCGCGGATTTGAGCGAGGCCGTTTACCAGCAGGTCGGCCTGTCGCGAGCCGAATCGGCCGCCCTGGTCGAGACGGTGCTCGGTGAGATCTGCAACTGCCTGTCCTCGGGCGAGACGGTGAAGCTGTCCTCGTTCGGCTCCTTCGTGGTGCGCTCGAAGGGCAAGCGCATAGGCCGCAATCCGAAGACCGGCGTCGAGGTCGAGATCGAGCCGCGGCAGGTCATGGTGTTCAAGCCGTCGAACGTGCTCAAGGCGCGCATCAACGGCGGCCACGTCAACGGGCTCGACGCGGACGAGGATGAGTGATCCGGCCGGGCCGTCCCGGTTCGCTCCCGCACAGATTGGTTTGAGGCGCTGCCATGGGGCTGCCGATGGGTTTACCGCTGGAATCCCCCGCCCTTGACTCCGTCGCCGGCGAGGAGCGGAGCGAGAAGAGCCCCGGCGCCTTCCGCACCATTACAGAAGTGTCCGAGGAACTCGGCGTACCCCAGCACGTCCTGCGCTTCTGGGAGAGCCGGTTCAGCCAGATCAAGCCGATCAAGCGGGCGGGCGGGCGGCGCTACTACCGGCCGGAGGATATCGACCTTCTCCGGGGCGTGAGCTGTCTGCTGCGCGGAAAAGGCTACACCATCCGCGGGGCGCAGCGCGTCCTCAAGGAGAACGGCGTGCGCTTCGTCCAGGCGCTCGGCCGCGGCGAGGCGGAGGTCGGCGCGCCGACCGGCTCCGATCGGGACGAGGAGAGCGTCGAGGCCGCCGCCTCGGATCGCCGGGCTCTGGAGGGGGCGCTCGCCGAACTGCGCGCCTGCCGGGCCCTGCTCGCGGGACTCGACGAGGCGGATCACGAGGCCGCCTGAGGCCTACCGCAACTCGCTTGCGCGCAAGGCATTGACTCGCCTCACGGATTTCCGCGCGCTCCGGACTCGCCATGCGCAGATGTAGGCTGAACTTTACCGGCGGACCGGCGTTGAGGCGCCATGGCCCCCCCTCGCTCCCGGATGTCTCCGACCCAGGAACTCATCGCCCGCGTGATGCGGATCGTGCGCGCTTGCCCGGAGGCCGCCAACGAGGTTCTGGAATTGATGTTTCTCGTCAGCCAGATCGAGGCATCGACCACGGTGGATCGCGAGTATCGCGACGCGCGGCGGGTCATCAGCCGGCTGCGCGCACCGCTCTGGGACATGGGGCCGGCCGATCGGGAGACCCTGCTCAAGGCTGCCGACACCATCCGCCGGGTCTGCGACCTCGCCGATGGTGACATCCCGTCCGCGCCCTTCGCCGATCTCGGCGAGCGTGAGCGCGTCGAGAAGGCACTGACCCAGGCGTTGGCGGGCCAGCTCGATGAGGCCCAGATCGCCCGCGTGGCCGGCACGGTTGCTGCTGCGCTGCAGCACTGAGCGGGCATCGCATCCGACAAGATTCGAGGCGGCAAGCCTCGACGCGGGCCTCCGACCTCCCCACATCCTCGCTTGCGCCCTGCGGCGCCGAGGCCGGATCGCCCGGCCGCTCGCCGACAGGGCGCGCGACGACGCTCAAGGAAACGCCGATGGATCTGCCGACCTCTGCCGCGAAACCGATTGCGGCCCTGCCCGCCGCCCTCGCCACCGCCGTTGCAGCCTCCTGGCTCTGCCTCGCCGGGCCGGCCCTTGCGCAGACCACCGTCACCCGCAGCGAGACCGTGCCCGCAGGCAAGCAGGCCCGCCTCGTCATCGTGCCGAACCTGAAGAAGGACTGCTCGCTCGGCCCGATGCCCGAGATCAAGGTGGTGACGCCGCCGACATCCGGCTCGCTCATCACCAAGGCCGGCAAGCTGAAGACCCCGTCCAAATACCGTTGCCCGAACAAGGACGCCGAGGTCCAGGCGATCTTCTACCAGCCCAACAGCGGCTACACCGGCTCCGATGGGGTCGTTGTCGAGATCAAGAATGCCGATGGCGAGGTCGAGAAGCGCGATATCCGCATCACCGTCGACAAGGGCGACAAGTCCAAGGACGAGAAGAAGAGCGGCACCGATCTCTGATCAGAGAGACAGTCGTAAACGCGGTCACGCTGCATCGCAGCAATTTCGACTGATTTTAGAAGCCTCCGGCATCGAGCCGGAGGCCGCCGTCCCATATCGGACGCCGGTTAAGCTCGCGCTAAATCCCGGCCAACTTTGAGTGTGTCCCGTTTCACACGCAGGACGGCCCTCCTGTGGGCGGTGCGACAAAACCCGCAATGTCGGTTGCGTTCGACCCGAGACAGGATGAAGCTGTCATCAGCCTGAAGGGGGTGTTCGAATGCCGCTGCACTCGACGAACGACCTGTTCCAGAGCTTCGCTCGCGGCTATGAAGCGCGCCGCGATACGGAGATGACCCTCTCCGAATATCTTGAGGCGTGCCGCGACAACCCGCTGATGTACGCCTCGGCCGCCGAGCGCATCCTTGATGCGATCGGCCAGCCGGAGATGGTGGACACCGCCCGTGACGCGCGCCTCGGCCGCGTGTTCATGAACCGCACGATCCGGGTCTATCCGGCCTTTGCCGAGTTCTACGGCATGGAGGAGACGATCGAGCGGATCGTCTCGTTCTTCCGCCATGCCGCTCAAGGGTTGGAGGAGCGCAAGCAGATCCTCTACCTGCTCGGCCCCGTCGGCGGCGGAAAGTCGTCGCTCGCCGAGCGACTCAAGGCGCTGATGGAGGTCCACCCGATCTACGTGCTGAAGGCGGGCGACGAGGTCTCGCCGGTCTTCGAGAGCCCGCTCGGCCTGTTCGACCCCGAAATCATGGGCCGGGAGATCGAAGAGCGCTTCGGCATTCCGCGCCGCCGCCTCACCGGCCTGATGAGCCCCTGGGCCTTGAAGCGCCTCGACGAGTTCGACGGCGACATCTCCCGCTTCAAGGTGATCAAGGTGCGGCCCTCGCGCCTGCGCCAGATCGCAATCGCCAAGACCGAACCGGGCGACGAGAACAACCAGGACATCTCCTCGCTCGTCGGCAAGGTCGATATCCGCCGGCTCGAGACGCTCTCCCAGGCCGATCCGGATGCCTACTCCTACTCGGGCGGGCTCAACCGGGCGAACCAGGGCGTTCTCGAATTCGTCGAGATGTTCAAGGCGCCGATCAAGATGCTGCATCCCCTGCTCACGGCGACGCAGGAGGGCAACTATGTCGGCACCGAGAATATCGGCGCGATCCCTTTCACCGGTGTGATCCTGGCGCACTCGAACGAGGCCGAGTGGCAGTCGTTCAAGACCAACAAGAACAACGAAGCCTTCATCGACCGCATCTACGTCATCAAGGTGCCCTACTGCCTCCGGGTCACGGAGGAGCAGCGCATCTACGAGAAGCTGATCTCGGGCTCGGAGCTGTCCACGGCGGCCTGCGCCCCGGGCACGCTGGAGATGTTGGCCCGCTTCTCGGTGCTGTCGCGGCTCCGCGAGCACGCCAACTCCAACCTGTTCTCGAAGATGCGGGTCTACGACGGCGAGAGCCTTCGTGAGGTCGATCCCCGCGCCCGCTCGATGCAGGAGTACAAGGACACGGCCGGCGTCGACGAGGGCATGGACGGGATCTCGACCCGCTTCGCCTTCAAGGTGCTGGCGGCGACCTTCAACCATGACACGACGGAAGTCTCTGCCGACCCGGTTCACCTGATGTACGTGCTGGAACAGGCGATCCGGCGCGAGCAACTGCCGCCGGAGATCGAAAAGCGCTACATCGAGTTCATCAAGACCGAACTCGCGCCGCGCTACGCCGAGTTCATCGGCCACGAGATCCAGAAGGCCTATCTCGAATCCTACCACGATTACGGCCAGAACCTGTTCGACCGCTACATCGACTACGCCGACGCCTGGATCGAGGATCAGGACTTCAAGGACGCGGAGACCGGCCAGCTTCTCAATCGCGAGCTCCTGAACCAGGAGCTGACCAAGATCGAGAAACCCGCCGGCATCGCCAATCCGAAGGATTTCCGCAACGAGGTGGTGAAGTTCGCGCTGCGCTCGCGGGCGCAGCACGGCGGCCGCAACCCGTCCTGGACGTCTTACGAAAAACTGCGCGAGGTGATCGAGCGGCGGATGTTCTCCCAGGTCGAGGAACTGCTGCCCGTGATCTCGTTTGGCTCAAAGAAGGACAGTGAAACCGAGAAGAAGCACGGCGAGTTCGTCGACCGGATGACCGACCGGGGCTACACCGAGCGGCAGGTCCGGCGGCTGGTGGAATGGTACATGCGCGTGAAGCAAGCGGGGTGAGGCGGGCTCCGGCCCTCCGGCATCCGCCGCACTTTCGCACCTTTGTCCCTCGACCAGGGACGTGAAACTAGGCGCTGAGCGACCCCGGATGCACATCGTCGACCGTCGGCTCAATCCAGGTGGGAAGAGCCTCCCGAACCGCCAGCGCTTCCTGCGCCGGGTCAAGGACGTCGCGCAGCGCGCGGTTCGGGAGTCCGCCCGAGAGAAGGACATCAAGAACCTCGGCAAGGACGGGCGCATCTCCGTGCCCGGCGACGGGGTGCGCGAGCCGCGCTTCTCGCGCCAGCCGGGTACGGGGCATCAGGACTATATCCTGCCCGGCAACAAGACCTACGTGGAGGGCGACCGCATCGAGCGCCCGCCGGGCGGCGGGGGCGGGGGCGGCTCCGGGGAAGGTGGCGACGGAGGCGAGAACAGCGAGGACGCTTTCCACTTCGTCCTGACGCGGGAAGAATTCCTCGACCTCTTCCTCGAGGACCTCGAACTGCCCGATCTCGCCAAGCGCCGCCTCGCGGTGGTGGAGACGGAAGGCTTGCGCCGGGCCGGCTACACCGTCTCGGGCTCGCCGGCGAACCTCGCGCTGTCGCGGACGCTGCGCAACTCGATGTCCCGGCGCATCGCCCTCAAGCGCCCCAAGCTCGAGGAGGTCGCGGCGCTTGAGGCGGAGATCGCCGAGGCCGAAGCCGCGAACGATCCGCGCCTGCCCGACCTGCAGCTCAAGCTGCTCGGCTTGCGCGAGCGCTCCAAGCGCATCCCCTACGTCGACCCGATCGACCTGCGCTTCCGCCGCTTCGAGCCCTATCCGAAGCCGATCGCGCAAGCCGTGATGTTCTGCCTGATGGACGTCTCGGGCTCGATGACCGAGCACATGAAGGATTTGGCCAAGCGCTTCTACATCCTGCTGCACATCTTCCTGACGCGCCGCTACAAGCACGTCGAGATCGTCTTCATCCGCCACACCGACAAGGCGACGGAGGTGGACGAGGAGACCTTCTTCGGCTCCCGCGAGACCGGCGGCACGCTGGTCTCCTCCGCGCTCGTGGAGATGAAGCGCATCGTCACCGAGCGCTACTCGCCCGACGACTGGAACATCTACGCGGCGCAAGCCTCGGACGGCGACAACGTCTCCTCCGACGGGCCGACCTCGACCGAACTGTTGCGCGCGCACATTCTGCCGGCCTGCCAGCACTTCGCCTATCTGGAAGTCGGCGATGAGAATGGCCCGCGCGCCGGCTTCGTCGAGCACCGCACCACCCTGTGGCGCACCTACGAGGCGCTCGCCAAGGCCGGCGAGCCGCTCGCCATGCGCAAAGTGAATCACCGCCGCGACATCTACCCCGTGTTCCGCGAGCTGTTCGGCCGCAAGGACGCGCGGGCGGAGGCGTAGCGATCGGCCTCCCCGCGAGGGGAGGAGAGACAGCGTCGAAGAGAAGGGCCGACATGGTCGCGAGCCTGAGCCGCACGAAGTCCACAGCCCCGAAGCCGGGCGAGTTGCTGTTCTCCGGCAATGACTGGGATTTCGAGACGATCCGGCGCATCCACGACGCCTGTGAGGCCGTGGCCGGGCCGGAACTCGGCCTGTCGTGGTACCCGAACCAGATCGAGATCATCACTGCCGAGCAGATGCTCGACGCCTATGCCTCGATCGGCATGCCGCTGTTCTACAAGCACTGGTCCTTCGGCAAGCATTTCGCTCAGCAGGAGGCGAGCTACCGCCGCGGCCTGATGGGGCTCGCCTACGAAATCGTCATCAACTCCGATCCGTGCATCTCCTACGTCATGGAGGAGAACACGGCGACGATGCAGACGCTGGTGATCGCCCACGCCGCCTTCGGGCATAACCACTTCTTCAAGAACAACTATCTGTTCCGCCAGTGGACGGATGCGGAGGGCATCCTCGACTATCTCGATTTCGCCAAGGGCTACATCGCCCGTTGCGAGGAACGCTACGGGCATGAGGCGGTCGAGCACGTACTCGACGCCGCCCACGCCCTGATGAGCCAGGGCGTCCACCGCTATCCCCGCAAGAAGCGTCCGGATCTGGCGAGCGAGCAGCGGCGCGAGCGCGAGCGCGAGGAGCACGGCGAGCAGATCTACAACGACCTCTGGCGCACCCTGCCGGCCAAGGCCGGCGGGCAGAAGGGCGACCCGGCGCTGGAGCGTCGCCGGGCGCTGTTGGAGTTGCCCCAGGAAAACATCCTCTACTTCCTGGAGAAGGTGGCCCCGCGCCTGCGGCCCTGGCAGCGCGAGATTCTTCGGATCGTCCGGCTGGTCGCGCAGTACTTCTACCCGCAGCGCCAGACCAAGGTGATGAACGAGGGCTGCGCCACCTACTGCCACTACCGGATCATGAACGCGCTCTCGCAGAAAGGTCAGCTCAGCGAGGCGGCTTATCTCGAATTCCTGACCTCGCACACCAACGTCATCCGCCAGCCGAACTTCGACGACCGCTCCTTCGGCGGGCACAATCCCTACGCCCTTGGGTTTGCCATGATGCAGGACATCGCCCGCATCGTGGAGCAGCCGACGCAGGAGGATCGCGAGTGGTTCCCCGACATCGCCGGCCGCGGTGACGCCATGGGGGTGCTCCGCGATTGCTGGGAGAACTACCGCGACGAGAGCTTCATCGCGCAGTTCCTGAGCCCGAAATTGATGCGCGGCATGCGCCTGTTTCACGTCGTGGACGATCCCGACGAGCCGGAGATGCGCGTCGAGGCGATCCACGACGAGCGCGGCTACCGCAAGATGCGCCGCTCCTTCGCCCGGCAGTACGACGTGGCGTGGCTCGACCCCGATATCGAGGTGGTGGATGTCGATCTGGAGGGCGACCGCCGGCTCATCCTCCACCACAAGGCGCTGAACCGCATCACCCTGCAGCGGGACGACGCACGACGGGTGCTCCAGCACCTCGCCGACCTCTGGGGCTACGACGCCGTGCTCAAGGAAGTCGATCCGTCGACCGGCGCGGTGCTGGTCGAGCATTCCGCAAGCGCGCGGCCGATTTTCTTCTGATTTTCAGCGGCCTGCTCGGCTGCTCCCATCCGCATCCTGATCCTGAGGTGGCGGCGCGTCGCGTCGCACTCGAAGGATCTTCAGGGATCACGCGAGAGCCGGGGCACCCTTCGAGACCGCTTTGCGGCACCTCAGGATGAGGTTGCGGGATGGAGCAGGCTGATCGGATTGGTGTTCAGAGCGACAGGATTGCCGCCCCCGTGTCGCGCTCCTGCGCCGAGAAGCGTACGCGGCCCCCGTCCAACGCGGCGCCGCCGCCCGCGATCAGGGCGAGCGCCGCCGGGTAGAGCCGGTGCTCCTGAACGATCACCCGGGCGCTCAGCGTATCGGCATCATCGCCCGGCAGCACGGGCACGGCGGCTTGCGCCACGATCGGCCCGGCATCGAGCTCCGGCACGACGTAGTGCACGGTGCAGCCGTGCAGGCGCACCCCCGCTTCCAGGGCCCGCTCGTGGGTGTGGGTGCCCTTGAACAGCGGCAGCAGTGAGGGATGGATGTTGATCATCCGGCCCGCCCAGGCTTCCACGAAGGCATCGGTGAGGATGCGCATGAAGCCGGCGAGCACGATCAGCTCGATCCCGGCGCCGTCCAGTTCCGCCTGAAGCGCCGCATCGAAGCGGGCCCGGTCCGGAAATGCCTTGTGGTCGATGGCGCGGGCCGGGATGCCCGCCTCCCGCGCGCGGTCGAGACCGGCGGCGTCGGGACGGTTCGAGAGCACGAGCACGATCTCGGCCGGATAGTCCGGCGCGCGCGCCGCCTCGATCAGCGAGACCATGTTCGAGCCGCGGCCCGAGATCAGGATCGCGACCCGCTTCTTCCTGGCCGGAGCGCTCACAGGGCGAGCTGCCCCGTGAAGGTCACCGGCTCCGCGCCCCGCTCGGTGATGTGCCCGAGCCGGACCGGCGCCTCGCCGGCCTCGGTCAGCGCGTCCGCCACGGCATCCGCCGCGTCGGCGGCGGCGACCACCACCATGCCGATGCCGCAGTTGAAGGTGCGCAGCATCTCTGCTTCCGCGACCCCACCCTCGCGCGCCAGCCAGCCGAAGACCGGCGGCACGGCAATCGCCGAGAGGTCGATCTCGATGCCGACGCCGTCGGGCAGGACGCGGGGGAGGTTGTCGGGAAAGCCGCCCCCGGTGATGTGGGCGAGCGCCCGGATGCCGCCGGCCCGCTTCAGGGCGGCGAGCAGCGGCTTCACGTAGATCCGGGTCGGCTCCAGCAGTGCCTCGCCGAGGCTGCGGCCGGGGGCGAAGGGCGCGTCGGCGTCGTAAGCGAGGCCGGTCTTGGCCACGATCCTCCGCACCAGCGAGAAGCCGTTCGAGTGGACGCCCGAGGAGGGCAGGCCGAGCACGACGTCGCCGGGCAGGATGCCGGGCCGCGGCAGCAGCGTGCCGCGCTCGGCTGCGCCCACGGAGAAGCCGGCCAGATCGTAGTCGGAGCCGTCGTAGAGGCCCGGCATCTCGGCGGTCTCGCCACCGATCAGCGCGCAGCCCGCCTGCCGGCAACCCTCGGCGATGCCGCGCACGATGTCGGCACCGACACCGGGCACAAGCTTTCCGGTGGCGTAGTAGTCGAGAAAGAACAGGGGCTCGGCGCCCTGCACGATGATGTCGTTGACGCACATCGCCACGAGGTCGATGCCGATCGTGTGGTGGCGTCCGGTCTCGATGGCAATCTTCACCTTGGTGCCGACGCCGTCGTTGGCGGCCACCAGGATCGCGTCCTTGAAGCCCGCCGCCTTGAGATCGAACAGGCCGCCGAAGCCGCCGATCTCGGCATCGGCGCCCGGCCGGCGCGTGGCGCGCACCAGCGGCTTGATCGTCTCGACGAGCGCGTTGCCGGCGTCGATGTCGACGCCGGCCTGCGCGTAGGTGAGTCCGTTCTCGTCCTGCGCCGTCATCGCCGCCCCGTCGTCCGGTATTCGCTGATCATGCGGAAACCCGCTGCCACATCGCGGCGCGATTGACCACCGTCACCGGTGCGGGGCGGCGGGTTCGGCACAGCATCATGTTTCGCCGGGCGCGAAAAGGCCCGGGCACGAGGCCGGCGGGTTCCTTGTAAACCTCGCCTTGACCCGGATCGCCACGCTTCCCACTGTCCGTGCCGGACCGGGGGGAAGGAAGGAAGCCTTGATGCGCAGCAGAGCAATCATCGGGCTCTCGATCCTCGCGGTTCTCATCTTCCTGCTCTACGAGCTGCGCGAGGTGATGCTGCCCTTCGTGGCGGGGCTGGCGCTGGCCTACCTGCTCGATCCGCTCGCAGACCGGTTGGAGCGGCTCGGCCTCGGCAGGCTCGCCGCGACCCTGCTGATCCTGGCCGGCTTCGTTATCGGGCTGGTGGTGGTGCTCATCATTGCCGTGCCGCTGGCCGCCGGGCAGATCGCCTCCCTCGTCAATTCCCTGCCGACCATGGTCGGACGGCTGCAGAGCATCCTCGTGGAGCGGGCCGGGCCGCTGCTCCAGCGGATCGGCGGCACGGAGGTGGTCAACGAACTGCAATCTTCCGTCGGCACGCTGGTGGGACAGGGCGGTGCGTGGTTCCTGGCCTTCCTCAAGTCGCTCTGGACGGGGAGCCAAGCCCTCATTTCCATCGCCTCGCTGCTCGTCGTGACGCCGGTCGTCGCCTTTTACGTGCTGCACGACTGGGACCGGATGATCGCCGCCCTCGACGGCTGGGTGCCCCCGCGCCACCGCCCGACGGCACGGCGGCTCGCGGGCGAGATCGACGGGGCGGTGACCGGCTTCGTGCGCGGCCAGAGTCTCGTCTGCCTGATCCTCGGCTCGTTCTACGCGGTCGGCCTGTTTCTCGTCGGGCTGAACTTCGGCGTGTTGATCGGGATGATCTCCGGCTTCCTCACCTTCATCCCCTATGTCGGCACCCTCACCGGCTTCATGCTCTCGGTCGGCGTCGCCCTGGTGCAGTGGTGGCCCACCGGCGATTGGCTGCATATCGGGCTGACCGTCGGCGTGTTCCTCGTCGGACAGTTCCTTGAGGGCAACGTGATCTCGCCCAAGCTCGTGGGTGACTCAGTCGGCCTCCACCCGGTCTGGCTGATGTTCGCGCTGCTCGCCTTCGGCTCGCTGTTCGGCTTCCTCGGGCTTCTCCTCGCCGTGCCGGTCGCCGCGTCCATCGGCGTCGTCGTGCGCTTCGGCATCGAGCGCTACCTGGAGAGCAAGATCTACCGGGGCGACGGTCCGGTGCTGATCGGGGATTCCGGGAGCCCCTCGCTGCCCCCCCGCGATTGATCGCGCGCGTCGGTGTATGGTGTCCCGATGCGCGACAACGCCCCCCCGAAGCAGCTCGCCTTCGATCTGCCGCTCGATCCGCGCTACGGCGCCGAGGATTTTCTGGTCAGCCCCTCGAACGAGGAAGCCTATGCCCTGATCGAGGCGTGGCCCGACTGGCCGGACACCGTATTCCTGCTCCGTGGTCCGCCCGGAAGCGGCAAGAGCCATCTCGCCTCGATCTGGGCGACGCGGGCGCAAGCCTGGACGGTCTCCGCCTCGGACGTCTCTATGGAGCGGGTCTCCCACCTCATCTCCAACGGCGCCCTCGTGGTCGAGGATGTCGAACGCGAGTCTGGCCGCGACGAGGCGGCTCTGTTCCACCTGCTCAACCTCGCCCGCGAGCGGCGCTTTCCGGTACTGCTCACGGCCTGCGGACCGGTGGACGGTTTCGGATTGAGGGTCGCCGATCTGCGCTCGCGGCTGCGGCTCGCGCCCGGCGCCGAGATCGGCTCGCCGGACGACGCGCTCCTGAAGGCGGTCATCGTCAAGCTGTTCGCCGACCGGCAGCTCGGCATCGATACCTCGGTGGTCGATGCTCTGGCCCTGCGCATCGACCGCTCCCTCGCCCGCGTCCGCGAGGTCGTGGCCGAACTCGACCGCGACGCGCTGGGCCGCCGCCGCCGCATCACCCGGCCGCTGGCGCTCGCCGTCCTCGAGCGGATGGCGGCCGATGACGGTCCGAGGGAGACGGAGGAGGGGGACGAGGCTGACGCCGATACGGGAGCGTCGTGAACCGCCATTCGTTGTCATGAAACCGTCAAACGGGTCCGGCCGACCCGTGCTAGAGCGCTTTCCGATGCCGTGGATGCCGGTTCATTGAACGAAAGCGCGTCACCACGAAAACCTTGAACCGGGCCGGATCGAAACCGAAGGGAGCCATCGCGTTGTCGGAAGTGGAGTCGGATGTCGTCGCCCGGGACGCGGAGGCGACCGAGGCCGAAGAGACGAGTCTCGCTACCGAGCGGGGCGTGCGCAGCGAATCCGCCCGCGCCCGCACCGCCCGCGCCGCCCGCATCCTCGCCGCGGAGAAGGCGGCCGAGAAGCCGGCCGAGCCCGATGCGGAGAGGGAAGGCGCCGCGGCCGAGGCCGCCCGCGAGCCGGTGCTGGAGGCCGGCCGGTCGCTGCGCCACTCGCCCGAGCGCTTCGTGAACCGCGAGCTGTCCTGGCTCCAGTTCAACCGCCGGGTGCTGGAGGAATCCGCCAACCCGAACCATCCGCTCTTGGAGCAGCTGCGCTTCCTCTCGATCTCGGCCAACAACCTCGACGAATTCTTCATGGTGCGCGTGGCCGGCCTGCACGATCAGGTCCGCGCCGGCCTCGTCGTGCCCTCGCAGGATGGTCTGACCCCCTCGGAGCAGTTGTCGCGCATCGGCAACGAAGTCTCGCGCCTCGCCCTCGACCAGCAGGACCGCTGGCGGGCCTTGCGAGAGGAGCTGAACGCGAACGGCATCCACCTCGCGGAGCCGGCAGAGCTGTCGGACGAGCACCTCGCCTGGCTCGACGACTACTTCCTGTCCTACATCTTCCCGGTGCTGACGCCGCTCGCCATCGATCCGGCCCACCCCTTCCCGTTCATCCCGAATCTCGGCTTCACCGTCGCGCTGATGATGGTGCGGCCCCGCGACGGGCGTACCCTCCGCGCACTGATCCGCTTGCCGGCTCTGCTCGACCGCTTCGTGCGCCTGCCCGACGTGGCCGGCGACGGCACGGCCCGTTTCATCGCCATCGAGCAGGTGATCGCGAAATACGCGAGCCGGCTCTTCCCCGGCTACTCTCTCAAAGGGCAGGGCGCCTTCCGCGTCGTGCGCGACTCCGATCTGGAGATCGAGGAGGAGGCGGAGGATCTCGTCCTGCACTTCGAATCGGCGATCAAGCGCCGCCGCCGCGGCGTCGTCATCCGCCTGGAGATCGAGGCGGGCATGACGGAGGAGCTGCGCGCCTTCGTCGCCGACGAACTGGAGATCGCTCCCGATTCCATCTTCGTGGTCGAGGGCATGCTGGCGCTCAACGAGCTGTCGCAGATCGTCGGGATCGACCGGCCCGACCTCAAGTTCAAGCCCTACAACCCACGTTTCCCCGAGCGCATCCGCGAATCGGGCGGCGACGTCTTTGCCGCGATCCGGCAGAAGGACTTCATCGTCCACCACCCCTACGAATCGTTCGACTCGGTGGTGCAGTTTCTGGCCCAGGCCGCCCGCGACCCGAACGTAGTGGCGATCAAGCAGACGCTCTACCGCACCTCGTCGAACTCGCCGATCGTCGCCGCGCTCGCGGAAGCGGCGGAGGCCGGCAAGTCGGTCACAGCGCTCGTCGAACTGAAGGCCCGGTTCGACGAGGAGGCCAATATCCGCTGGGCGCGCAACCTTGAGAAGGCGGGCGCGCAGGTGGTGTTCGGCTTCGTCGAGCTGAAGACCCATGCCAAGCTGTCGATGGTGGTGCGCCGCGAGGGCGATCGCCTCGTCACCTACTGCCACGTCGGCACTGGCAACTATCACCCGATCACAGCGCGCATCTACACGGACCTCTCCTTCTTTACCGCCGACCCGGCCATCGCCCGGGACGTTTCGCGCATCTTCAACTTCATCACCGGCTACGCCGAGCCGGCGGAGCTGGAGCGCATGGCCGTGTCGCCGCTGACCCTGAAGCCGCGTCTGCTCCAGCACATCGAGGAGGAGATCGCCCACGCCAAGGCCGGGCGTCCGGCGGCGATCTGGATCAAGTGCAACTCGCTGGTCGATCCGCAGATCATCGACGCGCTCTACGACGCGAGCCAGGAGGGCGTGCAGATCGACTGCATCGTGCGTGGCATCTGCTGCCTGCGGCCGGGCATTCCGGGCCTGTCCGACACGATCCGGGTGAAATCGATCGTCGGGCGCTTCCTCGAGCACGAGCGCGTCTACGCCTTCGGCAACGGCGCCGGGCTGCCGCACCCGAAGGCCACCGTCTACATCTCCTCGGCCGACCTGATGCAGCGCAATCTCGACCGGCGTGTCGAGTCCCTGCTGCCGATCACCAACCCGACTGTGCATCAGCAGGTGCTCGACCAGATCATGCTGGCCAACCTCCTCGACAACCGGCAGAGCTGGCGTGTACTGGCATCGGGTGCGAGCGAGCGGATCAGCCCCGCGGAAGGGGAGGAGCCGTTCAACGCGCACAAGTACTTCATGACGAATCCGAGCCTATCCGGGCGCGGCAAGTCGTCGAAGAAATCGAGCCCG
>Ga0268290_100168_pt1 | contig 16745 bp, 12 predicted proteins | sample MetspRMADM_FD_191346 | JGI IMG/M metagenome (GOLD analysis project Ga0268290, IMG submission 191346) | Soil microbial communities from San-Diego area, Southern California, United States - Methylocaldum sp. RMAD-M | ecosystem: Environmental > Terrestrial > Soil > Desert | place: USA: California... | reverse complement strand
GATCCTGTTCGAGAACACGCGATGGAAGGCGCCGATCGCGCGCACCCACCCGGATCTCTACCTCTTCACGCCGCGCGCCCAGGCCTACACGCCTGACCGGCTCCGCGCCCGCTGGACGCGCTGGCTGGAGACCGAGGCCGGGACCGAACTGTGCGGGAAGTGGCGGAAGTGGCTGGCCACCCAGGTCGAGCGCTACGATTGGGACATCGAGCCGGAGGAGGCGAGGGGGCCGACCATCCACGGTCTGCGCGGGACCGGAGTGCTGGTGCGCCTCAATGCCGGCCATGACCCGCAGCAGGTCTCGAACGACATCGGCATGAGCCTGCCGATGGTTCAGCGCTATATCCGGTTCCGGGACCAAGTAGAGGTTGCAGAAGCCGGACGGCGTCGGCTAAAGCTCGTAGGCACAGCCTGAAGCCTGCCTCTCAATGCCTCCTTGGGGTGGAAAGCGGCTGTTTAGCCATCGTGAAACGAATGTCCGGATCGCGCCGTGTCGCGGCACAGACTTTCATCTGATGTTTTCCAGGCTTAATTGCGACTCACTCAGCCGAAATCAGGCAACTTGGTCTCGCCCAAGCTCTCCAAGAACGCAGCGCGGCGCACTGCAGGGCAGGAAGATGTTTGCTGACTGGCACTTTAAGCTTTCGGCAAGGTTGAGACCTGAAAAGAGGCCCTACAGCTGCGACGGGGCCGCAGCATAACATTCGTTAGTTCCCATGCTGTGTGCCAGATGCGCTTCCTGAATAACCTCCGACTGACACTTAAATTGGCGATTCCGGCGGTGGTTCTGATCGCTGTGTCGGCAGGTATGGTCCTGCTAGCGCGAGCCAGTCTCAGCACGCTTGATCAGAACACGCACGAAATCGTCGAGGTCAGTGCGGCACGTACCATAAGAATTCAGCAACTTGCCTTCGCACTGGACGAAATCACGATCCGCGACAAGAACATCATCATTGAGACCGACCCGAGCGTGCTTGCCAAGCAGTTCAATCAGCTCAAAGAGGACAAGCAGAAGGCACTCGCCACAGCCGATGAGCTGATTGCACTGTCCAGCTCGCCGGAGCGCCGAGTTGTCAATGAGGAGATCAAGCGCCTGCTTGTTGACTACCTTGCATCTGCCGAAAGCGGCATCGGCTATGGCATGAAAGGCGACAAGGGCATGGCTGCCAAAATCTCGGGCAGCACGAGCCGTGAGGTTCGGCTGAAGCTGATCGCCGAGGTCAATAAGCGTATTGCGGCCGACCTGCAGGAGCTGAAAGCTGCCAAGGAGCGCGCCTCCGAGGTCGCCGCGTCAGCCACTGCGACGCTTACTGCTGTAGCAGCAGCAGGCCTCATTGCGGCTACTGCGCTTCTCGCTGCCATTGCGACCTTCGGTATCGCTCGCCCTCTTGATGCTATGACCACGGCTATGGGGCGTTTGGCTGCCGGTGACCTGGACGTCGCCGTGACTGAGACTGATCGCCGAGATGAAGTCGGCTCGCTGGCACGCTCGCTTCAGGTGTTCAAGGACAATGCCATCGAGGCTCGTCAGCTGGCTGCCGCTCAGGAGGCGGAGAACCAAGCCAAGATGCGCCGCGCCAACCTGCTGGACGACCTTACTAAAACGTTCGAGCGCAGCGTCTCCATGCTCACTCAGGGGCTTGCCGGAGCGGCCAACGAGATGGAGGCGACGGCCCGTGCGATGACCGCGACCGCCGACGAGACGACGCATCAGAGTGTCTCCGTGGCTAGCGCGGCTCAGCAGACTTCTGCCAACGTGCAGACCGTGGCAGCGGCAAGTGAGGAGATGGCCGCGTCTGTAGCGGAGATCGTTCAGCAAGTAAGCCAATCGGCGCGTATCGCCGATCGCGCCGTCGAAACAGCTCGTCGGACCGACGCCACGGTTCAGAGGCTTGCTGGCACGGCCGAGCGCATCAGCACCGCAGTGTCACTGATCTCGGATATTGCGAGCCAAACCAATCTGTTGGCACTCAACGCCACGATCGAAGCGGCCCGTGCGGGTGAGGCCGGACGCGGCTTCGCGGTCGTTGCAGCCGAGGTCAAGGAACTGGCGGGCCAGACCGGCCGCGCCACGAGCGAGATCGGTGAGCGGATTGCCGAGATCCAGGCTGCCACGCAGGAGGCGGTCACCGATATTCAGCAGATTGGCCGCGTGATCGGCGAGATGTCCACCTACGCAGCAAGCATCGCGGCGGCGATGGAGGAGCAGGGCGCAGCCACCCAAGAGATCACGCGCAACGTGCAGCAGGCTGCACAAGGTACGGAGCAGGTGACTCACAACATCGGTTCAGTGCAGGCAGGCGCTGGCCAGACGAGCGCGGCAGCTTCACAGGTGCTGAGCGCGGCGCAGGAACTGGCACGGCACTCGGAAGGCCTCACTCATGAGGTCTCCACCTTCCTGACAGGTGTGAAGGCGGCGTAAAGAACACCACACTCACGCATCTGGAGCCCGTCCGGCAGCCGCCGCGGCGGGCTCTTTTGCATGGGCGACAGAACAGTGCGCTTGAAGCAAGCCTCACCTTGTTAGCACCACAGCCGAGAGGCTAGTCAGACGAATGGCGGCTCTCGTTACTAACGCCGCAGCGTCCACCTCCCATCTGATCCGGTCGTTACAGAGGTCAGGATTTAAGGCCCGCGCAGGGTCGATAGCGGCTCCCCGATTCCAGAACTGAACGCTGCCTGTTGCCCCCTTTTCGATCGAGCGAAAATGCCAAGCTACGTTCATCGGGTCTGCAACCAGAAAGGCGTGATCCGTCACTACACTCGCTTCCCGAAGGAGCTTGGACTGCCGAGGACCAGGCTATCCGATGATCCCGACGAGGCGGAGCGGGAGAGCAGGAGTATCCTCGCAAGCTCCGCAAGCCGGAGCGACATCGCTCTCTACATGAAGAGGCTCATCACCACTTCGAGATCGCGAGCGAGGCTGAAGGGCTGGGCGTACGACCTGAAGGAGGATCGGCTGCTCGCCATGCTGGCCGAGCAGAAGGGGCTCTGCGCGGTGAGCGGTCTTCCATTCGACCTGAGCGGAGACGTGAACGAGAAGTTCCTGCGCCCGTTCGCACCCAGCCTCGACCGGGTCGACAGTCGATCCGGCTACGTGCCGAGCAACGTCCGCCTCGTGTGCCGCATCGTCAATTACGGCATGGGACCGTGGGGCTACGAGGCCCTACGTACGGTTGCGCACGCGATCGCCAGACTGGACCCGCCAGCGGACGCGAAGGCGCCCAAAAGCGTTTCCAAACAGAGGTGCCACCGTTGAGATTTAAGAGGAAATTTTGGGGAGGTAGTTTCCAAGATTTCGGCTAAGTAGCTGCAAAATCTCGATTTTTCTGATAGTCTTTTAATCTACCGTTAAACTATCCCCCACCGGAGCCTTCGCGTGTCCGGCCGCTTCGGGCTGGGCGCGGTCGGGGAAGCGTTTGCCGTGTCCCCGCACTCGGTGCTGGCGTCAGATAGGCTGTGCCGGGCGCCACGTCAACATGGCTGCACGCGCGATCAGGGTGGTGAGGCCCTGCGGCCACGGTTCTCCTTTCGCAAGGCAGGTCCGATCGTGTACGGGAAAATGCCGGAGTCAGTTCAACGAGGGCCGCCGATAGCCGGCCTCGGCCGTGACGAGTGCCTCCTCTGCGGACGGGGGGACCGGCCGGGCGACTGGCCCCAGTGCCAGCGTCTCATTGATGACGTAACGGGCCAGCGCGTCGAAGGTGTAGACCCGTTCGACCAGAGCCTGAGCCGCAGCCGTCATCCGGTCGACCCCGGCGTCGTCGGTGCGCAGCAGGAGGTCGAGGGCGCGTTCCAGATCCTCCTGCGGGTCGAGGTAGAAGCCTTCGCGGCCGTGCAGGAAGGGTTCTATGCCGGTCAGCGGGCGGGTATCGAAGATCGGGACACTGCCCAGCGCCGCGACTTCGTAGTGCCGGTAACAGTCCCATCCGACACCGCCCGGCGACAGGCAGAACCGGCTCCCGGCGATTGCCTCGGCGAAAGCCTCTCGGCTCAGTCGGTGCGTGGGCGCGTGGATGCGCCAGCCCCGGGCAGCCAGGCGCGGCAGGACGCCGTTCACGGCCTCGCGGAAGGTGATCCCCTGTGCCGAGCCGACATAGAACAGGTCATGGCTGCGCGCGGAGGCCGGAACCGGCGACTTCAGCGCCGCGGCCTCGATCCCGAGGGCGAAGGGGCGCAGCTTGGCCCGGAGCGCGAGGCAGGCGGGATCCTGTCGGGCATGGCCGGCGCAGGCGCCGCGGGGCAACACCGTCTCGAGGGTGTTCCAACGGTTGGCGGCGAGTTCCCGCTTGAAGAACAGGTCGCAGCGGCGAAGGAAGGCGCGGTCGCGCGGGTGGATCGTGAGATGATCGGTGACGTCCAGGATCGCGAGCCGGACGCGGCTGCCGCGTGCGGCGAACAGGACGAGCCCGCGGAAGGCGAGGCCGATCAGGCTCAAGGCCGCGTGGACGGACAGCGGGCGACCGGCGCTGTTCACGGGGCCGACGCAGCGGGCCACGACGATGTCATAGTCCTGGACGAGGCAGGTGTAGCCGAGGCCGGCCACCCGCCGCGCCAGCCTCAGAAACCGCACGGGCAGGCTGCCGGAATGGGGCGCACGAGTCCTGACATCGGCCCAGCGCAGCCGCGTGTCGAGGAACGTCGTGCGCTCGGGGAAGGCGGCGGCGACGAGCGGCATCAGGCCGAGTTCGAGGATTCGCGGAGGCCCCGGAGGACCTTCCGGCACCGCCGCGCCGGGGCTCTCGCTCACCGTCTCCATGGCAGTTCCCCGGCGGCCTCCGAGTTGGTCTTCCCGCCGCAGCCCGGATCCGGCCTGGTGCCCGCGGCTCCGATCGGGCGGTGCGGCTCTCGCCCCGCGAAGTCTGCGCGATCTCCCGGCCGGTGGCGGATACCCTCCCGACGGGCGCGCGGGCGGGATCGCCGAGAAGCCGCACGGGACATCAGAAATGGGCGTACGGCTGAAGCTTCAGCCGGCTGCGACCGAGATCAATCTGCTTGCTGACGAGCCAATCCGGGTTGCGGGCATTGAAGTAGCCCTTCAGCGCGTAGCGCCAGAACCGCTCCTCCGCGCGAGAGGACGGTCCATGCACCGCCTTCACCTGGGCGACCTCGCCCAGCGCCCGCGCCTTGTGGGCGAGATTGGCGCTGTTGTTCTGCCCCGTGCGGCGGAAGCAGGCCACCGGGCGGCCGACGCGCGCATAGGGCTCCCGCGCCAGGGCGCGGCAGAACATCTCGTAGTCGCCGCAATCCTTGAATGCGTGATCGAACCCGCCGAGTTCGGCATAGAAGTCGCGCGAGATGTAGGTCGCCATGTGCATGACCGGGTTCCACCCGAGGCACACGAGCATGCGCGGTGTCATCCAGTTGGGCGGGGCGGCCAGCCCGCCCAGACTCCGGCCGCGCCCGTCGATCCAGCGGATTCCGCCAACGACCCAGCGCCGACGGTGATTCCGGTAGGCCGCGACCACGGCCTCCAGGCCGCCTTCGAGCAGCACGTCGTCGGCACCCAGGAAACCGAGCAATTCGCCAGAGGCGGCGAAGGAGCCCTTGTTGATCGCGTCGAAGATGCCGCGATCCTTGCCCTGGAGCACCGTCGCGCCGAGGCTTCGGGCGAGTTCCACGGTGCCATCGGTGCTGCCGGCATCGACGATCAGGTGCTCGACCTCGATGCCGTTGCGGGCACTGGCACGCGAGGATTCGATGCATTCGCGCAGGTATTCGACGCCGTTGAGCGTCGGGGTGACCACGGACACCTTCATCGCCGGCTTCCTCGTCTCTGACTCGGTTGGCCCCTGGACCGCATTGGGATCGCACGGGTGCTGCGGGAGCGGCGGCGCCGGCCCTCACGGCGCCGCGGACGTCGTCAGGCGACGGCCGCCAGGATCCCGGAGGAGAGAGCGCCCGAGGAGAAGCCGTCACGGCCCGCGACCAGGGGGAGGGGGGGAACGAGGCTTCCGTATCGCTCGGCGGGGGCGCTTCCGTGGCTCACGATGCCCTTGTTCATCGCCCAGACCGCGGCTTGCGTCCGGTTCTTCACCCGGACCTTGCGCAGGATTGCCTTGACGTGGACCTTGACCGTGGCCTCCGCGATGTCGAGGTTGCGGGCGATAACCTTGTTGGACTCCCCCAAAGCGAGGCCTTCGAGGATATTGACCTCGCGACTCGACAGGCTGGAGAGCGAGGTTCCGTCCGCCCGCTGAAGCCCGGTCAGAGCGGCGACCGGGCCGGGGGCCCGCACCGGGTCGACGGCCAGGCACAGACGCCCGAGGAAGCTCATCGGCAGCACGGCGCAATCGGCGATCACCACCTCCAAGGTCTTGAGGAGATCGGCGGGAGAAACGTCCTCGGTCAGATAGGCCGAGGCGCCGAGTTGGAGGCTGCGCAGCATCAGCCCTTCGGTGTCGCGCAGCGCGAGTGCCACGATCTTGACCTCGGGCAGCGCTTCGGCGACCTGCCCGACAAGGCCCGCCGCCTCCTCATCGATGACGACGAGCGCCAAGCGTGCCGCCTTGAGACCGGACAGGGGCAGCGCTGGACTGGCCGCGACCTGCCGCACCGTGAAGCGGGTGTCGGAGAGAAGCGCGACCAAACTTTCTCTGACCATGCGATTGTCGCTGACAATCAGCGTATCGATGTGTTCCATCGGAGCTACTCCCCTGATCTGCCGAAAACCTCCCGCGCCGAATCTTCCTGGATATCCCGTTCTATTCGGGCCTTCCGCACAGACATATTGTGCGTCGCAGGATGTTAGGCACAAATTAACTAGACCGAATGGGAGCCTCCATGTCATGTCAGAAAAAACTTGGACACCCAAGAGGACCTATTCACTTCGTACTAGATTTTTCCCTTGAGGATGGTCGGCGCAAGAAGCGCGGCTTCAGTTCGATTTCTCACCCCGAGCATTCGGATCACGGCGGAAACATGGATCTTCACCGTCGCCTCCGCGATGCTCAATGCGAACGCGATTTCTCGATTGGATAGGCCTTTGCCGATCAAGGCCAGAACTTCGCGCTGACGCAGGGTCAGACCGATCGTTCGCGCACCACGCTCCGGCTGCCGCATCGCGGGGGCGGCCTCCGGCGGCTTCACGGCCAGGATGGCGTTGGGGGCGTAGAGCCGGCCGTCGAGCGTCGTGCGGATGGCTTCGAGCATCTCTTCGTGGCGCTGTCGACGGATGATCAATCCGTGGAAGCCGAGGCTCAGGGCATCCTGGAAGAGGTCGGCCGAGGCATGCGGAACGACGAGCAGGAGGCGCGCCGCGCCGGCCGCTCGCTTCAGGGCCCCGAGATAGGTCGGGTCTCCAGCAGGAAGGAGGCGCGATCCGACGATGACGAGATCGGTTTTCAGTGGCAATCGAAGATGATTGATGAGTTCCGTTGCCCCGGAGACATCGACGATAATCATCCCGCTCGGACCAACCTCCAGAGCCTTCCGCAGTCCGATGCGAAAGCTCTTCTGGTCATCTGCGATAATGATCCGCCACATAACTATGCATCTACTCCACTGGCGGCGATAAATATTTTAGAAAGCCCGAATTTTCTTGAGGATCTTATTCCGAGCGAAAGGGAGCCTGCTTATCGCTCTCGAAAGGTCAGCAACGGCGTCGCACAACGCCAAGTAACAAGAGACCCACAGATTTAAACTATAATGATGCATGTGATCGCAGGTCTGCCGCATCACAGCAAAGCTCGAAGCCGCTGACTCTTAGCATGCCGGTCGCTAGCGGCAAGTTTCTCTCAAGGGACTACCCTATATAGGCAAATATTATTTTACACCCTCACTTGCGTCGCAGCCTGAAGCCAGAAAAACCCCGGTCGTCCCACGAGCGACCACTGAATACACCCTTTGGGCTATCAACTATGAGGTATCCGCAAACCACTTTTGTTATATACCGCGATGCAGCAGACTCGTATCTTACAACCCTACGGTTGACCAAGCGATCCTGATCCAGTGCTCAGCACATAACTCATATGGATCATGTCATCGCAGCAACCGAAGGCAACGAGGGGGCTTCGATGTTCTCAGTAATCGCGGCTGGCGACCTCCGCCGGCTCATGAATTCGGCCACGAAGGGGCCGCGCGCATCTTCGCGCAAAACGTCTCCCACACGTCCCGCGCAAGGACTATTATGGGGGCGACCGACTCGGCTCCGCACGCTCAGCCGCTGACATGTCGAGGGGGGCCTCGTCGATGGATCAGGACGTGGCACCGGCAGCAACCGGCACGGGCCTGCTGAGCGCGGAGGCTGTGCGGGCCCTCGAAGCGATCAGCGATCCCGTCCTGGTCGCTGCCTGCTCGGGCAGCGTTGCCTATGCCAACAACCCCGCCCGACTGCTGCTGACGCGGGAGGATCCGGCCCGAATTCATCTCACGGGCAGAGCCTCAACGGCCTTTCTGGCTCGGGCCGGTGCAACGCGGAGGCCGCTTCCCGGCGTGATCGCGGTCAAGCGGGGAGCGGGGGTGTACCGCTACCACTGCCGGGGCTGCCGCCTGAATCGGCAGAGCATCGACCCCCTCGTCCTCCTGCGGCTCCTGCCGGTGCGGGACGCGCGCTTCAACCTGCTGGCGAGCGAGGCGGCGATGCTGCGGCGTGAACTCGCCGAGCGCGAGCGCTATCAGAGCCGCCTGCAATCGCTGCTGCGCGAGCGCGACCTGCTTCTGGCCGATCTGCGCAGCACCGCCCAGGCCCGGGCCCGGGCCGAGCGCGACCGGGATGCGGTTCTGGCCCAACTCTACCGGGCGCATCAGGCGGAGCGGGAACGCCTCGCCCGCGAGCTTCACGACGAGGCGGGCCAACAGCTCGCGTGGCTGAAGCTGCGGCTGGATCGTCTGCGGCGCGAGCCCTCACCGACGGAGGTCGGAGCGATGCTGAAGCAGGTCGATGCGATTTCGGCCAGCCTGCGTCAGGTGGTTCGGGAGCTGCGCCCGGTCACGCTGACCGAGCTCGGTCTCATCCTCGCCCTGAACGGCCTCGTGCGCGAATGGTCGGACCGGTGCGGGATCCCCATCGAGTTCCAGCTTTCCGGAACCACGGTGCCCCTCACGCCGGAGATCGAGGTGACGATCTTCCGGCTCGTCCAGGAAGCACTCACCAACGTCGTCAAGCACGCATCGGGCGCGGGCCACGTCTCCGTGACCCTGCAATACGCCCGCGCCGACGTCACGCTGGCAATCGAGGATGACGGGCCGGGACTCGTGGCGAGACTCGCGGGCGAGCCGGTGCCGGAGGAGCGTCGCGCGGGGAGCGGGTTCGGCCTCGCGGGGATGCGCGAGCGGCTGACGCTGCTCGGAGGGAAGCTCATGATCGAATCGCCTCCCGGCGGCGGGACGACGATTCTAGCGCGTTTGCCGCTGACAGGGGGATGATGTGGGCACGGCGAAAACAAGGGTCAGGGTCGCCCTGATCGATGACCACCCGATCTTCAGAAGCGGCGTGCGCGGCCTGCTCGGCGAGACCGCCGGCATCGAGGTCGTGGGAGAGGCGAGCGACGGCCGGCACGCACTGGATCTCATCCGCCGGGCACACCCCGACGTCGTCGTCATGGACATCACCATGACCGGCATGAGCGGCCTCGCCGTGGCCCGCGCGCTCCGCGAAGCGGGCTCAACGGTGCGCATCGTGTTCCTGACGGTCAACGAGGATTTCGCCTTCGTCGACGAGGCGCTGACCGTCGGAGCCCAGGGCTACGTCCTGAAACGCTCGGCCGGCACCAGCCTGCTGGAAGCCATCGAGGCCGTCGTCTCCGGCGGCCGCTACATCGATGCCGAGATGCGGGCACCGCCCACACCAACCGAACGCACGGAAGCCGGTCCGCCCGCCCCCCATCCCGGCGAGGAGGGCGGTCTCACCGGGCGGGAGCGTGAGGTGCTCCGCCTCATCGCCCTCGGCATGACGATGAAGGAGGTCAGCCTCGCCATTTCGATCTCGGTCGCTTCGGTCGATACCTACAAGATCCGCGGCTGCAAGAAGCTCGGTCTCCGCTCCCGCGCCAGCATCGTCCGCTACGCCCTCGGACAAGGCTGGCTTGAGACGGAGAATAGGCAACCCTCATCGGATCGGCCACCATCCTTGATGTGAGCTTTTCGAAAACACCGTTTCGTTCTCGCAGCGCTGCCCGCCTTTCGAGGCCGCCCCGCGCGATGCCCCGCCCTTGAAGCCCTCGCTTGGTCGAGAGCGCTTTTCGACGAAGCGGGTTCCGGTTCGGCAAAGGAAAGCGCGTCGAAACAGGGGCTCCAGGCGCACGATCTCCGGAAAGCCCAAGACGATTCAGCCGAGTTCTTGTGCCGCGCGCTCCAGTGCCCCCAGAAGCGGCTCGATCTGCACGGCGCTCAGATCATGGAAGCCGAGAGTGCGGCCCATCACGACGCCGAGAAGCGAGAAGAACAGGGCGGCCCCGACCCCCTCCGGCCCCTCCGCAGCCTCGAACCGGGCGAGCCGCTCGGCCACGAACGCGCGATAGCCGGCGAGTGCATCCGGATTCTCGGCGGAAGCGAGCAACAGGGCTCGGCTGAACTCGTCCTCCTCGCAGTAGCTGCGGCGCAGGTGCTCGATCATACCGAGTGCGAGCCCCGCCACTCCCCCCGCCCGCTCGGCTTCGCAGGCGGCGATGCCGGCGCGCAGCTCCTCCAGCTTGCGATCGACGAGGGCGAGGATCAGCGCATCCTTCGAGGCGTAATGATGCAGGACCCCGCCCTTGCTCAGACCCGCCTGCGCCGCCACGGCATCGATGGTCAGTGCCCGCGCGCCACCACGGCGCAGCACCGAGCCCGCCGCGTCAAGAATCACCCCAGCACGGTCGTCGCGGCGGCTGCGCGTCCTCTGCGACATGATAGACCTCGAACCCCACTCCCACACGCCGTCCCGGATGCCATACCCGGTTCCTCACGCTAAGTCACTGCCACGTATCGCCTTTTCAAAGGAGCAAAGAGGCCTCCTTCGACCGGCAGAGTTAAAAACCGTCTGGACGGTCGGTAAGATACGCGATAAGCCTGCGCCGCGAAAGACGCCCTGCCGGAACGCGATCGCCTGTCCGGTCCCAACCTGTGCCTCGTCCTCTGCCCGGAACCTCGGCCGATGTCCTCAGGGCTCCGTCCCGTCCTCACCGCCGCCGCGCTCGCGGCAGCCCTTTCGGTCCTTCTGGTGACAGCGGCGCTCCCGGCGGGCGCGCCCGCACCGTCCGCCGTGCCGGAGACGGAGAACCCGTCCGTGGTGCTGGTGCATGTGGTAACGGCGAAGAAGGGGCCGGTTACCTCGGACGTGGTGCTGACCGGTGACATCCAGGCCCAGGCCCAGACCAACATCGCCTTCCGCACCAACGGCAAGGTCGCCGAGCGCCGGGTCGAGGTCGGCGACCACGTCACCGCGGATCAGGTGCTCGCGGTGCTGGAGCCGTTGGTGCAGCGGGCCAACCTCGATAACGCCCGCGCCGCGCTGGTCTCGGCGGAGGCGCAACTCACCCAGGCCAAGGTGACCTTCGAGCGCCAGAAGCAGCTCATCAGCGGCGGCTACACCACGCGGCCCGCCTACGACAACGCCGAGCAGCAGTTGCGCACCTCCCAGGCCGCGGTCGATTCGGCCAAGGCAGCGCTCGGTACCGCCGAGGAACAGCTCTCCTATACCGAGTTGCGTGCGGGGGTGCCCGGCATCGTCATGAGCCGCACCTTCGAGGTCGGTCAGGTCGTGCAGTCGGGCCAGGCGGTGATGGTGCTGGCCCAGGACGGCCCGCGCGACGCGGTGTTCAACGTCTACGAGGCGCTGACCGCCCACCCACCCAGCGACAAGACGATTCAGGTCACCCTTCAGTCCGACCCTGCGGTGGCGGCGAGGGGCCACGTGCGCGAGATCTCGCCGACGGTGGATGCGGCGAGCGGGACGGTACGCGTCAAGGTCGGACTGGACGAGACCTCGCCCGCGATGTCGCTCGGCGCCGTGGTGATCGGCCGGGGCCGCTTCGCCTCGCGAGAGGCCGTGGTGCTGCCCTGGTCGGCGCTCTACCGCTCCGACAACCGCCCGGCGGTGTGGATCTACGACGCCAATGAGGGCACGGTCTCGATCCGCGGTGTCGAGATCGACCGCTACGGCTTCGACGACATCGTGCTCAAGGGCGGCGTCGAGCCCGGCGAGACGGTGGTGATCGCTGGGATCCAGTTCCTGCGTCCCGGCCAGCACGTCGCGCTGGCGGGGCAGGCCGCAACGCAACAAGCCACGAAGGCCGCGGCCGGTGAGGGCGGGCGATGAGGCGTGCGCTCCTTGTCGGCGCCGCCGTTGCCGGCGCCTTTCCGCTCGCCGCCTGCCAGCCGCCGCAGGAGGCACCCGCTCCGCCGCCCGTTCGGCCGGTCCTGACCACCCTGGCGCAACCCACCGACAGCGTGATCTTCGGCCCCTTCGCCGGCACGGTCGAGCCGCGCTACCAGTCGCAGCTCGGCTTCCAGATCGGCGGCCGTGTGGTGGCCCGCGACGTCACCGTCGGCGACGTGGTGAAGAAGGGCCAGCGCCTCGCGGCCCTCGATCCGATCGTCTCGCGGTTCGATCTCAACCGGGCCGAGGCGGAACTCGCCGACGCGAAGGCCCAGGCCGAGAACGCGAGCGCCACCGAGGCGCGCACGAGGCGTCTGCTGGAGGGCAACAACGTCACCCAGGCCCAGCTCGACGCGGCGGTCGCCCGGCGCGACACCGCCCAGGCCCGCCTCGCCCAAGCCGGTGCCAGCCTGCAGAAGGCGCGCGACCAGATCGGCTACACGGAGTTGCACGCCGATTTCGACGGCGTCGTCACCCAGCGCCTGGCTGAGATCGGGCAGGTGGTGAGCCCGGGCCAGGGGATCGTCACGCTCGCACGGCCCGAGACCCGCGAAGCGGTGGTCGACATCCCGGAGACGCTGGCCGGCGCCATGCCCAAGGACGGGCTGTTCACGGTGGTGCTCCAGAGCGCACCGGAGATCACCGCCCGCGGCCGCGTGCGCGAGGTCGCTCCCTTCGCCGAATCCGGCACCCGCACCCGCCGCGTCCGCCTGACCCTGGAGGAGCCCGGCCCGGCCTTCCGGCTTGGCGCCACCATCACCGTCGCTCTGGAGCGCCGCATTGAGCGCCGCTTCATCCTGCCGGCCACCGCGCTCCTCGATACGGAGGGGCGCCGCTCGGTCTGGATCGTGCCGGCGGGCCAGCCGGGGGAGGGGAAGGCGGACGACCGAGCGGATGACCGAGCGGGCGATCCGGCCGACAAGCCGAGCAACCGGTACGTCGAGCGCCGCGACGTCACCCTCGAAGGTGACGGGCCGGACGGGCACGGGCGTGTCGCCGTGCGCACGGGGCTGAAACCCGGCGAGAGAGTCGTGGTGGCGGGCGTCCACTCCCTGCGCGACGGCCAGACCGTCCGGCTGGCCGACGACCGGAACTGAGCCGGAACCCGGTGAGAGAATCTACAAAGGTTTCCGCGCGTGAAGGACTTCAACCTTTCCGACTGGGCGCTCGGCCACCGTTCGCTGGTCTGGTTCCTGATGCTCGTCTGTCTGGTCGCCGGCGTGATGGCCTATTCGCGGCTCGGCCGCGAGGAGGACCCGCCCTTCGCGATCAAGACCATGGTGGTCCAGGCGAGCTGGCCCGGCGCCACGATCAAGGACACCCTCGATCAGGTGACCGACCGGATCGAGAAGGAACTCCAGCAGATCAACGCGCTCGATTACGTCCGCAGCTACACCACGCCGGGCCAAGCGACGGTGTTCGTGCAATTCCGCGACACGACGCGGAAGGAAGAGATCCAGCCCGCCTTCTACCAGGTGCGAAAGCGCCTCGGCGACATCCAGCACACCTTTCCGCAGGGCGTTCAGGGGCCGGCCTTCAACGACGAGTTCGGCGACGTCTACGGCAACGTCTACGCCTTCACCGCCGACGGCCTGACCCACCGGCAATTGCGCGACTACGTCGAGGGCGTGCGCACCGAGATCCTCAAGGTGTCCAACATCGGCAAGACCCTGCTGATGGGCGTGCAGGGCGAGACGATCTATCTCGACTTCTCGACCCGCAAGCTCGCGGGCTACGGCATCGACATCCAGGCGCTGATCAAGGCACTGCAATCGCAGAACGCGGTGGCCGCCTCCGGCGTGGTCCAGGCGGGGCCGGAGCGCGTCTCCCTGCGCGTCAGCGGCCAGTTCTCCTCGGAGGAGTCGCTGCGCAACGTCAACCTGCGCTTCAACGACCGCTTCTTCCGTCTCGCCGACGTGGCCGAGATCTCCCGCGGCTACGAGGACCCGCCCGCCGCTCTGTTCCGCGTCGGCGGCAAGCCGGCGATCGGGCTCGCCATCGCCATGCGCCCCAACGCCAACCTCCTGAAGTTCGGCGAGGATTTGAAGGAGCGCATGCTCGTCATCGAGGGCAAGCTGCCCATCGGCGTCGGCATCCACCTCGTCTCCGATCAGCCTAGAATCGTGGAAGAGGCGGTCGGCGGCTTCACCAAGGCGCTGGTCGAGGCCGTCGTCATCGTGCTGGTGGTGAGCTTCGTCAGCCTAGGGCTTCGCGCCGGACTCGTGGTGGCGATCTCAATCCCACTCGTGCTCGCCATCGTCTTCGTGGTCATGCAGGTCATGGGCGTGACGCTGCAGCGCATTTCGCTCGGCGCCCTCATCATCGCGCTCGGCCTGCTCGTGGACGACGCGATGATCACCGTCGAAATGATGGTGGCGCGCCTCGAACTCGGCGACAACCTGAAGAAGGCGGCGACCTTCGCCTACACGTCCACCGCCTTCCCGATGCTCACCGGCACGCTGGTGACGGTGGCGGGCTTTCTGCCGATCGGCTTCAACGGCTCGTCGGCGGGTGAGTACACCTACTCGCTCTTCGTGGTGATCGCCGCCTCGCTCCTGGTCTCCTGGGTGGTCGCAGTGCTGTTCGCGCCGCTTCTCGGCGTGACCATCCTGCCCAAGACCATGAAGCACCATTCGGAGCGGCAAGGCCTGTTCACCCGCGCCTTCATGGCGGTGCTTCGGGTCGCGATGCGGCTGCGCTGGATCACCGTGATCGTCTGCGTCATCCTGATGGGGCTCGCCGTCGTCGGGATGGGCCACGTGCAGCAGCAGTTCTTCCCGTCCTCCGACCGCTCCGAGGTGCTGGTGGACCTGACGCTGCCGCAGAACGCCACCATCACCGAGACGCGGGCGCAGATGGACCGCTTCGAGGCGCATCTGAAGGACGATCCCGATATCGAGCGCTGGTCCTCCTACGTCGGCCAAGGCGCGGTGCGCTTCTACCTGCCGCTCGACCAGCAGCTCGCCAACGCCTTCTTCGGGCAGATCGTCATCGTCACGAAGTCGCTCGAAATCCGCGACCAAGTGATCGAGCGCCTGCAGAAAGTCGGCCGGCACGACTTCGTCGGCACCGACGTGCTGGTGCAGCCGCTCAATCTCGGCCCGCCCGTGGGCCGGCCGATCCAGTACCGCCTCTCCGGGCCCGACGTGCAGGAGGTGCGCCGCCTCGCGCTCAAGCTCGCCGACGTGGTGGCGACCGACAAGAGGCTGGCCGTGCCGACCTTCGATTGGAACGAGCCCGGAAAGGTGCTGCGCGTCGAGATCCTGCAGGACAAGGCGCGCCAGCTCGGTGTCACCAGCCAGGACATCGCCGGCATCCTCAACGGCGTCGTCGGCGGCCAGGCGATCACGCAGGTGCGCGACTCGATCTACCTCGTGAACGTGGTCGGCCGGGCCCGCACCGTCGAGCGCACCTCGCTCGACACGCTCCAGAGCCTTCAGGTCGCCCTCTCCAACGGCTCGGTCGTGCCGATCCTGGCCTTTGCCAAGATCGACTACGACCTCGAGCAGCCGATCGTCTGGCGCCGCGACCGGGTGCCGACGCTGACGGTGCGCGCCACCATCACCGACGCGACGCAGCCGCCCACCATCGTCGCCGCGCTCCAGCCTGCCATCGACGCCTACGTGCAGGCGCTGCCGGAGGGATACACGCTGGCGACCGGCGGTGCGGTCGAGGAGGCGGGCAAGGGCCAGGGGCCGATCGCCGCCGTGGTGCCGGTGATGCTGCTGGCCATGGCCTTCTTCCTGATGATTCAGCTCCAAAGTTTCCAGAAGCTCCTTCTGGTGTTTTCCGTTGCGCCACTCGGTCTGATCGGCGTGGTGCCTGCCCTTCTCCTCTTCGACAAGCCGATGGGCTTCGTCGCGATCCTCGGCATCCTGGCGCTGATCGGCATCATCGTGCGCAATGCGGTGATCCTCGTAAGCCAGATCGAGGAATGCGAGGCGGAGGGGATGGCCCCCTGGGACGCCGTGGTCGAGGCCACCCGCCACCGTATGCGCCCCATTCTGCTCACGGCGGCAGCCGCCAGCCTCGGCCTGATCCCGATCGCCCGCGAGGTGTTCTGGGGGCCGATGGCCTACGCGATGATCGGCGGCATCCTGGCGGCAACCGCCCTGACCCTGCTGTTCCTGCCCGCGCTCTATGTCGGCTGGTACCGGATCAAGGCGCCGCCGCGGGGCATGGCGGCCCGGAGCCACGCCGTCGGCCACTGACGAAGGTGACCGAATCCGCCGGCCCGGCTCCAAGCCGAAGCCGGCGGATGCGGTCCATCAGGTGGAGAGGTCTCGCTCCGTCGGCCGGAGCGTGTTCGGATCTATTATGCGGTTCACGCGCATCGCAGGGCATATTGCGCGCGTGAACACCTTACCCCCGCTTCGGTTGCATGGCCGGCCTGTGCGGCGTGTTGCGACGCCAAAATCTCTTTTCGTATGTCAACCCATCCGCTAGG
>Ga0268290_100167_pt1 | contig 16957 bp, 15 predicted proteins | sample MetspRMADM_FD_191346 | JGI IMG/M metagenome (GOLD analysis project Ga0268290, IMG submission 191346) | Soil microbial communities from San-Diego area, Southern California, United States - Methylocaldum sp. RMAD-M | ecosystem: Environmental > Terrestrial > Soil > Desert | place: USA: California... | reverse complement strand
TTCCTCTCCCATCCACAGCATCGGGATCTGCGGCGCGAGCAGCAGCCCGGCGCGGGCGAGTGCCAATTTCTTCGGATCGGCAAGATGGCTCAGTCGCTCGCCGAGCGCGCGATTGCCGACCTGATCATGGTTCTGGAGGAAGGTGACGAAGGCCGAGGGCGGCAGGTGGCCCGAGGGCTCGCCGCGGGGATGATTGTCGAGGGTCGGGAACGGCTCGCCCTGGTAGGCGAAACCCTCCGCGAGGCAGCGGGCCAGATGCTCGACCGGCCTATCGGCGAAGCTCGCGTAGTAGCCGGCCTCCTCACCGGTCAGCAGCACGTGCCAGCAATGGTGCAAATCGTCCGCCCATTGCGCGCTATGAAGGATCGGCTGGCCCTTATCGTCGCGCTCCAGCCAGCGGGCCTGATTGGCCTCATTCTCCAGGATCAGGTGGACATGGCGATCCGGGAATGTCGTGCGGATCGTCTCGCCAAGTTCGGCAAGGAAGTGTTTTTCGGAATCATCGAGTATCGCGTGCACCGCGTCGAAGCGGATGCCGTCGAAATGGTATTCCTTCAGCCAGTAGAGCGCGTTCTCGATAAAGTAGTCGCGTACGACCGGTCCCGATTCCGTGCCGTCGAAATTGATGCCCGCGCCCCACGGAGTTTGGTGACGCTCGGTGAAGAAGGTCTTCGCGTAGGAATGCAGGTAGTTCCCGGCCGGGCCGAAGTGATTGTAGACGCAATCGATCAGCACCATCAGGCCCTTGGCGTGGGCGGTGTCGATCAGGCGCTTGAGGTCGTCCGGGCGGCCATAGGCTGAATCCGGAGCGTAGGGCAGCACGCCGTCGTAGCCCCAGTTGCGCGAGCCCTTGAAGTCGGCGAGCGGCAGCAGCTCGATCGCCGTCACCCCGAGATCGACCAGATCGTCGAGCCGTTTTTCCAGGCCCGCATAAGTGCCCTCTGGCGTCGCGGTTCCGACATGCAGCTCGTAGACGATAGCCTCTTCCCAGGGCCGCCCCGTCCAGTCGCCGTCCGACCACGCATAGGCGTTCGGGTCGATCACTTCGGACGGCGCCGACACGTCGTCAGGCTGGAAGCGGGAGGCCGGGTCCGGCACCACGAGATCGCCGTCGATGCGGAAACCGTAGCGCGCACCGGCCCTGACGTCGGGAAGCGTGGTCCGGCGCCAGCCCCCGCCGACATCGGGAATCGGGTGGTCGGCCCCATCCACGACGAGGGTCACGTCCTTGGCAGTGGGCGCCCACAGGGCAAACCGCACACCGTCCTCGGCAAACTCGCTGCCGAACCGCATCGCATGGGCGCGCCGCATCAGGCCACCGGTCTCCGTTGGAATAAGAATCGCTCGTCGCTCAGGGTGGGCGGCCGCTTCTGTGTCTCACAAGGCGCCCGGCGCCCGCTTGTTCCCGGAGGCGGCAGTTAAGGCGTCAGCGGCGCGCGGCAACCGCTCGGTGTGACGGAATCGCTGCACTGCACACCTAACACCCGGACGATACGCGAAGGGCTCCTCACCGGTACCGGTGAGGAGCCCTTCCTGAGATCTAGGTTTTCGTTGGGAGTGCGTGGATCAGGCCTCGATGGTCGGGCCACCACCTTCCGAGCGGCGCTTGGCCATGAAGGCATCGAACTGCTCGCGGTCCTTGGCCCGCTTCAGCTCCTCGACGAACTCGGCGAAAGCCCGACTCTCTTCCTGAAGGGCGCGGCGGCGTGCCTCCAGGCGCTCCAGCTCGGCCCGGCGATACTCTTCGAAGGCCCAGTTGCCGGAGGCGGCGCCGGTGCCGGAATATCCCTTGGCCGCCTCGAAAGCGCGGGCGAAGCGAGACCGGCCATCGCCGCCGGCGAAGCTGAAGCTACCGCTGTTGGCGAACTCCTTCATCTGGCCGAGCGCAGGATAGCCCGCGATCTTCCAGGCGACGTAGGCGACGGCCACCGGCCACCAATAAACGAAAGCGACGACGATCGCGCCGATTTCAAGTGAACGCTTGGGAAAAGGGCCGCTCCGGCGAGACGTGCCGCAGGACCAGGGAGAGGTGGAGGACGTGTTCACGGCTGAGGGCTCCGGGGTGTGAATGTGAACAACATTCACATGCGGGGCCGCCTCGGCGGTTTCAAGGGCTGAGGTTCACGGCTTTTCCCGTGGTCGTCCGCCGGCTCCATGAACGAGCGCCAGAACGCCCGCTCGTAGCAATTCGTACTTGTCGGGGCCGGGCTTCGGCAATTGGCCGGCTGCCGAGAGCGTAGCGATGCCGTGCGAAAGGGCCCACACCTCCAGCGCGAGGAAGCGCGGATCGACGCCGTCGAAGCCGTCGGGAAAGGTCGAGCGCAGCGCCTCGACCAGCAGGTCGAAAGGATTTGGCCGGCCGGAGGCCGGAGCGGGCACTGCCTGACCACGCACCTCGAAGATCGCCGCGTAATAACCGGGCTCCTCCTCGGCGAAGGCGAGATAAGCCTCCCCCATACGGGTGAAGCGCTCCAACGGCGTGCCGCGTCCTGACAGCGCCCGCGCCAACCGGTCGGCGAGATCAGCGAATCCGCGGCCCGCGACCTCCTCCAGCAACGCCTCTCGACCGCGGAAATGGCGGTAGAGCGCTGCAGGCGTCACGCCAACCAGCCGGGCCGCATCGACCAGGGTGAAACCGCCGATGCCGCGCTCGGCGATGAAGCGGCGTGCGGCCTCGATCAAGGCCTCCTTGAGGTTGCCGTGATGGTAGCTGCGCCGGTCTCCCGGTCCCTCGCGCCAGGGTCGCACCCGTCACTCCTCCCCGATACCCGATCGCGTGCTTGTAACCGATGGAGAATCCCATCGGTCACGCGCCGCGAGCGCCGGTCGATCATCCTGAACCTGCCTCGGCCTTTTCGTTCGAGTCGGTCAACGAGTCGACCGTCTTTTCCGCCGCCGAGGCTTGACCTCGCCACACAAATGAAACGTTATATAGTAACATATTCAGTTCAAGCCTCTGGACACCATGCCTCACGCCGACGCCCGCCTCCCTGTCACCGTGCTGTCCGGCTTCCTCGGCGCGGGTAAGACGACGCTGCTCAACCATGTCCTCAACAATCGTGAGGGTCGGCGCGTCGCGGTGATCGTCAACGATATGAGCGAGGTGAATATCGACGCCGCTCTCATCCGCGATGGCGGCGCGGGTCTATCGCGCACGGACGAGCGGCTGGTCGAGATGACCAACGGCTGCATCTGCTGCACTCTGCGCGACGACCTGCTCGCCGAGGTCCGCCGCCTCGCTGCCGAGCGACGCTTCGATTACCTGCTGATCGAAGGCACCGGCATCGCCGAGCCGCTTCCGGTGGCGAGCACCTTTTCCTTCCGCGACGAGGCTGGCGCGGCGCTCAGCGACGTCGCCCGGCTCGACACGATGGTGACCGTGGTCGATGCGATGAACCTCCTGAAGGATTACGGCTCGAACGATTTCCTGCGCCAGCGCGGTGAGACGGCGGGCGCAAAGGACACCCGCACCCTGGTCGATCTCTTGGTGGAGCAGATCGAATTCGCCGACGTCGTGGTGATCAACAAGGCCCGTGACGTATCCGCGGAAACACTCGACCTCGTCCGCTCGGTAGTGCGCGGGCTGAACGCGGATGCGCGCATCATTGAAGCCTCGCACGGCCGGGTGCCGTCGGAGGCGATCCTCGATACCGGTCTGTTCGACGAGGAGAAGGCGCAGGAGCACCCGCTGTGGTTCAAAGAGCTCTACGGCGCGCACGAGCACGTGCCGGAGACCGAGGAATACGGCATCGGCTCCTTCGTCTACAGGGCGCGCCGGCCGTTCGACCCGCAGAAGTTCCAGGCCTTCGCCAACACGACATGGCCGGGCCTGATCCGGGCGAAGGGCCATTTCTGGCTCGCGACACGCCCCGAATGGGTCGGTGAATTCTCGCTGGCCGGTGCCGTCGCGCATATCGGGGCGATGGGGTTCTGGTGGGCGGCGGTGCCGCGCCAGCGCTGGCCGGAGGAAGAGGTGTTTCGCGAGCGCCTTCACACGGTCTGGAGCGAAGTCTGGGGCGACCGGCGCCAGGAACTCGTCTTCATCGGCCGCGGCATGGACCGCGGCGCCATTACCGCCGCGCTCGATGCCTGCCTCGTCGGCCCGGCCGGGGTCCGGCGCTTCGATCCGAACGCCTATCGCGACCTGCCCGATCCCTTCCCGGTCTGGCGCCGGGCGGCAGCCTGATCCCGATGGGGTTCATCAGCCTGAAGGATTGGCGTGCCCGCTCAGCCGGCTTGGCGGAGGCGGCGGCGCGGGCGAAGGCCGTGCTGCGACCGGCGCTGAAACTGAGTGACGCGGACGCACTTTCCGTCAACGAGATCGCCTGCACCGATCCGGGCTGTCCGGACGTCGAAACCGTCGTGCTGGTGATGCGGATCGACGAGCCGACCCGGGCCCTGCGCTTCCGCGGTCCGCTCGACGGTCTCGACGAGGCGGCTGCCCATGCCCTGGCGGCCGAGGAGATCCGGCTCCGCCTGGTTTGAAGCCGGCTTTCATCATTCCGTCTTGGTCGGTGTGGGATTAGGCCCTGGGGCCAACCTCAATCAGCCCTGGCCCGAGTGCGGACATGAGCATCAAATTGCGACCGCTGGAGCGCGAAGACCTCCTCTTCGTGCATCAGCTCAACAACAACGACAGCATCATGCGCTACTGGTTCGAGGAGGCGTACGAGTCCTTCGCCGAGCTGGCGCAGCTCTACGAGCGCAACATCCACAACCAGACCGAGCGACGTTTCATCATTGCCACGGAGCGCGGTGAGCCGGCGGGCATGGTGGAGTTGGTGGAGATCAACCACCTGCATCGTCGCTGCGAGTTTCAGATCGCGATCCATCCCGACCATCAGGGGAAGGGCTACGCCAAGCGCGCGACCCGCATCGCCATCGATTATGCCTTCAAGGTGCTCAACATCCACAAGCTCTATCTGCACGTGGACAAGGACAACAAACGCGCGGCCGGCATCTACGAGAGCTGCGGCTTCCGTCCCGAAGGCATTTTAAGAGACGAGTTCTTCGTCAACGGCCGCTACCGCGACGCGGTGCGCATGTGCCTGTTCCAGCCTCACTACCTCGCCGAGCGGGGCGCGGGGGATGTGGCCGAGCCGGTGCTCAAGACCTGAACGGCTCACGCACACACGAAAACGGGCCCCGAAGGGCCCATTTCCATCCGCCGATGGGCGAGAGATCTTACCGGTACGGGTTGCCGTAGCGGGCGACGTAGGAGGTCGGATCGATCGCGTCGACGGCCGAGAAGTCAACGTTGCGGATCGCCGTCGAGCGCGCGCCGATGAACGGGCCGTTGGTGATCGGATCGGGCAGCACGCCGCGACCGTAACGGTCGGTGGGGCCGTAGGGCGGCAGGAGCGCGTTCGAGGCGGCGATGAAGGCCGGGTTGGTGGCCGGGTTCGACACCGAGCCATTGCCTGGCTCGACCACGTTGCCGGCATCGAGCCAGGAGCGCGGGCGGATGCGGATCGGCAGCGGCTGGCTCACGCGCACGTAACCGGGATTGCCATACGGGCCCTGCGCCTCGGCAGTGGTTCCGAAGCCGATCGCGGTGAGGGTCATGGCGCCCAGCAGGGCAAGCTTGGAAAAGCGCATGGCGTACCTTGTGGAGTGAGAGCCTGTGGTACGGGCCGTTCGTTAAGAATCCCGCTTGTTGCAGAGTAGACGTTCTGGCGTGGCTGTTGTTCCCGAAATATGGCCGCGCTTCGTCATTTTCGCCGTGATTTTGCCGCATTGTTTCTCGGCGGCTGCGTTTCCTCGGCGACTGAGATCGAACCGGTGCTGTCACTCGGTCCCGCCGCAGCGGCCTCCTCCGTCCGGCAAGCGCTCGCTCCGTCCGGAAGGTCGGTTCCGAGCGTCGCCGTCACCCGTCCCGCCAACGTGATCCGGTCGATGGCGCAGGCCACGGCCCGCGGCTCAGGCGTCTGCCCGAGGATGCCGCACAGCCATCCATCGATGGCCACGGCCTTGAGGTCGAGGCTGCGGAAGCCAAGGCAGCTCCGCTTTCCCATGGCCGAGAGTGTCGTCTCGACGGTCTCGAAGCCGCCGAGACGGGTCGCCACGACACCGCGCTCACCGGTTCGGAGGACCGCCAGGCCGCGCCCATCCGCCGCCCGCCGCACTAGGGTGACGAAGAGGCTAGAGGCGGGCTCGATCCGGCCGCCCGCATCGGTGGCGGTCACAAGGAAATAGGGTGCCTCAATGAGGTCGAACGCGCCTCGGCTCACACTGTCCTCGCGCTGTCCGTTGCCGGAATTCCAGCGAGTCGGCTCGATCTGCGGCGCAAGCTCGGCCGCGTCCTCGCGCAAGGTCAGAAGTGGCTCCGTCGCGGCGACGGCCCGCCGCGCGCTCTCGGCAGGCCGCGGCGGCTCGCTCCAGGCACGCTGCGGCTCGGGAGCGGCCCGATCGCGGGCGGCGAGGGAAAGGCCGGCGATCAGGGCGGCACTCAGTGCGAGCTTGGCCGCCAGCCCGGTGCGGCGGTGAGGCCGGTGGGACGGCAGAGTGTGAAGATCGTCGAGTTTGTCGAGGGCGTCGTCCGGATGGGGGAGCATGCGCAGGCCTTCGTCGGGTCCGCGGGGCTTCAAAAGCCCTCGCCGTTCGTCGAACTCTGCCCTGCCGCCCGCCACCAGCCGGTTGCGCGGACGCTGCCCATCCTCGGAATTCTCACCCTATGGTGAATCGGCCGTCGATGGCCTCACGCCGTCCCACCGGCGGCCTCGCGGCCTGCAAGCACCTCTTGACAGGTGGGCGCGGCGGGCATCTTGCTCCCGGCGCCTGACGAGCCCACCTCGAGACCGAATCGGGGCGGGTTCTTCAGCCTATGGGATCTTCCCGAACGAAGGGCCCGCGCGGTGCGTCCGCCGGCCACGGGAAGAGGCGGGCCGGTTGCATCCCGCCCGCGCAGCGGAGTTTGGTGAGATGGGTTATAAGGTCGCCGTCGTCGGAGCCACGGGCAATGTGGGCCGCGAGATGCTCGACATTCTGGCCGAGCGCGCCTTTCCGGCCGACGAGGTCGTGGCTCTGGCCTCCAGCCGTAGCCTGGGCCAGGAAGTCTCCTTCGGCGACAAGATTCTGAAGGTGAAAACGCTCGACACCTACGATTTCTCCGACACCGACATCTGCCTGATGTCGGCGGGCGGCGAGGCATCCAAGGAGTGGAGCCCGCGCATCGGCCAGCAGGGCTGCGTGGTGATCGATAACTCGTCCGCATTCCGCTACGACGCCGACGTGCCGCTGATCGTGCCGGAGGTAAATGCCGACGCGGTGGTGGGCTTCACCAAGCGCAACATCATCGCCAACCCGAACTGCTCGACCGCGCAGCTCGTCGTCGCGCTCAAGCCGCTTCACGAGGCGGCCACCATCAAGCGCGTCGTGGTCTCGACCTATCAGTCCGTGTCCGGCGCCGGTAAGGACGCCATGGACGAGCTGTTCAGCCAGACCCGCGCCGTCTTCACCGCCGGCGAGGTGGTCACGAAGAAGTTCACCAAGCGCATCGCCTTCAACGTCATCCCGCACATCGATGTGTTCATGGAGGACGGCTACACGAAGGAAGAGTGGAAGATGGTCGCCGAGACCAAGAAGATGCTCGATCCCAAGATCAAGCTCACGGCGACCGCGGTGCGCGTGCCGGTCTTCATCGGCCATGCCGAGGCGGTCAATGTCGAGTTCGAGCGCCCGCTCTCGCCGGAGCAGGCAACCGAGATCCTTCGCTCGGCGCCGGGCGTTCTGGTGATCGATAAGCGCGAGAACGGCGGCTACATGACCCCGCACGAGGCGGCGGGCGAGGATGCCACCTACATCTCCCGCATCCGCGAGGACGCGACTGTCGAGAACGGCCTGAATTTCTGGTGCGTCTCGGACAACCTGCGCAAGGGTGCGGCGCTCAACGCGGTGCAGATCGCCGAGGTGCTGGTGAACCGCAAGCTCTTGAGCAAGGCCAAGAAGGCGGCCTAACGCCTACCACCGCGAAACTCTCTTAAGGCGCCGCCCCACTCCGGGGCGGCGTTTCTATTTGAACGGAAGGCTGTCGCCGCCACCGATCAGCGGCAGGTGAGCAGTGATGCGCTCCACCGGCCAGTCTCACCAGGCGATCCGCTGAAGGCGGGCCGCATTGTTCTCCGAGAATCGGCGGCGCACCACCCGGGCCGGATTGCCGGCCACGATCGCATAGGGTGGGACATCGGCCGCGACGGCCCCGTCGCCGACGGTGACGCCTGGCATGATGGTGCTGCGGAACCCGAGCCGGACGTCGTTGCAAATCGTGGTATCGCCCTGGTACGGCAAACTCAGTTCATCCGCGAAGCGGCCGATCCAATCACCACCGAAGATCGAGAACGGATAAGTCGAGAGGCCGTCGAGCCGGTGATAGCACCTCGAGATGGCCGGATCGCGGCGCCGGCGGCCGGGGACGGCGCGTCGAGGCGCTTGAATTCGCCGCGCACCGGGGTTAAGTCACGGCTCAACATTTCTGGTGCAGTCGATAGGCTGCTTGCGGGAGTGGGCCCCCCGGGGTCCGCTCTTTTTTATTTCCGCAAGCGCCTCCTGAACCGGATTTGCCAAGCTTAACCCCCGATCGAGACTTTCGGAAAACGACAGCATGGCGGAGCCCACCGAGAAGCGTCTTGTCAGCGAGACCGGCGTCGCCGCGCGCGTCGCCCAGATCGTCGAGGGACCGATCGAGGGCCTCGGCTTCCGCCTGGTTCGGGTGAAGATCTCGAACACCAACGGCTGCACCGTGCAGATCATGGCCGAGCGGCCCGACGGCACGATGGGCGTCGACGAGTGTGAGATGGTGAGTCGTGCGATCTCGCCGATCCTCGACCTGGAGGATCCGGTCGGCGGCGCCTACTACCTCGAAGTCTCTTCGCCCGGCATCGACCGTCCGCTGGTGCGCGTCTCCGACTTCGAGCGCTGGGTCGGCTATGAGGCGAAGGTGGAACTCGCCGTGCCGCTCGACGGGCGCAAGCGCTTCCGCGGCATCCTCGGCGTACCGAGCCCCGACGGCGCCACGGTGCCGATCGACTTGCCCGACGTGAAGCCGGAACTGCCGAGCCGCATCGACCTGCCGCTGCGCGATCTCGGCGAGGCGCATCTGGTTCTCACCGACGACCTGATTCGCGAGTCGCTGCGCCGCGGGGCCGCCCCGCCGCAGCACGGCGACGGGGTCGAGGATGAAGAGAGCGAGGGGGCCGAGGACGAGGTTCCGCAGGTTCGCTTCATTCCGCAGCCGAAACGGCCCAAGCCCAAGGCGGACAAGAAGACCGACAAGCCGGTGAAGGCGAAGAAGCCCAAGCCCGGCGGCGGCATCGTCACCAAGGCCGCCCGCCTCAAGAATCGCGACACACTTCACTGATCCCGCAGCATCGCGTCAGACGACCGCTTCCGGCCCCGTCGCGATGCAGACGCCCCTGAGAGAAAGCCCGCTCCCGCAGCGGAAGACACGACCGAAGGAAGGACCAGACCCCATGGCCGTCGTCAGCGCCAACCGGCTCGAACTCCTGCAGATCGCCGACGCGGTGGCCCGCGAGAAGGTGATCGACCGCCAGATCGTCATCGAGGCGATGGAAGAGGCGATCGCAAAGGCCGCCCGCTCCCGCTACGGCGCCGAGACCGACGTTCACGCCGAGATCGACCCGAAGAGCGGAGCGCTGCGCCTGTCGCGCCACCTGCTCGTGGTCGATCAGGTCGAGAACGATGCCCGCGAGATCACCCTCGATCAGGCCCGCCGCTACAACCCGGGCGCGCTGGTCGGCGACGTGATCTCCGACACCTTGCCGCCCTTCGATTTCGGCCGCGTCGCCGCGCAGTCGGCCAAGCAGGTCATCGTGCAGAAGGTGCGCGACGCCGAGCGCGCCCGCCAATACGACGAGTACAAGGACCGCATCGGCGAGATCCTCAACGGCGTGGTCAAGCGCGTCGAGTACGGCAACGTCATCGTCGATCTCGGCCGCGGCGAGGGCATCGTCCGCCGCGACGAGATGATCCCGCGCGAGACCTTCCGCCCCGGCGACCGCATTCGCGCCTACCTGTTCGACGTGCGCTCCGAGGTGCGCGGCCCGCAGATCTTCCTGTCGCGTTCGCACCCGCAGTTCATGGCGAAGCTGTTCGGTCAGGAAGTGCCGGAGATCTACGACGGCATCGTCGAGGTGAAGGCGGTCGCCCGCGATCCGGGCTCGCGCGCCAAGATCGCCGTGATCTCGCGCGATTCCTCGATCGACCCGGTCGGTGCCTGCGTCGGTATGCGCGGTTCCCGCGTCCAGGCGGTGGTCGGCGAGCTTCAGGGCGAGAAGATCGACATCATTCCGTGGTCGGAAGATCAGGCGACCTTCATCGTCAACGCGCTGCAGCCGGCCGAAGTGGTGAAGGTGGTGCTCGACGAGGAGGCCGACCGCATCGAGGTGGTCGTACCCGACGACCAGCTCTCTCTAGCGATCGGCCGCCGCGGCCAGAACGTGCGGCTGGCCTCTCAGCTCACCGGTTGGGACATCGACATCCTGACCGAGGCCGAGGAATCGGAGCGGCGCCAGAAGGAGTTCGCCGAGCGTACCCAGGTCTTCATGGAAGCCCTCGACGTGGACGAGACCGTCGGCCAGTTGCTGGCCGCCGAAGGCTTCCGCAACGTCGAGGAGATCGCCTTCGTCGATGTGGCCGAACTCTCCAACATCCAGGGCCTCGACGAGGAGACCGGCGCGGAGATCCAGGCCCGCGCTCAGGATTATCTCGCCCGCATCGAGCAGGAGCAGGACGACCGCCGCCGCGAACTCGGTGTCGAGGACGAACTGCGCGAGATCGACGGCATCACCACCGCGATCATGGTGGCGCTCGGCGAGAACGAGGTGAAGACGGTCGAAGACCTCGCCGGCTGCGCAACCGACGATCTCGTCGGCTACACCGAAGGCCGCGGCCCGGAGGCCGTGCGCCACGCCGGCTATCTCGACGGCTTCGAGCTGTCGCGGGCCGAGGCCGAGGCCCTGATCATGGCGGCCCGCCTGAAGGCCGGCTGGATCGACTCGCTGCCAGAGCCCGAGGGTGAGGCAGCCGAGGATGAGACGGCTGACGGCGAAGCGGCTGAAGACGAGCCGACTGAGAGCGTCGCGGCCGAGCCGCAGCAGGCCTGAGCCAGGAGCGTACGGGACGGTGCAGGATATGATTGCGCAGGGTGAGGCAGCCGGGACAGACCCGGAGCTCGACCGCGGCCCCGGCCGTGGCCGGGAGCCCGTGCGCACCTGCATCGTCACCCGGACCGCGCAATCGCCCGCGGCGATGATCCGCTTCGTGCTGGGACCGGATGGTGCGGTGGTACCGGACCTGCGCGCCCGTCTACCGGGCCGCGGCGCCTGGGTCACGGCTACGCGCGCCACGGTCGAGGCGGCCGTGAAGCGCCGTGCCTTCCACCGTGCCTTCAAGACCGGTGAGGTGAAAGCCGCACCCGACCTCGCCGATCAAGTGGCGGAGGGTCTGCGCACGGATCTGCGCCAGGCACTGGCGCTGGCCAAAAAGGCGGGTTGCGTCGTTACCGGCTTCGGCAAAGTCGAGTCGGCGATCCTCGGCGCCGAGGGGGTCGCGGCGCTGATTCACGCCAGCGATGCCGCCCCGGACGGCCGGCGCAAGCTCGCCGCTGCCTTGCGGCGCCGCTATGGCGATGCCATATCGGCTATTCCCGTTGTCGATGACCTGTCCAACATCGAATTGGACATGGCATTGGGCCGGGATCATGTGATACACGCTGCCCTCATCGCGGGAGCCGGCACAACCGGCTATCTCGCGCGTTGGCGTCGGTTCCGCACCTTCGAGGGTATGGCGTCGGCGTCCGAGGAGGACGCCCCGCTCTCAGCTGGCGCGACCACCGTCGATTCGCACGACGACGACATGAAATGACGATCGGCCGGGCATGCCCGCCGCCGGCCGATGGGACGATGGAAGCCCTCAGGGTTCAGACTGAATGAGCGATACGAATAATCCGGGTGACAAGACGCAGACCAGAGCCCCCTCGAAGCCGTTGACGCTGAAGCGTCCGGTCGAGCAGGGGACGGTCCGTCAGAGCTTCTCCCACGGGCGGTCGAAGTCCGTCGTGGTCGAGACGGTGAAGCGGCGCACGATCGGCGCCGCCCCCGGAACGGTCGCGCCCCGTGAGCCTGCTGCCGCGCCTCCACCGCGCCCCGCATCCGTAGCGCCTGCACCGGCTGCGCCAGCCCGCCCGGCCGGCCGCAGTGCATCCGGCGTCGTGCTGCGGACTCTGAGCGAGCAGGAGCGCGATGCCCGCGCTGCCGCGCTGGCCGATGCCCAGCGCCGCGAAGCCGAGGCTCGCGCCCGTGCCGAGGCTGAGGTGAAGGCCCGCCGCGACCGCGAAGAAGCCGAACGCCGCGAGCGCGAGGCCGCCGAGGCGCGCCGCCGCGAGGAAGAGGAGCGTCGCCGTCAGGAGGACGAACTCCGCCGCAAGGCTGCCGAGGACTCGCGTCGTCGCGCCGCCGAGGAGGAAGCTGTTCGCGCCGCGGCCGCACCGGCACCCGAAGCACCGGCGGAAGTGTCCGCTGCGCCGGCTCAGGCTTCGGACGCTGCACCGACCGCCGCGCCGGCGCCTGCCCCGGTTGCCCGTCCGACGCCGGCTCCGGCTCGCCCCGCGGCAGCCGCCCCGGCGGCGCGCCCGAGCGCCGCGCCGCAGCGTCCGGCCGCATCCGGTGCGCGTCCGGGAGTGACCGGAGCGCGCCCCGCGTCGACGGCCGCCCGCCCGCCGGCTCCTCAACCGCTCGCCGAACCGCGCCGCACCATCACCGCGGACGTGAAGAAGCCGCGCGACCTCAACTTCATGGCCCGTCCGGCGCCCGCTCCGGAACCGGAGAAGGCACCGAGCCCGACGACCGCGGCCCGCCCTGCGGGCGCGGCGGCCCGTCCCGCCGCTCGACCGGGCGCTGCTGCGGCCGAGGAGGAGTCGGACACCAAGCGGGTGATCCGCCGTCCCGGCATGCCGCTGAAGATCATCACGCCGCCCAAGACGCCGAAGTCGCCGGGCGGCGACCGTAACCGTGGCCGTCTCACCATCGCCAACGCGACGTCCGGTGAAGACGAGCGCACGCGCTCCGTTGCCTCCTTCCGCCGCCGCCAGCAGCGGATGAGCGGCCACCGGCACGAGGAAGCCAAGGAGAAGATCGCCCGCGACGTGATTATTCCAGAGACCATCACGATCCAGGAACTCGCCAACCGCATGTCGGAGCGAGCGGTGGACGTCATCCGCTTGCTGATGAAGCAGGGCCAGATCCACAAGATCACCGATGTGATCGACTCGGATACGGCGCAGCTGATCGCCGAGGAACTCGGCCATACGGTCCGCCGCGTCGCCGAGTCGGACGTCGAAGAGGGCCTGACCTCCGACGAGCCGGATCTGGAGGAGGATCTGGAGCCGCGTCCCCCGGTCGTGACGATCATGGGTCACGTCGACCACGGCAAGACCTCGCTGCTCGACGCGATCCGCGCGGCCAACGTGGTCGAAGGCGAGGCGGGTGGCATCACTCAGCACATCGGCGCCTACCAGGTGGCATCGCCGTCGGGCGACCTCATCACCTTCATCGACACCCCCGGCCACGCGGCCTTCACCTCCATGCGCGCCCGCGGCGCCAAGGTGACGGACATCGTCGTGATCGTGGTGGCGGCCGATGACGGCGTGATGCCCCAGACCGTCGAGGCGATTCAGCACGCCAAGGCGGCGGGCGTCCCGATGATCATTGCCATCAACAAGATCGACAAGCCGGATGCGAATCCGCAGCGGGTGCGCACAGAGCTGCTCCAACACGACATCCAAGTCGAATCGATGGGCGGCGAAACCCTCGAATTCGAGGTGTCGGCGAAGACCGGCGACGGTCTGCCGGAGCTTCTCGAGGGCCTGCAGCTCCAGGCCGAGATCATGAACCTGCGCGCCAACGAGAAGCGCGACGGCGAGGGCACAGTCATCGAGGCCCAGCTCGACCGCGGCCGCGGCCCGGTTGCGACGGTGCTCGTTCAGCGCGGCACGCTGTTCACCGGCGACATCATCGTCGCCGGCGCCGAGTGGGGCCGCATTCGCGCCCTCATCGACGACACCGGCAAGCACATTCCCTATGCCGGCCCGTCGGTGCCGGTGGAGGTGCTCGGCTTCAACGGCACGCCGGACGCCGGCGACCGCGTGATCGTGGTACCGAACGAGGCCCGCGCCCGCGAGGTCACCGAGTATCGTGCCCGCATCAAGCGCGAGCGTCTGAATGCCCGCACCGGCGGTGCCAACCGCTCGCTCGTCGACATGATGCGCGAGGCCAAGGAAGGCGCCGGCCGCAAGGAGCTGCCGGTCGTCATCAAGGGCGACGTGCAGGGTTCGGTCGAGGCCATCGTCGGCGCACTCACCGCGCTCGGCAACGACGAGGTGGGCGTCCGCATCCTGCTCTCGGGCGTTGGCGGCATCACCGAGTCGGACATCACCCTCGCCAACGCCTCGAAGGCGGTGGTGATCGGCTTCAACGTGCGCGCCCACAAGGAAGCGCGCAACGCGGCCGAGCGGGACGGTACCGAGATCCGCTACTACAGCATCATCTACGACCTCGTGGATGACATCAAAGCCACGCTGTCGGGCATGCTGCCGCCGACGCTGCGCGAGGAGCGTCTCGGCGAGGCACAGATCCTGCAGATCTTCGACGTGTCGAAGGTCGGCAAGATCGCCGGTTGCCGCGTCATGGAGGGTGTGGTCCAGCGCGGCGCCCATGTCCGCCTGCTGCGCAACGATGTGGTGATCCACGAGGGCAAGCTGTCCCAGCTCAAGCGCCTCAAGGACGATGCCAAGGAAGTGACTGCCGGCTACGAGTGCGGCATGTCCTTCCAGAACTACCAGGACATGCGAGTGGGCGATTTCATCGAGTGCTTCAACGTCGAGGAAATCAAGCGCACGCTCTGAGCGGCCCTCCCCTACCGCTCTTCCTAAGCGGGGCCGCGGCGAAAGCTGCGGCCCCCTTTGTTTCCAGGCACCAGCCTGACGGTTCAGCGACGTCGATCAACCGATGGCCCAAAAGCAGACTCCCTCCGGTCCCTCGCAGCGCCAGCAGCGCGTGGCCGAACTCATTCGCCACGCTCTGGCCGAAGTGCTGCAGCGTGGTGACATTCAGGATCCGGTGCTCGGCTCGCACGTCATCACCGTGCCCGAGGTACGCATGTCGCCGGACCTCAAGCTCGCCACCGCTTACGTCATGCCGCTCGGTGGCCAGGACGAGGCGCCGGTGATCGCCGCGCTTGACCGGCACAAGAAGGTCCTCCGCCAGGAAGTAGCCCGGCGGGTGAACCTGAAATACGCGCCCGAACTGCGCTTCCGCCGCGACGAGACCTTCGACGAGGCGGCCCGCATCGACCAGCTCCTGAGGAGCGAGAAGGTCCAGCGGGATCTGGAAAGCGCCCCCGGCGAGGACGACGAGGCCGAACCGGATTCGCCCTCGCGCGATTGATGTTCATCCGGGCGGCCACAATGGTATCGCCCTTCGCCCATCGGGCCGCTTAGCGGCCCCATGACGGGACAAGCCCCTAAAAAAACCCGTCGATTGAGGACAGGATGCAGGACGAGATTTCTTCCGAACGCGCGAGCGATGCGCCGCAGGGACCGCGCGGCGACATGCGCCGGGACGGGCCGCCGCGGGGCGGGCGCCGTCCCCAGCGTGGCCGGCCGCGGCATGACCGCCCGAAGAAGAACGACGTGAGCGGCTGGGTGGTGCTCGACAAGGGCGTCGGCATCACCTCGACCCAGGCTGTGGCGGTGGTGAAGCGCCTGTTCAATGCCAAGAAGGCGGGCCATGCCGGCACGCTCGATCCGCTGGCCTCGGGCATCCTGCCGATCGCGTTGGGCGAAGCGACGAAGACGGTCCCGTTCGTGATGGACGGCCGCAAGGCCTACCGCTTCGAGGTAACCTGGGGCGTCGAGACCGACACCGACGACGCCGAGGGGCGCCCGGTCGAGACGTCCGAGAATCGGCCGGCCCGCGAGGCGATCGAGGCTGCACTGCCGTCGTTCGTCGGCGAGATCGAGCAGGTACCGCCGCGCTTCTCCGCCATCAAGATCCAGGGCGAGCGCGCCTACGACCTCGCCCGCGACGGTGAGGTGGTCGAATTGGTGGCCCGCGCGGTGCGCATCGACCACCTTTCCGTCATTGAGCATCACGGGGATCGCACCGTCATCGCCGCCGAGTGCGGCAAGGGTACCTACGTTCGCGCGCTCGCCCGCGATCTCGGGCGGATGCTCGGCTGCTTCGGCCACGTCTCGGCCTTGCGCCGCACGCGCGTCGGCCCGTTCGAGGAGGCGGCCGCCTGCAGCGTTGCTGCCCTGGAAGAGAGCACGGAGATGCACCTCCACCCGGTCGAGACGGCTCTGGAAGAAATCCCCTCGGTTGCGGTCAGCCGCGACATGGGGCTTCGGCTCATGCGGGGTCAGCCGGTGATCCTGCGCGGGCACGATGCACCGGTGGGTGGCAAGGCCTACGCGACCTGCGGCGGCGTGCTCGTGGCCGTCGGCGACGTGGAGCGCGGCGAACTGGTGCCGCACCGCGTGTTCCATCTCGGTGGGACGGCGCCGCAGAGAAACTGAACGAAGGCTCGGCCGGAGGCGCTGATGGTCTTCGGCAAGGCAGAGCCGACGTGACTGAAGCTTGATCGAAGCCCGTCGCCCGAAAGGAGCGGCGGGCCATTTTTTTATGCGCGTCTGCTTGCAGCGTTGGATCACTCCCGCGCCGGCAACGCCGTCTCGATGATCCGTGCCCAGAGGGAGGCGCCGTAGGGAATGGCGGCGTCGTTGAAGTCGTATTCCGGGTGGTGGAGGCCGGCGGAGGGGCCGTTGCCCATGAAGATGTAGGCGCCCGGCCGGTGGGCGAGCATGTAGGAAAAGTCCTCGGCCGCCATCATTGGTGCCACGTCCCGCTCCACATGTTCCTCACCGACGACCTGCGCGGCGATGCCA
>Ga0268290_100166_pt1 | contig 17035 bp, 17 predicted proteins | sample MetspRMADM_FD_191346 | JGI IMG/M metagenome (GOLD analysis project Ga0268290, IMG submission 191346) | Soil microbial communities from San-Diego area, Southern California, United States - Methylocaldum sp. RMAD-M | ecosystem: Environmental > Terrestrial > Soil > Desert | place: USA: California... | reverse complement strand
CGACGATGGCCACCGTCGGCAGGCTGCCGAGCCAGGCCGGGCGCGGCGCGGGCAGCGAGGCGAGCCACAGAGCCGCGTCTGCCTCGCCCGAAGCGATCTGGCGGGCGCTGTCGAACCGCCACGGATCGTGCTCGGGCTGGTGGCGACCGAAGCCGACGCGGGGCGCCTGCCCGGTCGTCCAGGCGGAGAGCTGCACGGCGGCGCGGCCCTGGAACGGGTCGGCCAGCGTCAGCGCGAAGAAGCGGGTGGATTCGTTGAGGTCGCGGATCAAGCCCTGAAGCATCTCGACGCCGAGTTCGCCGACCTCCTCCGGATCGTAGACGACGACGCCGTACTGCGCGGCAAACAGGCGCCGGGCAAGGTCGGCGTAGGCCGCCTCACCGGCGAGGTGCCCCTTGGCGAAGGCGCGCAAATGCCCGAGCGAGACGGCGAGGCCGCCGGCTTCCGCCGCGTAGGCGACGTGGCGGGTCGCGCCGTTCTGAGGACCGCCGAGCGACAGCAGGGCGCGCTCGGCGCCCGCCGCGCGTCCGCGGCTCGGCGCTGCGGCGGCGATCTCGGCAATCAGGTCACCGTCCCAGGGGCGGTTGCCGAGGATCAGGATCACATCCGCCCGGCCGATGGTCTCGGCCCGCGTCGTGTTCATGATGCCGCCTGCGCTGAGTGCGCCGAGTTCGGCGTAGACGCCGGGCCCGGAGACGGGGTCGAGCGAGGCGCCGAGGGTCTCGGCCAATCGGTAGGCGGCGCGAAGCGCCGAGACTTCGGCGCTCAGGCCCGCCAGCACCGGCACGCGTGACGCGGCAAGCAGGTCGGCAGCGGCTTCAACCGCCGCGTCCACATCCGCCGCGCCTCCCTTCACCCAGGCTGCCATGCTTCCTCACCGTCGTTTCTTCGGGCATCCCCGCTTCAAGGCGGGGCGAAAGACGGTCATGTCCGAAGGGCGTCGGAGAGACACCCCTGGTGGAGCTTCGGTCGTCTCGAAATCCCGGCTCGGGTTCGAGAACGGCGGCTCGGACCGGCTCCACGAAAGGGAGCGGGCTGGTTTTGCCTTCCTAAGCCGGAGCCTGCAAGCCCCCGGCGAAGTTTGCATCGAGGATTTCGTGCATCGGTCCGATCCGGGCACGACGAGAATCCGGCCCAATGACAGCGTCGTTCGCATCTCCCGAGGAGGTGCCGGCGAGGTTGTCGCGGGCGCCGCAGCATGGGAGAAGCCGCCCGCATCACCGGGCGTGTGTGCGCCGGCCGAGCCGGCAGCTTTGACGGGAGGACATGAGACCGTGGCCGAGGTCCCGGACCAGACAGGTGACACCGTGAGCCTGCCGCGCCCCTCTGGGGCTGCCGTGCGGGTTCGTGCCCCCGCGCGCCTGCATTTCGGCTTCCTCGACCTCAACGGCGGTCTCGGACGCCGGTTCGGCAGTATCGGGCTCGCCCTCGACGCGCCGGCGGTGCAACTCGTTGCACGCTCCGCGAAACGCGCCTCCGCCAGCGGCCCGGAGGCCGAGCGGGTGCGCGCCAACCTGCTCGCCGCAGCCTCCTATCTCGACGTGCCGGAGACGGTGGCGGTCGAAGTCGAGGAGGCCATCCCCGCGCATGCCGGCTTCGGTTCGGGCACGCAGGTCGCGCTGGCCGTGGCCGCCGCTCTCGCGCGTCTCAACGGAAGACCCTTCGCGCCGGCCGACTTTGCCGACGTGCTCGATCGCGGCAACCGCTCCGGCGTTGGGCTCGCTGCCTTCACCGAAGGTGGGCTGATCGTCGATGGCGGGCGCGACACCTCCGGCGCACCCCCGCCCGTCATCGCTCGGCTGCCCTACCCGGAAGACTGGCGGATCGTGCTGATCCTCGACGAGGCCATGACCGGAGTGCATGGCTCCCGTGAGACGGAGGCGTTCCGCGATCTGCCCCCGTTCGATGCGAGCCAAGCCGCCGAGATCTGCCGGATCGTGCTGATGCAGGTGCTGCCGGCTGCCGCCACCACCGAGCCCAACGGTTTCGGCGCCGGCATCACCGCGATTCAGAAGCGGATCGGCGACCATTTCGCCCCTCATCAGGGCGGTCGCTTCGCGAGCCCGGCGGTGGCCGAAGCGCTCGCCGCCATCGCGCAGGCCGGTGTACCCGGATACGGCCAGAGCTCGTGGGGGCCAACCGGCTTCGCGCTGATGCCTTCGCACAAGGAGGCGGAGGCGCTTGTCGCGGGGCTGGCGCGGCCCGGCCGGTTACGCTTCGTCATCGCGCGTGGACGCAACGTCGGCGCCTCGGTTGCCGGAGTTTAGAGCTTTTTCTTTTTCGTACGTCAAAGAAACCTGCGCTTGACCAGCGCCGGTCGTTCCGGTTTTGCACCTGAAGCGCCCCGCAAGGGCGCGGTTACGAGAGGACGAACACCATGGCCCGCTCGATCCTGCACATGCTGACGCCGCTCAAGCATATGAGCCCGTTCGACGTGAACATGGCGATCGACGCCGGCTTCGAGACACTGATTCCCTATACCGGCGTCGATCTCACCGACGTCGTCTCGCTGACGCAGGACTCGATCTTCTCCCGCGCGCCGCAGGACGGCGTACGCACCTGCATCTTCATCGGCGGCAAGAACGCCGAGCTGGCGCTCGATATGGTGGACCGGGCGAAGAAGGCCTTCGTGCCCCCCTTCGTCAACCACGTCTTCGCCGACCCGGCCGGCTCCTTCACCACCGGCGCGGCGATGGTCGCCGAGGTGTCCCGCGCGCTGAAGGCGAAGTTCAACACCGACCTCAAGGGCAAGCGTATCGTCATCTTCGGCGGCGCGGGCGTGGTCGCCTACGTCGCCGCTGTGATCGGTGCGCTGGAAGGCGCGCAGAGCGTGCTCGTCGGTCATGATGGCGAGGAGCGCGTCTCGAAGATCGCCTTCACCATGAAATGGCGCTTCGGCATCGAGGTCGGCGCCGTCGACGGCACCCTGCCCGAGGCGCGTCGCGCGGCCATCACCGATGCCGACGTGATCCTCTCGGCCGGCCCCGCCGGCGTCTCGATCCTGACGGCGGAGGATCTCGAATCCGCGCCCAAGCTGCTGGTGGCCTCCGACGTCAACGCGGTGCCGCCCGCCGGCATTGCCGGGATCGACGTGAACGCCGTCGACGTTCCGCTGCCCACCGGCAAGGGTGTCGGCATCGGCGCGCTCGCGGTCGGAAACGTGAAGTACCAGACTCAGTGCCGCCTGTTCCGAAAGATGCTGGAGGCCCAGGAGCCGCTCTGCCTCGACTTCCGCGACGCCTATCAGCTCGCCGTCGAGATCGCCGGCTGAGCGCGGCACTGGGCCCGCTTCGTCATCGTGAGGGCGGCGGTGAGGGCGGCGCGGTCCTGATCGCCGCCCAGTCCGGCCGGGCGCTGGCCCAGGCCGCGCGGCGGGCGGGTCTTCGGCCGTTCGTGCTCGACCTGTTCGGCGACGAGGACACCCTGGCGCTGGCGGAACGCCACCGCCCGCTGCCCGGCCGTTTCGGCGCGGGCAGGCGCGACCGGGCCGGCGTGCTTGCGGGGCTCGATGACCTGTCGGAGCAGGCGGGCGGCGTCCTCGGTGTCGTCCTCGGCAGCGGCTTCGAGGGCGCGCCGGATCTCATCGCCGAGATCGCTGCCCGCCACCGCCTGCTCGGCGCGGGCGCGGAGACCGTCGCTGCGCTGAAGGATCCGTTCCGCTTCGCCGCCCTCTGCGAACGCCTTGCGGTCCCGCATCCGGCGGTCAGCGCTGGCCCGGTGACACAGCGCGGCGCGTGGCTCGTCAAGCGGGCGGGGGGCTGCGGCGGCGCGCATATCCGCGCGAGTACGGCCGGTGCCGTCCCGCCCGGCCACTACCTCCAGGCCCGGATGCCCGGCCGCGCGTTTGCCCTGAACTTTCTCAGCGACGGGCGCCGCATCGAACCCCTGGCACTGACCGAGCAGTGGCAATCCCCATCACCGTTGCGGCCGTTCCGCTATGCCGGAGCGCTTGCCCGCGGCCGCGACGAGGCGGGGCCGGTCCCGGCGGCGCTCGTCGCGGAGATCGCGGAGGCGGCCCATCGGCTCGCCCGCGCCACCGGTCTCACGGGACTCGCCAGCGCCGACTGCCTCGTCGACGGCGAACGCTGGTGGCTGCTGGAGATCAATCCGCGCCCCGGCGCCACCCTCGACGTGCTCGACCGACGTCCGACCCCGCTCCTGATCCACCATATCGAGGCGACGCTCGGCCGGATGCCGTCGATCGAGGCAGCACCGGCGGATGCGACGGGCGCTGAGATCTGTTACGCGGCCCAGACCCGTGCGGCGATGCCGCCGCTCGACTGGCCCGACCACGTGCGTGACCGGCCGCGGGCGGGCAGTCTCGTGGCGCGCGACGCACCGCTCTGCACGGTGACGGCCTCCGGGCCGGACGTCGCGGCGGTCAAAGAAGAATTGCGGGCGAGGGCCGAGCAGGTTCGCGCGCTGCTGGAGGAGACGGAGAACAATCATGAGTTCCAACACGACCGCGCCGAGCCTCAACGCCCTGGCCGGGCCGTTGGTCGAGAGCCTCGTCGCTGACGCGGCCAAGCTCCGCCTCATCGTTGCCCAGGAGAACGGCGCGCGCACCGTCGACGCCGGCGCCAACGCCCGCGGCTCGATCGAAGCCGGCCGCCGTATCGCCGAGATCTGCCTCGGCGGCCTCGGCACGGTGACGATCGCCCCCACCGGCCCGGTTGCCTCCTGGCCCTATACGGTGGTGGTCCACTCCGCCGATCCGGTGCTGGCCTGCCTCGGCTCGCAATATGCCGGCTGGAGCCTCGCCGACGAGGAGGGCCATTCCGGATTCTTCGCCCTCGGCTCGGGCCCCGGCCGCGCGGTGGCCGTGGTCGAGGAGCTCTATAAGGAGCTCGGCTACCGCGACAACGCGACGACGACCGCCCTGGTGCTCGAATCCGCCAGCGCCCCGCCTGCCTCCGTCGTCAACAAGGTCGCCAGCGCCACCGGCCTCGCGCCGGAGAACGTCACCTTCATCTACGCCCCGACCCAGAGCCTCGCCGGCGCGACCCAGGTCGTCGCCCGCGTCCTGGAAGTGGCGCTGCACAAGGCCCACACCGTCGGCTTCGACCTGCACAAGATCCTCGACGGCATCGGCTCGGCCCCGCTCTCGCCGCAGCATCCGGATTTCATCCAGGCGATGGGCCGCACCAACGACGCCATCATCTATGGCGGCCGGGTGCAGCTCTTCGTCGATGCCGACGATGCCGATGCCAAGCAGCTCGCCGAGCAACTTCCCTCCACCACCTCGGCCGATCACGGCGCGCCCTTCGCCGAGATCTTTGCCCGGGTGAACGGCGATTTCTACAAGATCGACGGCGCGCTGTTCTCGCCGGCCGAGGCGATCGTCACCTCGGTCAAGACCGGCAAGACGTTCCGCGGCGGCCGTCTGGAGCCGCAGCTCGTGGACGCCTCGTTCGCGTAAGAAGCGCGCAAGACTTCTCCCCGACGGATCTCGGGCTTGCCCGAGATCCGCAAGCGTCTGCCCAAGCCGGGCAGATCCGACTTGGGTGAGGGAGGGTACCCGCCGAGCGGGCAGGGAGGGGCCGGCTCAGGTCTGTCCGGAGGCGGCGCTCCCCTCTCGCGACCCTCGCTGACGCGGGGACCATCCCCTCCCGCAGAGGGAATGGGGTCAAAAATAGCTGGAAAAACGAATGCGCATCGGGCTCGCGGCCGACAACGGCAATTGGCACAAGGCGCGGCTGCGGGAAGCGCTGCGGGGCTTCGGCGTCGAGCCGGTGCTGTTCTCGCTCGCCGACGTCGCCGTGGTGACCGGCGGTGGCGAGCCGCTGCGGGTGCCCGGCTTCGAAGACGGGCTGCCGGACGGCGTCCTGCTGCGCACCATTGCCGGCGGCACCTTCGAGGCCACGACGATGCGACTCGGCGTGCTCCACGCGCTGGTCGCCTCCGGTGTCACGGTCTGGAACGGCCCGACGGCCATCGAGCGCTCGGTCGACAAGGCCGCGACCTCGCTGCTGATCGCCCGCGCCGGGCTGCCGACCCCCGACACCTTCGTCGTCTCGAAGCGCGAGGCGGCGGCCGAGATCGTCGCCCGCGAGGCGCGGCCCGGAACGCCGATCGTGCTCAAGCCCCTGTTCGGCTCGCAGGGCGAGGGGCTGATGCTCCTCGAAAACCCGGACGATCTGCCGGCGCAAGAAGCGGTCAGCGGCGTCTACTATCTCCAGCGCTACGTGCCGCGGGCCGACGGGCTGTGGCGCGACTACCGCGTCTTCGTCTGCGAGGGTCGGGCGATCGCCGGCATGATCCGCGAGGGCGACGGCTGGATCACCAACGTCCATCGCGGCGGCCGCCCCTTCGCCTGGGACGTGCCGGCCCGCGCCGCCGAACTCGCCGAGGCCGCGGCGGCCTCCGTCGGCGTCGACTACACCGGCATCGACCTCGTCGAGGACGGCGAGGGCGGCTTTCTGGTGCTGGAGGTGAACTCCATGCCGGCTTGGTCCGGCCTGCAGCAGGTGACGGAGGTCGACATCGCCGGGGCGGTGGCCTGCGGCTTCCTCAACGCGGTCCGCGCCGCCCGCCCGCCGCGGCTGGTCTCGGTGCTCGGATGAGCGCGGCGGCGCAGGGCGGCCTGCCCGCGGCGACGGTGGCCGACCTGTACCGCGCGGCCTGCCTCGCCGAACTCGATGCGCTGAAGCCCGGCAACGTCCACGGCTACGCTCCGGGCCACCGCATGGTGACCGCCGATTTCGTCACCAGCGCCGACGTGTCGGCGCCGCCGCTCGCCGAACCCGGCGCGCGGGTCGGGCAGCGGGTTCGGGGCGGGGTCGAGGCCACCTTCGTCGCCGTCGGTCAGAACACCAATCTCGGCATCCTGCTCCTTTGCGCCCCGCTCGCCCGCGCCGCGGAACGGCCCGGCCCCCTGGCCGAGACCCTCAAGGCCGTGCTGGCGGCATTCGATGCATCCGATTCCCGCGACGTGTTCGCGGCGATTCGCCGGGCCAATCCCGGCGGCCTCGGCCGGGCCGAGCGCCACGACGTCGGTGCCGAGGGGCCGGTGCCGCCGCTCCTCGACGCGATGGCGGAGGCCGCCCCGCGCGACCGCATCGCCCGCGCCTATACCGACGGCTATCGCGATCTTTTCGAGATCGGCCTGCCGGCGCTGCGCGCGGCACGCGGACGGGGCCTCGCACCGCCCTGGACCACGACGGCCGTCCACCTCGCCTACCTGACCGAAGTGCCGGACAGCCATATCGTCCGCAAGCACGGCCCCGAGCGGGCCGAGGCGGTGCGGGTGGAGGCGCGGGCTCGGCTCGCCGGCCTCGACCTTGCCGCGGCTCCGGTCGAGGTGCTGCTCGCCTATGATCGGATGCTGAAGGAGGCCGGCATCAATCCAGGCACGAGCGCCGACTTCACCGTCGCGACCCTGTTCCTCGACGCGCTGCTCGCCGCCCGCGGCGAGACGGCCTGAGCCCTCACCCGCGAGGGGACGCGCGAGGGGACGAATCTTCCCGCGTCAAGGCCCCTATGCTTCCAAAAAATCGCCGATTTCAGGGCCTTGCGCGGGTTGTTCGGCGGAATGGCCCGCTGTAGGGTCCGCCCGCTATCCGGGCAAACCGGCTCGGCTCTCAGCCGGGCGCCGCAAACAAGGATGGCTTCCAGGCCCCGCCTCCTCTCAGGGCGGGCCTTTTTTCAGGAATCCAGGGAGAGACCCCGAATGGCAAAGATCACCAAGGTTCAGGTCGGCGAGGCCCTCGTCGGCGACGGCAACGAGGTCGCCCACATCGACCTCATCATCGGACCGCGCGGTTCGCCGGCCGAGACCGCTTTCTGCAACGGCCTGGTCAACAACAAGCACGGCTTCACCAGCCTGCTCGCGGTCATCGCGCCGAACCTGCCGTGCAAGCCGAACACCCTGATGTTCAACAAGGTCACCATCAACGACGCCCGTCAGGCCGTCCAGATGTTCGGCCCGGCCCAGCACGGCGTCGCCAAGGCGGTGCAGGATGCGGTTGCCGAAGGCATCATCCCGGCGGACGAGGCCGACGACCTGTACATCCTGGTCGGCGTGTTCATCCACTGGGAGGCGGCCGACGACGCCAAGATCCAGAAGTACAACTACGAGGCCACCAAGCTCTCGATCCAGCGCGCCGTCAACGGCGAGCCGAAGGCCTCGGTCGTCACCGAGCAGCGCAACTCGGCGCAGCACCCCTTCGCCGCCAACGCTTAGATCGGGGACAGTCCTGGGCAGAGCGAGCCTCCGCCCGCACCGCGGGGTCTGCTCCAGCGACTGGCTTCGATCTTCCTTGGACGTTGATGGATTGGGACGGCTTCGGCCGTCCCTTTCTTTTTGGGCGCTGCGCCTCAACCCTCAGCGCAGCCGCCTGTCGTGGATCGCCGAGGCGACGAGCGCGCCGGCCGCACCGGCCGCGCTGAGCCGCGCCACATCCTCCGGCCCGCGCACGCCGCCGGCCGCGTAGATTCGCCGGCCCTGTCCCGCCGCGACGGCACGCGAGATCCCGGAGAGATCAGGGCCTGCGCCCGTGCCGACCCGCGCCAGCGTCATCACGATCACATCCTCCGGCCAAATCTCCGCATCCTCGTGCAGGGCATCCGGTCCGAGCCGCTCGTCGCCGCGGCTGTCGAGGGAGAGCACGGCCCGGTTGCCGAGCGCCCGCACGAGACCGGCGTCGTGCTGACTCTCGCTGCCGATTACGGGGCGGCCGAGGCCGAGCCGGGTGAAGCGCTCGACCTCGAAAAAATCGGAGAATCCGGCATCGACCCACAGCGTCACGCCGGGGCAGGCGCGGGCCACCGCCTCCAGGCTGGCAGCATCGGGTGCCCGGCGCTCCATGATCGCGTCGAGGTCGGCGACATAGAGCAGGTCCCTCCCGACGGCGTCGAGGAGGCCGCGGGCCACGTCGGCGGGCTTCGAGCCTCTGGCCAAGGGGGTGTCGATCGGGGCATAGGCGTCCCGCTCGCCCGCGCGGGCGCGCACCACCTGCCCGCAGCGCAGGTCGACCACCGGGATCAGCCGAAACGGCCGCCCCTCAGAACCGTGAGACATCGCGTGAACCGGACGAAAACCAGGGTGATCGGGTGGGATCTCGGCGGGGTGCATGTCAAGGCGGCGCTCGTCGAAGAAGGTCGCGTGGTCGAGGCGGTCCAGGCGCCCTGCCGGCTCTGGCGCGGCGTCCCCGCCCTCGACGAGACCTTCGCGCTCTTGCCGGACTGGGTTCGGGGCGAGGCCCACCACGCCGTCACCATGACGGGCGAACTGACGGACTGCTTCGCCGACCGGGCCGACGGGGTGCACCAGCTCTCCGCCTGGGCTGCCGCGACCCTGACCGGTGATGTGCGGATCTATGCCGGCCGCGCCGGCTTCGTCGCGGCGCAGGACGCCCGCGCGCATGCGGCCGACATCGCCTCGGCCAACTGGCACGCCACTGCCGCCCTGGTCGGCCGGCACGCGGCGCACGCTCTCTTGGTCGATATCGGCTCGACCACCGCCGACCTGATCCCGATCGTCGGGGGCACACCCGCTGCGCAGGGTTACAGCGACGCGGAGCGGCTGGAGACGGGCGAACTCGTCTATACCGGTGTCGTGCGCACGCCGCTCCTCGCCTTCGCCACCCACGCGCCCTGGCGCGGCCGGCGCACGGCGCTGATGTCGGAAACGTTTGCCAGCACCGCCGACATCTACCGCCTCACCGGCGACCTGCCCGAGGGCGCCGACCAGCAATACAGCGCGGATCTCAAGGGCAAGTCGACACCTGAGACCGAGACTCGGCTCGCCCGCATGGTCGGCCGCGACCGGGGGGAGGGGAGCGCGCAGGAGTGGCGGGCGCTGGCCGCGTGGTTCGCCGAGGCGCAGTTGCGACCGCTGCACGATGCCGCCGCGGTTCTGCTGTCGCGCTCCGATCTGCCCGAGGACGCGCCGCTCGTCGTCTGCGGCGCTGGCCGCTTCCTGGCCGAGCGGCTCGCCCGGCGGCTCGGACGTGCCTCGATGCCCCTCACCGCGCTGATCGCCGGCCAGGTGAGCGTCGGCGATGCCGCCTGGGTCTCGACCTGCGGGCCCGCGGTGGCCGTCGGCCTGATCGCGTGAAACCGGGCCGTCCCCGCGCGTTGAAGGGGACGACATCCACGAGGAGATGTGAATGACCGCAGGAAACAAGCTCGCCCGCATCCTGGCCACCCGCACCGGCGAGGCGATCGAGCTGGCCTTCGTCACCGAAGACGGCCGCACCACCCGGGTGCTCGCGAGCGACGATCAGATCGACCGCCTCGTGGACGAGCTGGAGGACATCCTCAACTCACCCGCCGAGACGGGGTCCGGCGATCCGCCCGCGGCGGCCTGACGTTACCGCAGGAAGTCCCCGAAGGCGCGCGGGCCGTCGCCGGTCGGGACCGTGCCGGTGACGGCGAGGCTCGACGGATCGATCAGGCTTAAGGAGTTGTCGCCCCAGTTGGCGACGACGATCGTCTTCCCGTCCCGGGTGGCGGCGACGCCCTCGGGATGATCGCCGACATCGATCGCGGCGAGCGCCTTCAGGGTCGCGGGGTCGAACACCGTCACGGTGTTGGAGTACTGGTCGGTGACGAACCCTTTGCCGGCGGCGAACGCGATGACGTAGGGCCGCTGGCCGGTGGTGACGCGGCCGGTCTCGCGGCCGGCCCCGATGTCGATGGCCGAGACGTCGTTCGAGACGACGTTGGCGGTGTAGGCGGTGGCGCCGTCCGCCGAGAGGGTCAGGCCGAACGGGTGCTGGCCGACAGGGACGCGCCGCGTCTCCCGGCGGCTCGCCACGTCGATGATCGAGACCGAGTCGGATTCGCGATTGGCCACCAGCAGTGCGGCGCCGTTCGGCGTCACGGCGATGCCGGAGGGAGATTTCCCGGTGGCGATCTCGCCCTCCAGCGTCAGACCGTCGGTCGTCGGGCGCAGCACGAAGACGCGCGTCCCGTACCAGTCGGCGACGTAGACTTCGCCGGATGTCGGGTTGACGCCGATGCCGAGCGGCCCGCCGGGCAGGTCGAGGCTCGCGCGTACCTTGCGCGCGTCGAGGTCGATCACCGAGACGCCATGACCCTCGGGGCGGGTGACGTAGGCGGTCTTCCGGTCGGGCGAGAGGGCGATGCCGGCCGGTGCGCCCGGCACGGGGATCGATTGCAGGATTTTTTTCGACGCGAGATCCACGATCTCGACGGCGTTGCCGAGCTGCGCCGTAACGAGAGCTTCCTGGGCGAGGGCGGGGGCGGACGGCAAGGCCATCCAGACGAGGCCCCATGCCCCGATCCTCCCCTTTCCCCGGGTGGGAGGGCTGGAAGGCCGGCGCGCCCGCCGAGTGAAACGAAACACGCCGGCCTTCCGCATCATCGAAGCCTTACGAGCCCTTCTCGGCCTTGGCCTTCACGTTCTCCAGACTCGCCTTGTAGAGGCCGGAGACGGCCTTCTTGGAGGCCTCGTCGTTCAGCTCGGGCGGGGGATCGTTGTTCATGTAGCCGCGGTAGAACGCACCGCGCCACGTCATCTTGGTCTTGGCGCCGTCGCCCTCGACCTCGATCGTCGAGGAGTAATCGTTCACCGGCAGGGTCTTCACGTCGACCTTGGTGATCCGGTACATGAGGGTCTTCTTCTCGGCGTCGTACTTGGCGAGTTCTTCCTCGACCGTGGCGCCACCCTTCAGCGTCAGCGTGCGGGTCGCCTTGACCTCGTTGCCGCCCTTACCCTCGGTCTTCTCGACCACCGGAATCCAGCTTCCGTCCTGGAAGTTGCCGACGATCGCCCAGACCTTGTCGGCGGGCGCGTTGATCTCGATCGACTCCGACACCTTCTGCCGGGTCGGGCCGTGCGCCTGTGCGGCGAAGGTCACCGTGGCGAGCGCCGCCACGGCGGCGAGTGTCCTGAACTTCATCGTTTCTTTCCTCCCATCGAAGCCGCCGAGCATGGCCGCCTCACCCTTCGTCCGAGCGACTTGTGTCAGGAGCCGCTCTTCTCAAGCCTGGCCTTGAGGTTCTCAAGGCTGGCATGAACCCAGGCCCGCACGCGCTTCTCCGAATTCTCGTCATTGAGTTCGGGCGGCGGGTCGTTGTTCGGATGGCCGCGGTAGAAGGCGGCCCGCCACTCGACCCGCGCGCGCTCGCCTTCGGGCTGCACCGAGATCGTGGCCGAGTAATCCTTGGCCGGCAGGTCGCCGACCTCGTTCTCGAGGATGTAGTAGGCGAAGCTTCGGTGCTCGGAATCGAGCTTGCGGCTCGCCTCGACGATGACGTGGCCGTTCTTCAGAGTCAGCTGGAAGACCGGCTTATCCGCGCTTCCCTGCCGCTCGCCGCGGGTCACGTTCTCGATCCAGTCTGCATCGGCGGGGTTGCCGACCACCGCCCAGACCTTGTCGGGAGAGGCGTCGATGATGACGCTCTCGACGATCTTGCGCCGGGTCGGCGCGTGCTGGGCCTCTGCCGCGACGGTGGTGACAGCGAGCGCCGTGGCGGCGAGCAGTGCGATCCGCTTCAAACCGGGTGTCTCCTTGGAAATCTCTCGAATCTGTCGGCGCCTCACAGGGGGCGGCTCGTCCCGTCGAGGACACGGCCGGTGCGTCCCAGGGCCCCCGCGACCTTGTCCTCGATCCAGTCCCAGGCCTCGCGCTCGGCCGGGCCGGCGGTCTTGGAGATCGCTATGGCATGATAGGCCATCTCCGTCAGGACCTTTTCCGGCTCCAGCATGTGGAGCCGCGTGGACAGGATCGCCGCCTCGATCACCGCTCCTTGCGCCCGGTTGTAGCCGATGAACGGCACGTGGCTCGCCGCGTGCACCATCCGCCCGCGGTAGCGTGGGCGCTGCGGGTCGTCCTCGATCGCCGCCACCTCGAACTCGGCATGGCCGAAGCATTCGGCGAGGCGCTTGCCCGGAATGGTGTCGCAGTCCACCACCGGCCAATCGCGCCGCCCGGTGACGACGCCCGCGATCACCCGCACGTCGCTCGGGGCCGAGGCCGTGAAGTAGGGGCGCTCCGCGAGGTTGTCGATCGTGGGCGAGGGGCGGAACGGGGCGAGCACGAAATCCTCGTCCTCGCGGATCAGGCCGAACGGCACGAGATGCATCGCGCCCGTCGTCGAAAGAGTGGTGACGACGGTCTCAAGGATCAGCGGCATCTCAATTTCGGTCCTCGTCGGGCACCAGCCGGCCGCAGACGATGCGGCCGCCCTTCGGCTCACTGAGCGGGTCGCGTTCCGATGCTGTGCCGCTTCCAGTTTCGGTCCGCGGCGGCACGGCGCCGCGCTCCGGATCGGTCCCGGCTGCACGCTCCGCGGCGGGTGCCTCGGGGCCGCTATGCTTGGTATGCACCGCTTTCGTCGGCCCGGCCGCCTTGAAGGCGGTGGTGTCTTCCTGGGTGCGGTCGGCGGCGCAGCCCCAATCGAGGGGTTCGTCCTGCACGTAGCGCTTGCCGAGGCGGAACGCGGTCTCGGCCTTGGTCAGCTCTCCGCCGAGATAGAAGGCGTGCGCGCCGTCGCTCTCCACGCTCAGTTCGGGGAAGAAGGCCATCGCGTCGGTGCCGGTGGTGTGACGGTCGCGGTTGTAGACGTGGATGCCGTCCTCGGCGACGGCGATGCGGTAATTGGGATCGCGCACCTCCGCGGCCAGGGCGGCAATTTCATCGGAGGTCTGCACGAAGGGGCGCTTGTCGTGCAGCGCGAGCAATTCGCGACCGTAGCCCTTGGGCAGGGCGGCGTCCTCTTTGGCCGCGTACATCACCCGGCGCGCGGCATCGTGCTCCTCCACCGTGCGGCGGGTGTGGTTCGAGACCTGCACGATCAGCACGTTGCGGATGGCGAGTTCCGAGCACATGCCGACGAGGAGCGCCGTGACGCCGAGGCTGTCGGCCTCGGTGAGTTCGGTGAGGTTGCCGGTGCCCATCATCATCTCGATGTTCGGCCAGCGCGCGCGGATCTCACGGTAGCGGCAGATCGAATCGACGAAGCCGAAATGGATCGGCTCCAGGATCGGATCGGCCATGTAGGGGCGCCCGGCCTGCTCCATCCGCTCGATGGCGCGGTCGAGGGAGGGCAGATCGTCGGGCCGCATCGGCACGAGGACCGGCACCGCGTCGGTCTCGAAGGCGAGATCCAGCGTCTCCTCGTTGAGGCTGAGGAGATAATCGGCACCCGCGCGCGCACCGCGGGTCAACTCGTCGAGGGAAAAGGAGTCGACGCTGACCTTCAATCCGGCGCCCTTGAGGGCCCGCACGCTGTCTTCGAGATGCGGGAACGCCGTGTCGGGCAGTCCCCCGAGATCGATCACGTCGGCGCCGCGGCGGGCGAGGTCGAGACCCTTGGCCAGGATCTGGTCGGGCGTCATCTTGGAGGCGTCGACGATCTCGGAGAAGATGCGCAGATCGTGGCGCGAGAGATCGACCTTGCGGCCGGTCAGGCCAAGGTAAGCCGGCAAATCGACGATTTCGTCCGGGCCTCGCTCCACCGGCAGGCCGAAGTGGTTGCTGAGCGCCTCCGGGTTGGCGCGGCAACGGCCGGGCAGGACGATTCGGGTCGCGCCCTCGGGCATCTGCACGCGGCGCTTGATGATCTCTTCCGTCATCAGCGCGGCGACCTTCACCCCGGCATCGGCGATGCTCCAGGTGAAGCGCTCGGCCGGCAGGGTGGCGGCAACCTTTTCCAGCCGGGCATGGGCCAGCTTGCCGGTGATGAAGACGAGATGTTCGGGCGCGCTCATGCGGCGGGCCTCTCGCGATGCGGTTCGGGGCCACGGATCACGATCGTGCCGGGATAGGCGGCCGCGAAGCGCGGGAAGGCGGCATCGACGAGGCCGGTTCGCGCGAGCGTGGCCGGGTCGGTCCAGGGCGGGATGTTTGCCGACTTTACGAGGATGCAGCGTTCCGCCCCGAGCACGCCGGCGAGCCAGAGGGCGAGGCTGTCGGAAGTGACCTCCCAGCTCTCAGCGATGTCCGGATGGCCGACTTTCAGGGCCGCCGGGTCCCAAATCACGGAGCGGCCCTGTGCGAGGGCCTCCGCCACAGCGTCCGGGCTCGCGGCGATGGTGAGCCTCCCTTCGAGCGCGGAAAACACCTCGGCCATGCGGCCCATGGCGTCGAGGGCGAGGCGGTGGGCGAGGGCGTCATCGAAGCCGAGCGCGGACTGCGCCGTCCGCACCGCATCAGCGAAGGGGCCGCCGCCGGGCACGACCGCGACGGGGGCGTTGTCCACGCAGTCGGACAGGATGGCGCGGAGCCGCGCTCGGTCGGCAACGAGGCTGCCGCCGATTTTGACAACAGCGCTCCTCGAAACCCTTTCCGCTCCGCGGGGGAGGGGGCCTCGCGGGTGCGAGGCAGAAGAGGGGAGCGACGTTTCCGGATCGTGCGGAGCCTGCCCCTCACCCGACCCGCTTTGCGGGCCACCCTTTCCCGCGGAGGAAAGAGGGACCGGCGTCGCGCTTGCCATGACGGTCACGCCGCGTCGGCCCGCGGGCAGGTGCGCATCGCCTCGACCGCCCGCGAGACCCGCGCACCGTCGAGCGCCTGCCGCCGGTCGCCGTCACGGCACAGGCCGCCGCGGAAGCCGAGATAATCGGGCCCGAAGCTCGCGAGCACCGGAATGTCGGCAAGCCCGAGCGAGCCGGCGAGCCCGCTCATCAAGCCGTGGGTGCGGCAGCCGGCGACGAAGGCGGCGAGCTGCGGCGCGGTCATGAGGCTGGGAAGCGCAATCCCGCTCTTGCCACGGGTATCGATCATCGCCCCGACGAAACCCGCCGCGGCCAAGCGCGCAGGGAAAGAGCCCTCGGTCACGTCGTCCTCGGCGAAGAGCACGCCGATCACCCGGCCCGGCGCCCTCGCGGCGGCCTCGGCCAGGGCGGCGCCATCCGCGGCTCCAACTGCGATCTTGATGAAATCCACACCGGTCGCGGCCATCGTCGTAATGGCGGCGGCGATCTCCGTCCCCGTGCCGTCACCGGCCACCGCACTGGTGACCGCTCGCCCGCCGATACGGGCGACGAGGCCGCGCACGGTCTCCGCCGGGAGCGCACCGAGCGCCCCGCGCTCGGGATCCTTGGCGTCGATCAGGTCTGCCCCGGCCCGGAGCGCGGTCAGCGCCTCGTCGGGGCCGCGCACGCTGACGAGCAGGCGGGGGCGCGTGGAGGAAATCGGTTCAAGGTCGGACACGGGGAACGTTCTTGCTCAGCCTTGCGCGCCCGCACAAGCCCCGCCTCAGGAACGGCCGGGCAGCGGCTCGGCCAGCAGGCGGTTCTTCACGATCCAGCGCGCGGCGTGGGACCAGTCGTCGTCGGTGTTGGCTCTTATCACGACCTGGCCCTGGCGCACGACCTTGCCGGACTCGGCCTCCGCGATGGTGACGACGAGGCTGAACAACTGGTTGGCGCCCTTGTCGGCGAAGGTGGTCACGGCGAGCTCCGCTCCGAGCGCCTTGGCGATGGGAGCGGTGCAGCCGTTGCACTTGTAGAGCGGGCTCTCCTTACGGATCTCCGCGGCCTGGGGGCCGAGATCGACGCTCTCGAGGCCGCCCTTCTCGGCGAGTTGCGTCCGCAGCACCTCGGTGACGAGGTCGAGGCGCTTCTGATCGGCCGGCAACGGCTTGCGGCCATAGGCCAGCGTCGGATCGTTCACCTCCGCCGGGAAGATCGCTGCCTTGCGTGCCGCCTCCTCGGCCAAGGCCGCGCTGCTGGCGGCGGACAGGAGGGCGAGGGCGGGCAGGAGGACGCGAAGACGCATGGAAGCGGAGCCTGGATCGGGCGCGGTGCCGCGCGGGCAGACTCTAATTTGGCTCCTCGGAGGATTTGGCAACGGCCGGCACCTCTCCCGGCATCGCGTCGGCGGCTCGACCTCTGGGAGGGACCCGTCGCAAGCGCCACACGGGAGCGACGGAGTTTCGTAATCTTATGAAAATCTTATGCTTCTGTCGTTGAGGCCGGTGGCAAGATGTTGCTAGCCTGCCGGGCAATGCGTTCGTCCGTTCCTCTCCTCCTCGCCGCGGGTCTTGCGACCAGCCTGGCCGCGTTCCTGGCCGTTCCTCTCCACGCCCAGGAGCCCAAGGCGGCGACCGGCGAGCCGCCGCC
>Ga0268290_100165_pt1 | contig 17054 bp, 17 predicted proteins | sample MetspRMADM_FD_191346 | JGI IMG/M metagenome (GOLD analysis project Ga0268290, IMG submission 191346) | Soil microbial communities from San-Diego area, Southern California, United States - Methylocaldum sp. RMAD-M | ecosystem: Environmental > Terrestrial > Soil > Desert | place: USA: California... | reverse complement strand
CGTCGTGACGAGATCGACCGGCACCGGCTGGCCCGGATTCTCGGCCTTGAGCCGCTCAACGTCACCCCGCAGGCGCTCGGCCAGCGCCACGCTGGTGGGACCGAGATTGGAGCCCATGGAATTGGCCGCATTGTAGGGTGCCGGGACGGTCTTGGCCGCGTCGGCCGGGTCCGGCGCGGTCGTGGCGGAGGGCCGGCCGTGGAAGTTGCCGGCGTCCGTGAAGGATTGCCCGATCAGGGCGGAGCCGACGACCCGGCCGTCGCGCTGGATCAGGCTGCCGGCGGCCTCGGCCGGGAAGATGATCCCGGCGAGGCCGGTGACGGCAAGCGGGTAGGCCAGCCCCGTGACCGCCGTCAGGGCGACGAGGAGGACGAGGGCGGGGCGAAGCAGGTTCGACATGGGCGGTCTCTCTTCAAGCGAGGTGGAGGGCGGAGACGGCCATGTCGATGGCCTTGATGCCGATGAAGGGCACCAGCACGCCGCCGAGGCCGTAGACGAGGAGGTTACGCCGCAGGAGCGCGGCCGCGCCGACCGCGCGGTAGGTGACGCCCCGCAAAGCCAGCGGGATCAGCGCCACGATGACGAGCGCGTTGAAGATGATGGCCGAGAGGATCGCGCTTTGGGGCGAGGCGAGCCCCATGACGTTGAGCGCCTGAAGCTGCGGGTAGAGCGTCAGGAACATCGCCGGGATAATGGCAAAGTACTTCGCCACGTCGTTGGCGATGGAGAAGGTGGTGAGCGCCCCGCGCGTCATCAGCAACTGCTTGCCGATGCCGACGATCTCGATGAGCTTGGTCGGGTCGGAATCGAGGTCGACCATGTTGCCGGCCTCGCGGGCGGCCATCGTGCCGGTGTTCATGGCGACGCCGACATCGGCCTGGGCGAGGGCGGGCGCGTCGTTGGTGCCGTCGCCGCACATCGCCACCAGCTTGCCCTCGGCCTGCTCCCTGCGGATCAGCGCCAGCTTGTCCTCCGGGGTGGCCTGGGCGAGGAAGTCGTCGACGCCGGCCTCCGCCGCGATGGCGGCCGCGGTGACGGGGTTGTCGCCGGTGATCATCACCGTGCGGATGCCCATCCGGCGGAGTTCCGCGAAGCGCTCGCGGATGCCGCCCTTCACGATGTCCTTCAGGTGGACGACGCCCAGCAACCGGCCGTCCTTGGACACCGCCAGCGGCGTTCCGCCGGCCCGGGCGATGTCGTCCGCGATCGCCCGCACCTCGGCCACGGCCTCCGTCTCGGCGGGATGGTAGGCGAGCGCCGCGCCCGAGCCGCGGGTCGCCATCGGCGAGCCGGAGACCGCCGCGATCACGGCCTCGACCGCGCCCTTGCGGATCGCGCTGCCGTCGAGGTCCACGCCCGACATGCGCGACTGCGCGGTGAAGGGCACGAAGGTGGCGTTGAGCCCGGCCATGTCGCGGGCGCGAATGCCGGCCTGCTCCTTGGCGAGCACGACGATGGAGCGGCCCTCCGGCGTCTCGTCGGCCAGCGAGGCGAGTTGCGCCGCGTCGGCCAGTTCCTGCTCGGAGACGCCGCGGACGGGCCGGAACGCCGTTGCCTGCCGGTTGCCGAGGGTAATCGTGCCGGTCTTGTCGAGGAGCAGCGTGTCGACATCGCCCGCCGCCTCGACGGCGCGGCCGGACATGGCGAGCACGTTGAAGCGCACGAGCCGATCCATACCGGCGATGCCGATGGCGGAGAGCAGCGCGCCGATGGTGGTCGGGATCAGCGTGACGAACAGCGCCACCAGCACGATGACGGGAATCGACCCGCCCGCATAGGCCGCGAAGCTCGGGATCGAGGCCACCGCGAAGACGAACACGATGGTCAGCCCTGCGAGCAGGATGTTGAGCGCGATTTCGTTGGGCGTCTTCTGGCGCGCCGCGCCCTCGACGAGGCCGATCATGCGATCGACGAAGGTCGAGCCGGCCGCCGCCGTGATGCGCACCTTGATCGCGTCGGAGAGCACCTGAGTGCCCCCGGTCACCGCCGAGCGGTCGCCGCCGGATTCGCGGATGACCGGCGCCGACTCGCCGGTGATCGCGGCCTCGTTGACGGAGGCGACGCCCTCGATGACCTCGCCGTCCGAGGGGATCAGGTCGCCGGCCTCGACCAGCACCACGTCGCCGACCCTGAGCGACGTGCCGGGCACGGTCTCGTAGCGGCCGCCGGGGCCTGTAAGGCGCTTGGCCGTCATCTCGGTGCGGGTGCGGCGCAGGCTTTCGGCCTGGGCCTTGCCGCGCCCCTCGGCGAGAGCCTCGGCGAAGTTGGCGAACAGCAGGGTGAACCAGAGCCACAGCACGATCTGGCCGGAGAAGAACAGGTCGCTCCCGCCCATGGTGAGGTCGCGCAGGAAGAGCAGCGTCGTCAGGGCGGCCACCACTTCGACCACGAACATCACCGGGTTGCGGATCATGGCGTGCGGATCGAGCTTGGTCAGCGCGCCGAGGAGCGCCGGCCCGACCAGGGCAGCGCTGAACAGGGATTTTTTCTCACGGGACATGGATCGTTGCGTCCGGAAGGGGGAGGGGGCCCGGCGCGTCCGGCCAGACCTTGGATGGGGTCAGGGCGCCGCCGTGCCGGCGGCCAGGGCGAAGGCCGCCAGCAGGGCGAGACCGCCGAGCAGGGCCACGCCGAGGAGCGCCAGCACGAGGTCGGACGAGCGGGCCGGCCGGAGCGTGCCGCCGTGCGCCCGGTGCCGGGGCAGGCGGCGCAGCGCCGGGTGGGAGCGCGGTATGCGCCGGGAGGAGAGGGCGCGCGGCATTCTCAGCCCCCCGCCGGAAACGTCTGCCCGGCCGCGCCGGCGAGGTGCTCGACGATGGGGCCGAGCGCCAGCGACGGGAAGAAGGTCAGGCCGCCGACGATGAGGATGACGCCGACGAGGAGCCCGACGAACAGGCCGCCATGCGTGGGAAGGGTGCCGGCGGAGGCGGGCAGCGTCTTCTTGGCCGCGAGCGAGCCGGCGATGGCGAGTGCCGGCACGATGACGAAGAAGCGGCCGACCAGCATGCCGATGGCGAGCAGGCTGTTGTAGAACAGCGTGTTGCCGGTCAGCCCGCCGAGCGCCGAGCCGTTGTTGGCCGCGGCCGAGGTGAAGGCGTAGAGGATCTCGGAGAAGCCGTGCGGGCCGGCATTGGCGGGGCCGGCCAGCCCCGCCGGGAGCACCGTGGCGAGCGCGGTGCCGCCCAGCATCATCAGCGGCAGGCAGAGGATGGCCAGCATCGCCATCTTCACCTCCCGCGCCTCGATCTTCTTGCCCAGATATTCGGGCGTGCGCCCGACCATCAGCCCGGCCACGAAGATCGCCACCACGACGAAGACCAGCATCCCGTAGAGGCCCGCGCCGACGCCGCCGACGATGATCTCGCCGAGTTGCATGTTGAGCATCGGGATCAGGCCGCCGAGCGCCGTGAACGAGTCGTGCATGGCGTTGACCGCACCGCAGGAGGCGGCCGTCGTCACTACCGCGAACAGGGCGGAGGCGGGGATACCGAAGCGGATCTCCTTGCCCTCCATGTTGCCGCCGGAGAGACCCAGCCCGTTCAGGACGGAACTGCCCGCCGCCTCGCTGCCGTAGGTGACCGCGACGCCCGCGAGGAACAGCACGCCCATGGCGGCGAGGATCGCCCAGCCCTGGCGCTCGTCCCCGACCATGCGGCCGAAGACGTTGGTGAAGGCGGCGCCCAGCGCGAAGATCGAGACGATCTGGACGAAGTTCGCCAGTGCGGTGGGATTCTCGAACGGGTGGGCGGCATTGGCGTTGAAGAAGCCGCCGCCGTTGGTGCCCAGCATCTTGATCGCGACCTGGCTCGCCACAGGGCCGAGCGCGATGGTCTGCTTCGCCCCCTCCAGCGTCGTCGCCTCGACGGAGGGCGACAGCGTCTGCGGTATCCCCTGCGCCACGTAGAACAGGGCCAGCCCGGCGCAGAGCGGCAGCAGCACGTAGAGGGTGCAGCGGGTGAGATCGACCCAGAACGATCCGACAGTGCGGGCCGAGGCGCGGGAGAACCCGCGGATCAGCGCGACGGCGACCGCCATGCCGGTGGCCGCCGAGAGGAAGTTCTGGTGTGTCAGCCCCAGCATCTGGCTGAGATACGACAGCGTGCTCTCGCCGCCGTAGTTCTGCCAGTTCGTGTTGGTGACGAAGCTCGCCGCGGTGTTGAAGGCGAGATCCGGCGCCACTGCCGCCTGACCCATCGGGTTCAGCGGCAGCCGGTCCTGCAGGCGCAGCACCGCGTAGAGCAACAGGAAGCCGAGCCCGTGGAAGACGAGCATGGCGAGGCCGTAGCCGAGCCAGGTCTGCTCGTGGCGCGCGTCGATTCCGGCGGCGCGGTAGAGCCCGCGCTCGATCGGAGCGAGCAGGGGCGAGAGGAGGGTGCGTTCGCCGGTGAAGACGCGGGTCATGTAGAGCCCGAGCGGCTTCACCAGCGCGAGGACGACCGCGCAGAACAGCGCGATCTGGATCCATCCGTTGAAGGTCATGGGAGGGGGGTCCGTCAGGGCCGCGCGAAACCGCTCAGAAGCGTTCCGGGCGGACGAGGGCGAAGGTGAGGTAGGCGAGCAGCCCCGCGGTCACGAGGGCGCCCAGGGCGAGATCGAGGGTCATCGAAGCCTCTCAGAGGCGCTCGCAGAGCGCGGCGTAACCGGCGGCGAGGCCGAAGAAGGCGAGGCCGCCGAGCAGGAAGACGATGTCGAGCATGGGAGGGTCCGTATCGATTCGGCCGGTGGCCGCGGTCGCCCCGCGGCCGATCCGGGCCGGTCCCGAATCTGGACGGGAACCGCGTTAGGGTTCGAGAGGGAGAGGCATGCGATCTTATAAGGATCGCATCAGGATCGACCCGCTCCCGGCTTCAGCGCGCCTGCCGGCTGCGTCTCCGGCCGCCAGACGGCCTGAAGCGCCCGGCAGGCGCCGGGCCGCCGCGAGGCGCAGGACTCCGGGGCAGGCGGCGCGCCACCGGGCGCGGTCGACCCGGATCACGCCGGTCTCGGTATCCGCGAAGCCGCGATAGGGCACGCCGCAGACGGGGCAGCGCCCGCCGACGGGCCGGAGTCCGCGGCTGCGGCCCCGCGCATCCTCATGCGCACAGGGAACGGCGGCGGCCGGGAAGCGCGGGCCGAGACGAGCCCCGACGCTCACGATGCGGGCAGCCCGTCGAGGACGTTCAGGGCCAGCATCGCGAGGGCGAGAGCCGACCACGCACCGAGGCCCAGGATCATCGGGGCGAAGAGACGGTCGGCCCTGAATTCGGCGGCGATGTGCCGGAGGACAGTCATTTTCGAACTCCACGCGGGCGAAGGCCCGGTGGCGCGAGAAGTCCCGCCGACCCCGTTAGGGAACAAGACGAAGACGGAACCTCCGGTATCAGTCCGTCATCAGGAGCGGCCGCCACGCCCCCGCGCAGGCGCGCTCCACCGCGCGCGCCGACGCGTCGAGACGCGGGCGATCCGGCTCAGGCTTCGCGGGACGCGTGAGTCAGGCTTGCTCCCTTGCCCGCCGCACCGCGCTCGTACCAGCCCCGGCTGCGGTTCACGATCCACACCACCGAGAGCATCACCGGCACCTCGACGAGCACGCCGACCACGGTGGCGAGCGCCGCGCCCGAGTTGAAGCCGAACAGGCTGATGGCGGCGGCCACCGCGAGTTCGAAGAAGTTCGAGGCACCGATCAGCGCCGAGGGGCCGGCGACGCAGTGCGGCTCGCCCGCAACACGGTTCATCAGGTAGGCGAGCCCCGAATTCAGGTAGACCTGGATGAGGATCGGCACCGCCAGGAGTGCGATGACTGCCGGCTGGGCCAGGATTGGCTCGCCCTGGAAGCCGAACAGCAGCACCAGGGTGGCGAGCAGCGCCGCCAGAGAGACCGGTCCGAGCCGGCCGAGCACCCGGCCGAGCGCGGCGGGGCCGCCGGAGGCGAGCAGGCTGCGGCGCAGGACCTGTGCGATGAGGATCGGGATCACGATGTAGAGCCCCACCGACAGGACCAAGGTGCCCCAGGGCACCGTGATGGCCGAGAGCCCCAGAAGCAGGCCGACGATGGGGGCGAACGCCACCACCATGATGGTGTCGTTCAACGCCACCTGGCTCAGGGTGAAATGCGGCTCGCCCCGGGTCAGGTTCGACCACACGAACACCATGGCAGTGCAGGGGGCCGCCGCCAGGATGATGAGACCGGCGATGTAGCTGTCGATCTGATCCGCCGGCAGGGAGGGCCGGAACAGCGTGCCCACGAACAGCCAGGCCAGCGCGGCCATCGAGAAGGGTTTGACGGCCCAGTTGATGAAGAGGGTCACGCCGATGCCGCGCCAGTGCCTGCCGACGTGCCGCAGCGAGGCGAAGTCGATTCTGAGCAGCATCGGGATGACCATCAGCCAGATCAGGACGGCGACGGGCAGGTTCACCCGGGCGATCTCGGCCGAGCCGACGGCGTGGAAGAGGCCGGGCAGGGCGTGGCCGAGCGCGATGCCGGCTACGATGCACAGCGCCACCCAGAGGGTGAGGTAGCGTTCGAACACGGACACGAGCGATTTTCCTCAGGCAGTGGCGACGCGACGGCCCTGCGCGTCGACGACGCGCTCGCCGTTCTCCTTCACGAACGCGCCCTGCTGTGGGGGCAGCAGGTCCAGCACCACCTCGGACGGCCGGCACAGGCGCACGCCCCTCGGGCTCACGACCAGTGGCCGGTTGAGGAGGACCGGGTGGGCCTCGACGGCATTGAGGAGTTGCGCGTCGGTGAAGCCAGAGTCGTCGAGGCCGAGTTCGGCGTAGGGCGTCCCCTTCTCGCGGAGCACCGCGCGGACCGAGAGACCGGCACGGGCGAGCATCCGCTCGAGGAGCGCCCGATTCGGCGGCGTCTTCAGGTACTCGATCACGTGCGGCTCGATGCCGGCATTGCGGATCATCGCCAGCGTGTTGCGCGAGGTGCCGCAGGCCGGGTTGTGGTAGATCACGACGTCGAACGCCTCAGGCAAGGACTCAAGCACAGGCGGTGTCTCCGGTGGGGCAGTTGCAGGCGGACAGCGCTGCCAGCGCCGTCTCGCAGACCTCCGGCCGACCCTGGCAGCAATCGCGCATCAGGAAGGCGATCAGATCGGACAGGCCGGCATAGGCGGCACTGTAGACCACCGACTTGCCCTCGCGCCGGGAGGTGATCAGCCCGGCATGGGAGAGTTCCTTCAGGTGGAAGGAGAGGTTCGTGCTCGCGACCCCGATCTCGGTCGCGAGCGAACCGGCCGCCAAACCCTCCGGCCCGGCCGTGACCAGCACGCGCACGATCCGCAGGCGGTGTTCCTGGCCCAGTGCGGCGAAAGCCGCGAGGGCTTGCCGTTCGTTCATGATTGATCCATCAATTCAACGTTCGTTGAAACGTATCGGGATCCGCTACCTTGGACAAGACCCAGCAGCCCTTCTCCGATGGGATGCCGCAACTCTCGGATAGCCACTTCGAGGTGCCGACGGCGGAACGGGTTCACGCGTCGGCGCCAGCGAGCCACCCGCCGCGCTTCCTGATCCTCTACGGCTCGCTGCGGGAGCGCTCGTTCAGCCGCTTCCTGGCCTACGAGGCGGCGCGGCTGCTGGAGGCGATGGGCGGCGAGGTCCGCATCTTCCACGCCCACGGCCTGCCGCTTCCCGATGACACGGCGGCCGACCACCCGAAGGTGCAGGCGTTGCGTGCCCTGTCGATCTGGTCCGAGGGTCAAGTCTGGGTCAGTCCCGAGCGGCACGGCAACCTGACCGGCGTCATGAAGAGCCAGATCGACTGGCTCCCGCTCAGCGAAGGATCGGTGCGCCCGACGCAAGGGCGCACGCTCGCGGTGATGCAGGTCTCTGGCGGCTCGCAGAGCTTCAACGCCGTGAACAGCCTGCGCGTGCTCGGGCGCTGGATGCGGATGTTCACCATCCCGAACCAGTCCTCGGTGCCGATGGCCTACAAGGAGTTCGACGAGGCCGGCCGGATGAAGGCCGGGCCGCTCTACGACCGGGTGGTGGATGTCTGCGAGGAACTGATGAAGTTCACCCTGCTGATCCGCGGGCGGGCCGAGTACCTCGTGGACCGCTACAGCGAGCGCAAGGAACGCGACCCGGCGCGGCTCGCGGGCGTAGCCGCCGATATCGGCTTCGCCAAGCGGTAGGCGCGGCGGGCATCGCATTCGGGACGCCGGTCCTTCGAGGGCCACGACGACGCAGCCCGACCCTGACGCGTACGGTGAGGTGCACGACATGACGGCAGATCCGTTCCTGGCGGGCTTCGCGCTCCGCGACATCGATGCCGGCGGCCTCCGCATTCGCGCATCCCTCGGCGGGTCCGGTCCGCCGGTCCTCCTGCTGCACGGGCATCCGCAGACCCATGCGACCTGGCACGCCGTCGCCCCGCGCTTGGCCGAGCGCCACAGCGTCGTGGCGATGGATCTGCGCGGCTATGGCGACTCGGAGAAGCCGGAGGGGAGCCAGCGCCACGCGAATTACGCCAAGCGCGCCATGGCCGCCGACGCGGTCGCGGTGATGCGGCGCCTCGGCCACGACCGCTTCGCCGTGGTCGGCCACGACCGCGGCGGGCGCGTCGCGCACCGCCTCGCCCTGGACCATCCCGACGCCGTCACCCGGCTGGCCTTGCTCGACATCGCGCCGACCGCGACGATGTACGCACGGACCGACAAGGCCTTCGCCACGGCCTATTTCTGGTGGTTCTTCCTGATCCAGCCGGCGCCCCTGCCGGAGCGCCTGATCGCGGCCGACCCGGAATTCTTCCTGCGCACCCATGTCGAGGGCCAGTCGAAGACGCCGGGCAGCCCGAGCCCGGACCTGTTCGCCGAGTACCTGCGCGTCTACCGCGATCCGGCCACGCGCCACGCCATCTGCGAGGATTACCGGGCGGCGGCGGGAATCGACCTGGAGCACGACGCGGCCGATGCCGACCGGCGGATCGAAGTGCCGCTCCTGGCCCTCTGGGGCGCGAAGGGGACGGTGGGACGGACCTACGACGTGCTGGCGACGTGGCGCGAGAAGGCCCGCGACGTGCGCGGCTTCGCGCTCGATTGCGGCCATACCCTGCAGGAGGAGCGGCCCGACCTCGTCCTCGCCGCCCTTCGCGACTTCCTGGGCTGAGCGCGGTCCGGAGCCCCGGCCTCGCCGGCCGTCACACGAACGGCTTCACCAGCACGCGCCGGCCGCTGAGGTCGTGCACGGTGACGTGCCACTCCGACCAATCCTCGCGATCGGCGAGGCTGCTCATCACCGCCTGGGCTACCTCGTCGGCGCGTCGCACGAGGCGTTCGGGAACACGGATATCCTTGCCCTGAGCGTCGAACACGCACTCGTAGCCGTTCGTCGCGTGGAAGCGGTAGCGTGCCATCTGCGCCCATCCCTCCTTGTCGACCCAGAAAAGATCTTTGTTCGCCTTTCGTTCCCATATGGGGATAGAACGTGGAAAAGGGCAATGCGACGTACAGCGCCTGCGTCCACACCTCGGTCGCGGTGCTGGTGCCGGGCGCGACACGCATCAGGCCGGGCCGGCAGCACGCTGCCCGAACTCAAAGGAAGGCTTTGACGACCCGAACCGGCCGGGAGGCGTCTAGAGCATCGTCGTTGTGCATCGTCTTTTCCCGAAAGCCGGTGGCCACCTCTCGGGACGATGCTCTAACGCGGCGTCTCTCGGCCCTGCTGCCCCTGCGGCAGCCGCCCGGCGGCCTTGGCTTGGAGGCCGAGCACGACGAGGCCGAGGATCGCGGTGAAGACGCGGTGGATCTGCTGCATCATCGGCCGTCTCCGCGCCTGTGCGAGGATCGCGCCGGGCGGGTTGCGCCGCCCGAGCGGTGGCGGCCCTTGCAAGATCCGTCCCGGCCGTGAGCACCGGCCCGAACGGCGGTTGCCGGCCTTCGGGAAAAGACGACGTCCTATGTTTCGAGGATGGCGACGAGGTCGCCGCCGCGCAGGGTGCGGCCGGGCTGGGCCCGGATCTCGCGGACCCGGCCGCCGACGGGGGCGGTGACCGCCACCTCCATCTTCATCGATTCGAGGATGGCCACCGTCTGGCCTGCCGTGACGGCGTCGCCCGCGCCGACCAGAACCTTCCAGACATTGCCGGGCACGGTCGTCGGCACGCCCTCGCAGCCGGGCGGGATCTCGGCGGCCTCCGTCGCCACCGCCTCGTCGGCGACGAAGCTGTCGAGCCCTTCTGCCTTCCAGCGCTCGCGCTCCGCGGCGAAGGCCGCCCTCTGGCGCGCGCCCGCGCGCTCGATCTCGGCGGCGTTCCCCGCGAGCATGGCCCGGTGTTCGGCATAGGAGAACGTGCCGTCCTCGATCCGGATCGGATAGGCCCCGTGCGGGAAGGCGGCGCGGGCCTCGGTCAGCGCGTCGTGGCTGACGGGGAAGAAGCGGATGCGGTCGAAGGGCCGCAGCAGCCAAGGATGGCTGGGCACGAACTCGCGGGTCGTCCGCCACGTGTTCCAGATCTGGATCGTGCGCCCGAACAGCTGGTATCCGCCCGGCCCCTCCATGCCGTAGATGCACATGTAGGCGCCGCCGATGCCGACCGCGTTCTCCGGCGTCCAGGTGCGGGCCGGGTTGTACTTCGTCGTGACGAGGCGGTGGCGCGGGTCGACCGGGGTGGCGACCGGGGCGCCGAGATAGACGTCGCCGAGCCCCATCACGAGGTACTCTGCGTCGAAGATGATGTTCCGCACCGCCGCCTCGTCGGGCAGGCCGTTGATGCGGCGGATGAAGTCGATGTTCGAGGGGCACCAGGGCGCGTTCGGGCGCACCAGTTCCTGGTACTTGCGCATGGCCAGCTCGGCTTGCGGGTCGTTCCACGAGAGTGGCAGGTGGACGATCCGGCTCGGGACGCTGACGGCCTCCGCCGGAGGCAATCCGGCCTCGATCTCGCGTAAGCTGCCGAGGAGGCGGGAGCGCGGCAGCGCCGTGCCGTCGTAGTGGATCTGAAGCGAGCGGATGCCGGGCGTCAGGTCGGTCAGCCCGGGGAGCCGGGCGGCGCGGACCGCCTCGGCGAGCAGGTGGACGCGCAGCCGCAAACCGATATCGAGGGCCATCGGACCGTACTCGACGAGCAGGTTGTCGTCGCCCTGCCGCCGATAGGCGACGGGGACCGGACCGGTCTCGTCGCGGGCGAGGATGGGCGAGCCGGGCAGGGCACCCGCGCCGCCGATCAGGGCCGGCGCGGACATCTCGTCGTCCGGCCGGGCCAGGGGCCGGAAGCGGACCGTATCGCCGGGCCGGAGCTGGCCCATCTTCCAGAGTTCGTCGCGGGCAATCACCGCCGGGCAGACGAAGCCGCCGAGACTCGGGCCGTCAGGGCCGAGCAGGATCGGCATGTCGCCGGTGAAGTCGATGGCGCCGACGGCGTAGGCGTTGTCGTGCAGGTTCGAGGGATGGAGGCCGGCCTCGCCGCCGTCGGTCCGCGCCCAGCGCGGCGTCGGGCCGATCAGGCGCACGCCTGTGCGGGCCGAGTTGAAGTGGACCTCGTAGGAGGCCGAGAACAGGTCGGCGATGTCGGCCTCTTGGAAGAAGTCCGGCGCGCCATGCGGGCCGTAGACGACGCCGACCTCCCAGTCATGGGTCAGCGGCGCGGGCTCGGGCAGGGCAGCGGCGACTTCGGGCACGTCACCGAGATGAAGCACGTCGCCGGCCTTGAGGACGCCCGTGGCGTGGCCGCCGAAGGCGCCGAGCGCGAAGGTCGCGCGCGAGCCGAGCACCAGAGGCGCTTCGAGGCCACCGCGCAGGGCTAGATAGGCGCGCTGTCCCGGCCCCTCGATCACGCCGATGGCGAGTGTCTGCCCCGCCCTGACCGGGAACGCCTCGCCGTGCGGGCGCGCCTCACCGTCGAGGGTGAGCCGCATCGCGGCGCCCGCAAGCGCCACCCGAGCATCCGTGTGGAAGCGCAGCGTCGGGCCCGAGACGGTGAGTTCGAGGGCGCAGGTGTCTTGCCCGTTGCCGACGAGGGCGTTGGCGTGGGCGAAGGAGCGCGCATCCATCGGACCGCTCGGCGGCACGCCGACCTCCCACAGGCCGAGGCGGCCGGGCAGTTCCTGCAGGCTCGATTGGGGGCCCGGCAGCAGCACTTCGATGCTTTTGGGTGCGTAGGCGAGATCGCGCAGGGCCGTCGTCGCCACGCGGCCCTCGGCGAACATCGCCGAGGCGGCAATGGTGCGCAGATAGTCGAGGTTGGTCTCGATGCCGGAGACGGCGGTGTCGGCCAGCGCCGCATGAAGCGCCGCGATGGCGTCCGGTCGGTTGGCCCCGGTGACGATGATCTTGGCGAGCATCGGGTCGTAGAACGGGGTGACCTCGGTGCCGGTGGCGATCCAGCCGTCGATGCGGGCGTTCTCGGGGAAGCACACCTCGGTCAGCAGGCCGGCGCTCGGCGAAAAATTCGCGTGCGGGATCTCGGCGTAGAGCCGGGCCTCGATCGCCGCGCCCCTCGGCACGAGCGACCCGGCCGCCGTGATCGGGTCCTCGCCCGCGGCCTGACGCACCATCCATTCGACAAGGTCGATGCCGAACACCGCCTCAGTCACCGGGTGCTCCACTTGAAGCCGCGTGTTCACTTCGAGGAAGGAGAAGTCTTCGCGATCCGGATCGTAGATGAACTCGACCGTGCCGGCCGAGGCGTAGGCGACGCTCTCCGCCAAAGCGACCGCCGCGGCGTGGAGCCGGGCGCGCACCGCGTCGGAGAGGCCGGGGGCCGGCGTCTCCTCGATCACCTTCTGGTTCCGGCGCTGGAGCGAGCAGTCGCGCTCGCCGAGCGCCACGACGCGGCCGCGCCCGTCGCCGAAGATCTGCACCTCGACGTGGCGGGCCTGCGCCACGAAGCGCTCGAGATAGACGCGGGCATCGCCGAAGCTGGCCCGCGCCGTGCGCTCGACCGCGGCGAAGCGCTCGGCCAGTTCCTGGCCCGAGTGGCAGAGCTGCATGCCGATGCCGCCGCCGCCCGCGGTGCTCTTGAGCATGACCGGAAAGCCGATCGCCTCCGCCGCGCTCAGCGCCGTCTCGAGATTGGGCAGCAGGTCGGTGCCGGGCAGGAGCGGCACGCCGCTGGCCTTGGCGAGCTCACGGGCTTTGTGCTTGAGGCCGAAGGCGCGCAGGTGCTCCGGGCGCGGCCCGATGAAGACGATGCCCTCCACCGCCAGCCGCTCGGCGAAGCCGACATTCTCGGACAGGAAGCCGTAGCCGGGATGGACGGCCTCGGCGCCTGTCGCCTTGCAGGCGGCAATGACGGCCTCGACGTCGAGATAGCTTTGCGCGGCCGGCGCGGGGCCGAGGCGCACGGCCTCGTCGGCGGCGAGCACGCCCGGCGTGAAGCGGTCGGCGTCCGAATAGACGGCGACGGAGGCGATGTTCATGCGCCGCAGCGTGCGCACGACGCGCGCGGCGATCTCGCCGCGATTGGCGACCAAAACCTTTCGGAACATGCGCCTCAACCCTCGCGAACCGTCACGCGGATCGGCGTGGGGTTGAAGCCGTTGCAGGGGTTGTTGATCTGCGGGCAGTTCGAGATCACGCAGATCACGTCCATCTCGGCCCTGAGCTCGACGTAGTCGCCGGGCGACGACACGCCGTCGACGATGGCGAGCCCGCCGTCCTGCTCGATCGGCACGTTCATGAAGAAGTTGATGTTCGGCACGATGTCGCGCTTCGACAGACCGTACTTCGCAACCTCCAGCGCGAAATTCTCGCGGCAGGCGTGGAGATACTTCGTGGCGTGGCCGAAGCGGACGGTGTTGCTCTCGCAGGAACAGGCCCCGGCCGAGGTGTCGTGGCGCCCGCAGGAATCGGCGGTGACGGTGAGCATCAGCCGCCCCTCATTCGACATCACCCGCGTGCCGGTGGTGACGTAGGCCGCGCCCTGCGCACGCACCGTATCCTGGGAGGAGTAGCGCTCAGCCCTGTCGTCGGCGCGGTAGAACAGGGTGTCGACGGCCTGGCAGCCTTGGCTGTCCTCGATGCGGATGGTCTGGCCGGCCCGCACGAGGGTGGAGAACGGTGCCTGGGCGGGCACGACTTGATCCAGAACGACTTGGTCGAAGAGCGTGGTCACGGTGTCGGTCATCGGTCTTCCTCCCCTTCAGAAGCCGGCAGCGGCGTTGTTCTCGAAGCCGCGCACGGCCTCGATCGTGGCGGTGCGGCACAGATCGTCCCCTACCGGGGGCGGGGCGCGGAAGCGGGTCACCGTTACCGGGTTCGGCGCGTAATCGGGGGCGGGATCGAGGGGATGGGGGCAGTTCGAGAGGGCGACGATCAGGTCCATCTCGGCGCGCAGATCGACGAAGTCGCCCGCCATGCGGCCGGCGGCGTTCCAGGCGAAGCGGCCCTCCGGCCCGACCACAACGGGGGCGAAGAACGAGATGCAGGCGGGGATGTCGCGCCGCTCCAGCCCGCTCTTGAGGGCGGCCAGAACGAGGTTGTCGCGGGTGTTGCGATGAGGACCGCCGGCATAGCGCGCCGCGTTCGAGGCGGCATTGGAGCTGCCGACGAGCGCGTCGTGGGCCCCGCAGGAATCCTCGATCATCGAGAACATCACGCGGCCCATATCGGAGAACAGCACACGGCCCTTCCGAAGGGCGGCCGTCCACTGCACCTTGACGGTGTCGGCGTAGTTCAGCCGCTCGCTCGGATCAGAAGCGGACCACGCGACGAGGGCGACGCTCGACGGGCCGTGGTCGAGGCTGAGCCGGATCGCCTCGCCGCGTTTAAGGGCGGTGGTCCAATACCAGCCGCCGGGGATGGTCTCGCGGTGGAGGATCGCCGCCGCATCGAGCGGCACGCCGCCGCGCGGGCTCGGGCCGGGCAGGGCGCGCGGGGCGTAGCGCTGACCCGCCTGCTTCAGCTCCTCGTAGCGGCGGCGGTTCTCGGCGATGAGGCTCGCTTCGTCCGACATTGCATCCGACATTGCGCATGTCTCCGATCAGGGCCGGGTCGTCCCGGTCCAAGAGCCCTGTCGCGGCCGGGCCGTCCCGGCAGGCCAGTTTGGGTTGGGCTACTCGTAGAAGGCGAAGAGCTTCCGGGCGGGCTCGACGATCTCCCAGGTGCCGGTGAAGCCGGCGGGCGAGACGAAGGCGTCGCCGGCCCGGAAGGTGGTTTGTGTCCCGGCCTCGTCGGTGACGACGATCACGCCTTCGAACAGGTGGCAGAACTCGCTCTCGGTGAAGACCACCCGCCACGTCCCCGGCTGCGCCGCCCAGGTGCCGGCGGAGAAGCGCCCGTCGGCGCTGGTGAAGTGGAGCGTCGCGGTCTGGACCGGGTCGCCGGCCAGGATGCGCTCGGGCGCCGGCCGGTAGGTCGATGCTTCGGCGGAAGAATTCGCGAAGGCGATGACGGTCTTCATGACAAAAAGCCTCCGCCCAGAGCGCTTTCCGACGAAGTGGATGCCGGTTCGTCGAAGAAAGCGCGTCAAAACAAAGATCGAGAGACGCCGACCTGATGCAATCAGGTCGGATACGGCTCTAGAACAGGTGGCTGTAGCGCTCGATCTCCCACGGGCTCACCGTGAGATGGTAGGCGTTCCACTCCTCGCGCTTGGTGCGGATGAACTCTTCGCGAAGGCCTGCGCCCAGCGTCGCCTCGACCAGGGGATCGGCGGCGAAGGCGTCGACCGCCTCCTGCAGGGTCTGGGGCAGGAAGGCGATGCCGCGCGCCCGACGCTCGCCGTCGCTCAGCTCGTAGAGGTTGTCCTCGTTGGGCTGGCCGGGGTCGATCCGCTCGCGCACGCCTTCGAGACCCGCCGCGAGCACCAGGGCGGCGGCGAGGTAGGGATTGACCGCGCCGTCCGCGTTGCGGCTCTCGCAGCGCCCGCCGCCGGCCGGCACGCGCACCGAGTTGGTGCGGTTGTTCGAGCCGTAGGAGTTGAACACCGGCGCCCAGGAGAAGCCGGCCATCGCGCCCTGGCGCACGAGGCGCTTGTAGCTGTTCACGGTCGGCGCGAAAGTCGCGCAGAGCGCCCGGCCGTGGCGCAGCACGCCGCCGATGAAGTGGTAGCCGGTCTCGGTGAGGCCCAAGCCCCGGGGATCCTCCCCGGGTGAACAGGCGAACAGGTTGCGGCCGGTCTCGCGGTCGGAGAGCGACATATTGAAATGCGCGCCGTTGCCGGTGCGGTCGGCGAAGGGCTTCGGCATCATCGTGGCGATGAGCCCCTCCTCCTTCGCGTAATGCTTGGTCATCATGCGAAAGAAGGTCAGCCGGTCGCACATGGTCAGCGCGTCGGCATATTGGAAGTCGAACTCGAACTGTCCGTTCGCGTCCTCATGATCGAACGAGTACAGGTCCCAGCCGAGATCGTTGATCGTTGTCGCGACCTTGTCGAGCCAGGAAAAGTTGTCGATGAAACCGCGCACGTCGTAGCAGGGTTTTACCAGTTTATCGTCCGCCACCGGTGTGTGCAGCGAGCCGTCGGCGGCTTGGCGCAGCAAAAAAATCTCGCACTCGATGCCGAGGTTGAAGCCGAAGCCCATCGCCTCGGCTTGAGCCAGCACGTTCTTGAGGGCGACGCGGGTCGAGAGCGGGTAGGGCTTGCCCTGGAAGGTGAGGTCGGCCGGCGCCCAGGCGAGCTTGCTCTCCCAGGGGAGCTGGATGACCTGCGAGAAATCCGGGACCGAGGCGAGTTCGTCCTCGTTCGGGGCTTGGCCCAGACCGTCGAGGGCATAGCCGGTGTAGCGCTCGGAGCCTGCCGCCATCTGCGGCAGGTGGTCGATCGGCACCACCTTGGCCTTCTGTGCGCCGTGGATGTCGACATAGGCGCCGATGACGTATTTCACACCCTTTGCCCGCAGATCCTCCTGCACGGCGCGGACTTGCGGATCGATGTCGGTCGCGTGGCCCATGATGTCAGGCTCCTGGCGTGGAGACGGCGGGGCCGTCGTAGGAATGGGGGAGGGGCGGGGTCTCGGTGAGACCGCGGCGGACGAGGGCAGTCAGATCCTCGACCATCCAGGCGAACAGCGCAGCGCCCTCCGCAGCGCTCGCCTGCGAGGGGGAGCCGGTGACGCCGTTGCGGCTGGTGCGGTTGACCGGATGGGCGAAGACGAGGTTTTCGGTGCGGTCCGGGTCGTCGG
>Ga0268290_100164_pt1 | contig 17083 bp, 14 predicted proteins | sample MetspRMADM_FD_191346 | JGI IMG/M metagenome (GOLD analysis project Ga0268290, IMG submission 191346) | Soil microbial communities from San-Diego area, Southern California, United States - Methylocaldum sp. RMAD-M | ecosystem: Environmental > Terrestrial > Soil > Desert | place: USA: California... | reverse complement strand
TCCGGAGGGCGACCACCGCATCCTCCAGATCGATCAGATACTCGGTCTGCAGGCGTGCCAACTCGTTCAGAGCGCGGTCCGCCTCGTGCGGATCCTCGAAGCCAATCACCACAAGCTCGGCCATTCGTTCCTCCTCGATGGATACGACGCGACAGCTATTCCCGGCCGTGGCCGGGCCAGGATGTCGAACGAAGCCCGCTGAAGACGGCCACCCTTCGCCGATCACGGGCCGTTGAAGAAAATTCCAAATTTACAACGAATGCGGGTATGAGAATGCAGCGCCCGGAGGCTCTCCGACGGTTGAACGCGCGCCACGCTGTGACTTCTGAAAGTTTTCTGGCACTACGCGTCGGTCGCAAAACCTGCCATCGAGGCCGTGGCAATGCACAATCGCTCGCCAAGCCAATACCAGCTCAATCCATTCTGCCGATTACAAGCGATCTGCATATGCATCGCTACACGTCATCCCATCGCTGCATGAAATCAGCCACTTTTTACCAACCTTTGAGGGCCGGCTCCCAACCGTATCCCACGATCTGGCAGCATCAATTGATCTGCCTCATTGGAATACCCAACAGGTCGACCAAGAAAGTGCTCCGGCCGGGAACCAAGGTTGCAACCATGCGTAGGGCAAGCACTCGTCCGGCATTCATGCCCGCGGCGTCGAACCGATGACTGCCTGATCCGTCGCGCCGCAGCGAACGACACCGCCCGCTTTCTGGGAGAAGCACAATGGCCGGGGCCCATCCAGGCGAAGAAGGCCGCGATTTCATCGTCGAAGCGGACGCATCGGCTGCCTATTGGCACCATCGGCCCGACAACACGCTGCCGCCTCCGGACATGATGGGCGCCTACATGCGCAATCGCCCCGTGCCCGCGCAGCGGGTGGAGGGGCGCAAGGCCTGGATCATCGGCAGCGGCATCGCCGGACTGGCGGCCGCCTTCTACATGATCCGCGACGGCGGCATGAAAGGCGAGGACATCACGATCCTCGACGCCTTGACCATCGAGGGCGGCTCCCTCGACGGCGCCGGCAATCCGGAGGACGGCTACATCATCCGCGGCGGTCGCGAGATGAACTGGAACTACGACAATCTATGGGACATGTTCCAGGATGTTCAGGCCCTCGAACTGCCCGAAGGCTACAGCGTCCTCGACGAGTACCGGCTCGTCAACGACCGCGACCCCAATTACTCCAAGGCGCGGCTCATGCACCAGCAGGGGCAGATCCGCGACTTTTCAAGGTTCGGACTCACGAAATCCCAGCAATGGGAGTTGATCCGGCTGCTGCTCAAGCGCAAGGAAGATCTCGACGACATCACGATCGAGCAATATTTCAGCAAGGGGTTTCTCGAGACCAATTTCTGGTTCCTCTGGCGATCCATGTTCGCGTTCGAGAATTGGCAGAGTCTTCTCGAAATGAAGCTCTACATGCACCGCTTCCTCGACGCGATCGACGGATTGACGGACATGTCAGCGCTCGTCTTCCCGAAGTACAATCAGTACGACAGTTTCGTCCGTCCGCTGGTCAACCACCTCCAGGCCCGCGGCGTGAAGGTGCGGTTCGGCGCGCGGGCGTACGATCTCGCGATGCGCGTCGATGGCGAAACCCGAACCGTCACGGGCATTCACATCAGGGCGGATGGCAAGGATGAAGTCATTCCGATCGAGAGCAAGGACGTAGTCTTCGCACTGACGGGCTCGATGACCGAGGGCACGGCCTACGGCGACATGGACCATGCCCCAGTCCTCGAGCGGGGTCAGCACGATCCGGGCGAAGACAGCGATTGGACGCTCTGGAAGAACCTGGCCGAGAAATCCCCGATTTTCGGGAAGCCCGCAAAGTTCTACGGCGACACCGAAAAATCGATGTGGGAGTCGGTGACGCTGACCTGCGAACCCTCACCCCTCGTCGAGCGATTGAAGGAACTGGCGGTCAACGATCCCTATTCAGGCAAGACCGTGACGGGTGGGATCATCACCTTCACGGATTCCAATTGGGTGCTGAGCGTGACCTGCAACCGCCAGCCGCATTTTCCCGAGCAACCCAAGGACGTGCTGGTCCTCTGGGCCTACGCCCTCCTGATGGACAAGGACGGAAACCATGTCGGGAAGCCGATGCCGGCCTGTACCGGCCGGGAGATCTTGAGTGAACTCTGCTATCACCTCGGGATTGCGGATCAGTGCGAGGCAGTTGCGGCGAAGACGAAGGTGCGCCTGGCGCTCATGCCCTACATCACGGCGATGTTCATGCCTCGTGCCGCGGGCGATCGGCCGCATGTGGTGCCGAAGGGCTGCACGAATCTGGGCCTGATGGGTCAGTTCGTCGAAACCTCGAACGACATCATCTTCACGATGGACAGCTCGATCCGCACTGCGCGTGTGGCCGTCTACACTCTGCTCGACCTCGCCAAACAGGTGCCGGATATCAGTCCGGTACAGTACGACATCCGCAACCTACTTAAGGCAGCGCGCGCGCTGAACAACAACGAGCCCTTTCCCGGCGAACGCCTGCTGCATCGATTGTTGGGCCGAACCTACTACGCGCATATTCTGCCGCCTCTGCCGGACCTTGAGGGCCCACCCCACGGATCGGCTCAGCTTGAGATGAAGCATTTGCTCAGCAGGAGACACCAAGCCCTGAACGCCATCAGCGCATCCTTCGAGCAGATCCGGGGGCGCCTCGGGTCGCACAAATGATCATAGCGACATGACTTATAAGCCAGCCTATCGCGAACGGATGCTTTTCGTTCCACGCATGACAACCAAAACATCCATATCGATGCAGCCCGCCGATTGAGAAAAATATCCAAGCATCAACACACCCGGGACACAACTGCCAAGACCGGTCCCGCGTCGCATCAGTACGCTCCCCGAATGCAATCCGGCGCTATTCCGATGCCGGCCCGGCCCAAAGTCCGCTCCGGTTTTACCCCCGCCCGACCACGATCTCGCCCCAGAATCGCCGAGTGCGGCCGCACACTTGGTTGACAATCGATTGACCGGCTGCGGGGGCGTTGCGCCCGCGCCGACAGGGCGGTTCAGGAGCGAAGGCTGCTCCGGGACGAGATTTCGGGCGGCGCAGCATGGCACATCCTCTCTTCTCGTGGGCTCTGCCCACGGCCGCCTATCTGAGCGCGGCGCTGATCCTGGCCTCTTCCGCTCCGTTCGGATCGTTCGGTCTGCCGCCCCGGCAGGCCGTAGTGGCGCCTATTGCGGCAGAGCCCGTGCCGGATGTCCCCGTGAAGGCGGTGGCCGAGACCGCGGCCCCAGCGCCCGTCACCGCACCGCAGGCCGCAGAGCCGCCGGCCGAATTGCCCCCGGTCGAAGTGCTCACCGAGTGGACGCCGCAAGACCTGTCCGCTCCGGCCGAGGCCCGGTTCGGGATGGCGGCTCTGTTCTGGCTTCCGGACGCGCCGACGACGCCAACCCTCGCGCAGGTCGTGCCCCTGCCCGTGCGCCGTCCGCCCGAGCTTTCGCGCCTCGGAGCGGCGGAAGCCCTGCGCCGGGCCGAGCGGCTCGCCGCCCGCCGGTCCACGGTGGCGGCCGCGCCGACCCAGACGGAGGACACCCGCACGTTCTTCGAGAAGCTGCTCGGCGTCGAGAGACCCGCCTCCCCCGCGCCCGCTCTCGCCTATGCAGCCCTGGAGAACGGCGCGGCCGAGTCGGCCGCCCGCCGGCCGCTCACATCGCAGGTTCCGGCCTCACCGCCGGCCGGCGAAGGCGGCATCGCGGTCTACGACATCAGCGCCCAGAGCGTCGTCCTGCCGAACGGCGAACGGCTGGAAGCGCATTCTGGTCTCGGTGAGAGTATGGATGACCCGCGCTTCGTCCATCTCAAGATGCGCGGTTCCACACCGCCGGGCAGCTACGACCTGACCGAGCGGGAGGCGCTGTTCCACGGCGTGCGAGCCCTGCGCCTCACACCGGTCGGCGGCAGCGAGGCGATCCACGGCCGCGTCGGCCTGCTCACCCACACCTACTTGCTCGGGCCGAACGGTGCCTCGAACGGCTGCATCTCGTTCAAGGATTACGACAAGTTCCTCCAGGCCTACCTGCGCGGCGAGATCCGCCGCGTCGTGGTCGTCCCGGGTCGCGGTCGTGATGCGAACTCGCTGGTTGCTTCGCGCTGAGGACGCGCAACACCCGATTTGCTTTCTTTCAAAGAAAAATTAATTCTCTTTACGCTCGATTGTGGCCCGATCTTCGCATAGGGTTCTAGGGGTAGTTGGAACCGCTCGGCGGTTTTGGCGCCCCGGGGACAACTCCGCCCGCTCGCCGGGCGGGGCAGTGTGTGTATCGGAGTCGTGGCGTATGCGTGTGATCCAACGCGTCCTTGGCAACCGGTCGGAGGCGGGGCTCGCCGAGCGCCTGCATCACCTCGAGCATCACGGCGCGGTGGACATCCTGCGCGTGCCGAGTGCCGATGTCGCCCGGCGTCGCTTTCGGGCGAAGACAATGGCCGGCGAGGAAATCGCGCTCGCCCTGCCACGGGATCAGACCCTGTTCGATGGGGCCGTGCTCGTCCTCGACGATCATCATGCCCTGGTCGCCCGCGTTGGTGCCGAGCGCTGGCTGCGGCTCGTACCGGCCTCGGTCCCCGACGCGCTCGAGCTCGGCTATCACGCCGGCAACCTGCACTGGCGGGTCCGCTTCGAGGCTGGGGCCATCCTCGTCGCGCTGGAGGGACCGGCACAGGATTATCTCGTCCGCCTCGGCGCGCTGGTCACGGAGGGTCGCGTCACCCACTCCGTTGACGCGGGCGAGGAGGGTTGAGGCGTTGCTCGCCGCTCTCACCGCGCTTCAGCATGCCGATACCGCCTTTCCGAGCGGCAGCTTCGCCTTCTCCAACGGCCTCGAAGGGTTGATTGCGGACAACCCCGCCTTCGACGAGGCGGCGCTCGCCCGCACCGTCGCGGCCGCCTTACGCTTCCGCTGGGCCGGGACCGACCGGGTCGCGCTGATCCGCGCTCATCGCGCGGGTGGCGGGATTGAACGACTCGCGGCAATCGACGCGGCGGTCGAGGCCGCCTCGCTCTCTGAACCGATGCGGGTCGGCAGCCGTCGCAACGGCGCCTCGCTGCTCGCCTCACATAGCCGTCTCGGCACGCCGGGGGCCGCCGATCTTCGCGCGGCCGTACGCGGGGGCCGGCTTCTCGGGCACTTGCCTACCGTCCAAGGTGCTCTCTGGCCGGGGCTCGGCCTCGACGAGCGCAACGCGGTGTCCGTCTCCGGCTACCTCTTCGCCAGCGGCCTCACCTCGGCCGCCGTACGGCTCGGCGCTATCGGGGCGATCGAGGCGCAGCGGGTGCTCGGCGGCGCGCTGCCGCTGATCGCCGAACTCTTGGAGCAGCCCGTGCCAGAGCCGGAAGGCCCGATCGAACTCACCGGCTTCACCCCTCTGATCGAGATCGCCGCCATGCGCCAAGCCCAGGCCGAACTCCGCCTGTTCGCGAATTGAAGGAGCCGAGCCGATGCTGCTCACGCCGACCGAACTCGAACGGCTCACGATCTTCACCGCCGCCGAACTCGCCCGCAAGCGGCGGGCGCGGGGGCTGAGGCTGAACTACCCGGAGGCGGTGGCGATCATCACCGACGAGATCCTGGAGGGCGCCCGTGACGGGCGCTCTGTTGCCGACCTGATTGGCTGGGGCTCGACCATCCTGACCACCGGCGACGTGATGCCAGGGGTGGCCTCCATGATGCCGATCCTGCAGGTCGAGTGCGTCTTCCCCGACGGCACCAAGCTCGTGACCGTGCACGAGCCGATCCGGCCTGCGGAAGGCGCGGAGCCCGATACGCTGGAGCCCGGCGCGATCCTGCCCGCGGAGGGCGAGATCGAGCTCGCCGCCGGGCGCCCGCGGGTGAGCCTCGATGTCGTCAACACCGGCGACCGCCCGGTGCAGATCGGCTCGCACTACCACTTCTTCGAGGTCAACCGGGCGCTCGACTTCGACCGCGCGCGGGCGCTCGGCTTCCGCCTCGACATCCCGGCGGGCACGGCGGTGCGGTTCGAGCCGGGCCAGCGCAAGACGGTGACGCTCACCGGCTTCGGCGGCGCCAAAGAACTCACCGGCCTCAACAACCTGACGCAGGGCACGCTCGACTCCGACGCGGCCCGCGCCGAGGCGCTGGCGCGCGCGAAGGCTCGCGGCTTCAAGGGCGCCTGAGGGAGACACGCACATGGTCACGATCCCTAGGCGCGATTACGCCGCCCTCTACGGCCCCACCACCGGCGACGGCGTGCGGCTTGCCGACACTTCCCTTGTCGCGGTGGTCGAGCACGACCATGCGGTCTACGGCGACGAGTGCCTGCATGGCGGCGGCAAGACCCTGCGCGACGGCATCGGCATGGCGCCGGGCGTCACGGCGGCGCAAGGCGCGCTCGATTTCCTGCTCTGCAACGTGCTCGTGATCGATCCCGTCCTCGGCATCGTGAAGGGCGATCTCGGCATCAAGGACGGGCGCATCGTCGGCCTTGGCAAGGCCGGCAACCCGGCGATCATGGACGGCGTCGATCCGCGCCTGATCGTGTCGGCTGGTACGACCGTGCGCGACTGCGAGGGGCTGATCGCGACGCCGGGCGCCATCGACGTCCACGTGCACTTCGATTCCGCTGGCCTGCCCGACCACGCCATCGCGTCCGGCATCACCACGCTGCTTGGCGGCTCGCTCGGGCCGATCACGGTGGGGATCGATTCCGGTGGACCGTTCAACACCGGAAAGATGCTCCAGGCGGCAGAAGCCTGGCCCGTCAATTTCGGCTTTCTGGGAAGAGGCAACACCCACAAGCCTGCGGCGCTCAAGGAGCAGCTCGAGACCGGCGTGCTCGGCCTGAAGATCCACGAGGATTGGGGGGCGATGCCGGCGGCGATCGATTCCTGTCTCGCCTTTGCCGACGAGCACGACTTCCAGGTCCAGCTCCACACCGACACGCTGAACGAGTCCGGCTTCGTGGAGGACACGCTCGCGGCGATCGGCGGCCGCACCATCCACATGTACCACACGGAAGGCGCCGGCGGCGGGCACGCGCCGGACATCATCCGCGTGGCGGGGCTGCCCCACTGCCTGCCCTCCTCGACGAACCCGACCAATCCCTACACGGTCAACACGTTCGACGAGCACCTCGACATGACGATGGTGTGCCACCACCTCAACCCGTCCCTGCCGGAGGACGTGGCCTTCGCCGAGAGCCGCATCCGGGCGCAGACCATCGCCGCCGAGGACGTGCTGCACGATATCGGCGCGATCTCGATGCTCGGCTCCGACAGCCAGGGCATGGGCCGCATCCACGAGGTGATCTGCCGGACATGGCAGCTCGCCTCCAAGATGAAGGACCAGCGCGGGAGCCTACCCGAGGAGCGGCCGGGCTTCGGCGACAACGCCCGGATCAAGCGCTACATCGCCAAGTACACGATCAACGCCGCGCGCACCTTCGGCATCGACGCCCATATCGGCTCGCTGGAGCCCGGCAAGATGGCCGACATCGTGATCTGGCGCCCGGCCTTCTTCGGCATCAAGCCGGAGTTGGTGATCAAGGGCGGCTTCATCGCCTGGGGCGCCATGGGCGATTCCGCGGCCTCCTTGATGACCTGCGAGCCGATCCTGATGCGCCCGCAATGGGGCGCCTTCGGGCTCGCCAAGCAGGGGCTGTCGGCCTGCTTCGTCCACCCGCTCGCGATTCAAGGCGGGCTTCGCGAGAGCCTGGGTCTTCGCAAAAGTCTGCTGCCGGCCAGCGGCACCCGCCGGCTCACCAAGGCCGACATGCTCTGGAACGATGCCTGCCCGGAGATCCGGGTCGATCCCCAGACCTTCGAGGTCTTCGTGGACGGCGAACTCGCCACCTGCGAGCCCGCGACCGTCCTCCCGCTCGCCCAACGCTACATGCTGCGATGACCGCTTCCGTCCTCCCCTCCCCCGCCATCCCCGAGTCCGTGACCGCCGCCCGCATCGGCATCGGCGGCCCCGTCGGTTCGGGCAAGACCGCGCTGATCGAGCGGCTGATCCCGGCACTTCAGGCCCGCGGCGTCGATCTCGCCGTCGTCACCAACGATCTCGTCACTAAGGAGGATGCCGAGCGCCTGCGCCGCTCCGGGCTGATCGACCCGGCCCGGGTCGAGGCGGTGGAGGCCGGCGCCTGCCCGCACACGGTCATCCGCGAGGACCCGACCCTCAACATCGCCGCCGGCGACGATCTGGAGGCGAAGTTTCCGGGGCTCCAGCTCCTGATCTTCGAGTCCGGCGGCGACAATCTCGCCTCGACCTTCTCCCTCGATCTCGTCGATTGGTGGATCTTCGTGATCGACGTGGCGGGCGGTGACGACATCCCGCGCAAGCGCGGCCCCGGCGTGCTGCGTTGCGACCTCCTCGTCATCAACAAGACCGACCTCGCGCCCCATGTCGGCGTCGATCTGCCCGGCATGCTGGCAGAGGCCGCGCGAGTGCGTGGCACGAAACCGGTGGCCGCCACCAATGCCCGCTCCGGCGAGGGCGTCGAGGCGGTGGCCGACGCGATCTGCCGCGCCGTGCTGTTCGCGCCCTGATGGCCTTGTCGCTGGACGGCCTGCCCGAAGATCCCGGCCCGAAGACGTCCGTCCCGACCGAGGCGCCCTCCGCTCCGGTCGGGCGCCGGGTCCAGGCGTCCCTCGTCTTCGCCCGCGGCGGGGGCACCACCGTGCTGTCGCGGCAGGTGGTGCCCTACCCGTTCCACATCACCCGCGCCTTCCGGATGCATCCGGAGAGCCCCGACCTTGCAACCCTCTACCTGCAATCGGCCTCCGGCGGCCTCTACGCCGCCGACCACCTCACCCTCGACATCGCCGCACGGACGGGCGCGCGGGTCCACGTCACGACCCAAGCCGGTACGGTGGTGCATCGCGGCGGCCCCGAGCCCACACGCCAGGAGACGCGGCTGACCATCGCGGCGGACGCCTTCCTCGCAGTCAATCCCGATCCGCTGATCCTGTTTCCGGGCGCGCATCTCGCGGTCTCCACCGACATCACGGCCGAACCGGGCGCCCGCGCCATCGTCACCGAGAGCGTAGCCTGCCACGACCCTCTCGGCGAAGGTCGGCCGTTCGACCGGCTCGATCTCGGCCTGACGATCCGTGACCCCGAAGGCCGGGCGCTGGTGCGGGAGCGCGGCCGGATCGACGGAGCCGCGTTCATCGCATCGGCCTCGCCGATGGGACATCATCGCGCCTACGGCACGATGGTCGTACTCGGCGCCCCCGCCGATGATCGCTTGGCCGGCCTCCACCTGAGACAGGCGGCCGATGCGGCGGGTTGCTTGACCGGTGTGAGCCCGCTGCCCAACGGGGCGGGACTGGGCCTGCGCCTGCTCGCGCCGGACGGCGGCGCTCTCTCGGCCGGTATGGAGGCGGTGTTCCGGACCGTGTTCGAGGTGTTGAGCGGGTGCGAGCCGGGTCGACGCCGCAAGTAATATACTTCCAAAAGGCCAACGAGGCGGCACATCGCAAGGAATATGGGCAGGACGCCCAGCGAATATCCTTGATGCAGATCGATTTCCTGAGACGAAATACGGACGGGGGCACGGCCTCGTCTGGCGACCGGATGGCCGTCATTCGAGCCAATCTACCGGATGACGTTCGAAGGATTTCGAAGAGACATGCGCTCGCGTGACCGAAACGACGCCGACTTCCATCTCCGCCGCCGGCTTCTCCTGGGCCTCGCCGCCTCGCCGCTGCTGAGTGCCCTCCCTGGGCGCGCCTTCGCGGAGACCGGCGCCGGCGCGCTTGCCGTCACCGACAAGGAGGTGACTATCGGCATTCTGCACTCGCTGACCGGCACCATGGCGATTTCCGAGACCGGAACGACGCAAGGCGAAAAGCTCGCCATCGAGCAGATCAACGCGGCCGGCGGCGTGCTCGGCCGGCAGATCAAGATCATCCAGGAGGACGGCGCCTCGGACTGGCCGACCTTCGCCGAGAAGGCGCGCAAGCTCGTCGTCAACGACCACTGCGCCGCCGTGTTCGGCTGCATGACGTCGGCTTCGCGTAAGGCGGTGCTTCCGGTCTTCGAGCAGTATAACGGCCTGCTCTACTATCCGACCTATTACGAGGGCCTGGAGCAGTCCAAGAACGTCATCTACACCGGCCAGGAGGCGACCCAGCAGACGCTGGCGGGTCTGGACTGGGTAGGCAAGGAGAAGGGCGCCAAGACCTTCTTCATGGTCGGGTCGGACTACATCTGGCCGCGCACCACCAACAAGATCGCCACCAAGCACATCACCAGCGTGCTGAAGGGCACGGTCTCGGGCGAGGAGTATTTCCCGCTCGGCCACACGCAGTTCAACTCAGTCATCAACAAGATCAAGCTCAAGAAACCGGACGTGATTTTCTCCACCGTCGTCGGTGGCTCGAACGTGGCCTTCTACAAGCAGCTCAAGGCCGCCGGCATCGACCTCAAGAAGCAGACGCTCGTCACCGTCTCGGTCACTGAGGATGAGGTGGACGGAATTGGTGGCGAGAACATCGCCGACGCCTATACCTGCATGAAATACTTCCAGTCGCTGAAGAACCCGGCCAACGAAAAATTCGTCGCCGACTTCAGGAAGCGCTGGGGCGAGAAGACCGTCATCGGCGACGCGACGCAGGCAGCTTACTTGAGCCCGTTCCTGTGGAAGGCGGCCGTCGAGAAGGCCGGCTCGTTCGAGATCGACAAGGTGATCGAAGCCTCCCCCGGCATCGAGATGAAGGATGCGCCGGAAGGCTCCGTGAAGATCCACGAGAACCATCACCTCTGGTCGAAGACCCGCGTGGCGCGGGCCCGGGCGGACGGCCAGTTCGACGTGGTGTACGAGAGTCCCGAACTGATTGAGCCGAACCCGTTCCCGAAGGGCTATCAGTAGGCGGCCAATAGCGGGGTTAGAGGTAGCTCAACCCCCGCCACCGGCCGCGCCGTTTCAGGCGCACCATCCAGAGGCAGGCCGGGTAGAGGGCAAGCGCAAACACCGCCGCGATCAACCAGATCTGAAACGGCGCCCCAGCCTCGACCCGGCCGGAGGGGCCTGCGCGGTCGAGGACGGCGAGGCCGTCGTAGATCAGGCGCAAGGCCCACAGGTGCAGCAGGTAGAAGAACAGCGGCGCCCCGCCAAAGACGGTGAGCCAGCGTCGGTGTCGCTCCGGCAGGCGCTCGAACAGCGCGAGCAGCAGCAGGCCGGGGCCGAGGGTCGCGAGGAGGAAATCAGCCGAGGGCGGGTACTTGGTGAGGTTGATGAAGGACAGGGCGTCCGTGACGCCATCCTTGCCCGCCTGCCAGGGATGCGGGTCGCCGTAGCCGTTGAGGCCGCGCAGGATCAGGAAGGCCGTCAGGCTCGCGAATCCGAGGGCGACGAGACGTCGGCGGCGCAGGGCCGGATCGGAACCGGGCGCGTAGAGCGGCCCCAGCGCGTAGCCCCCGGCGATGACGCCGAGCCAGGGCAGCACCGGGTAGGAGGTGCGCGCCGCGCCCCAGGGCAGCGGGATCATCCCACGCTGGTGCAGGATCGCCCACAATGCGTAGCCCGGCTGGTCGGGCGAGAGCACGATCCCGTCAAGGGCGTTGTGGCCGAGCATGATCGCCAGCGCCACCCCGATCAGAGCCGGACGCGGCAGCCAGAGCAGGACTGCGAGCGCCACCATGCTGAGCCCGATCGCCCAGATCACCTGGAGATAGAGGACTGGCGGCAACAGGCTGCGGGTCCAGGCAAGGTTCACCAGGGTCACTTCGAGGGCGATCAGGAACAGCCCGCGCTTCAACAGGAAGGCGGAGGTCGCCGCCCGGCTGCCGTGCTTCTGCCCGTAGAGGCTCGCCGAAAGGCCCGTCAGCAGCAGGAAGACCGGTGCGCAGAGATGCGAGGTGGCCCGCGTCAGGAACAGGCCCGGCGGCGTCGCCGCGAGATTGACCGGATCGCTCACCTGGGCGTGCAGGTAGAAGAACTCGCGCACGTGATCGACGAGCATCAGCAACATCACCAGCCCGCGAAGGGCATCGATGGCGCCGATGCGGGCGCGCGGAACCGGTCCCGCTGCGGCCTCTTGCCGAGCCAACATCAGAAGCGCACCGTCAGCGTGCCGGTGATGCGGCGCGGCGCGCCGGGATAGACCCGGAAGCGGTTGAGCGAACTCTCGTAATATTCGGTATCGAATACGTTCTCGACGTTCAGCCCGAAGCGGAAGTTCTCGTAGCGGTAATAGGCGAGCATATCGACCGCGATGTAGGCCGGCAGGGCGAAGCTGTTGACCGCATCCGCCGCCCGCTCGCCGACGCCGCGCACGCCGCCGCCGAGGCCGAGCCCCTTCCACGGACCGGCCTGCACCTCGTGGACCGCGAGCAGGCTGCCCGAGTGGCGCGGCACGTTGATGAGGGGCGCGCCGACCGGCAGCACGTTGTCCTTGGTCACGACCGCGTCGGCGAAGACGTAGCCTGCCAGGAGCTTGATCTCCGGCGTGATCTGGCCGGCAGCCGTCAGCTCGAAGCCCTGGCTCCTCACCCCGCCCGCGGCGAGCGAGAAGGCCGTATTGTTGGGGTCGGGCGTCAGCACGTTCCTCCGGTCGACCCGGAAGGCCGTGCCGGTGAGCGCCAGGGCGCCCCCGTAAAGGTCGATCTTGGTCCCGACCTCGTAGCCGATGCCGGTCTCCGGCGGGAAAGGCCCGGAGAGCGCCACCGCGGCCGCGTCGGGCCCGATATTCGGCCGGAAACTGGTGCCGACATTGGCGAAGAGGGCGAGCTCCGGGGTCGGCTGGTAGACGAGGCCCGCCCGCGGGGTCGCCGCGAAATAGGTCTGATCGACCTGGGAGCGCGGGATGCGCTCGCGGAACGATTGCTCGAAGAAGTCGAAGCGCACGCCCAGCAGCGCCTTCCACTCGGGGCTGAGGCTGATCTGGTCCTGCGCATAGAGGGCGGTGTTGGTGATCCGCTCCAGGTTGTTGCGGAAGCGGTCGATCGGCGGCAGCGGCTGGCCGTAGCGCGGATCGTAGATGTCGATGGCAAAGGTCGAACCCGGTCGAATCGTCGAGCGGTTGTAGACCGTCCGGCTGTCGGTGCTCTCGCGCTCGAAGCCGAGCAGCATCGTGTGGCCGATGCCGGCGGTGTCGAAGCGTCCGACCACCTCCGCTTGGCCGATCGCCGTGTCCCAGCGGTAGTCGCGCACGTTGCGGTCGCGGGAGACAGTGCGGTTATCGGCGGCGATGGCGCGGATCTCGGCCGACTCGCCCTCCAGCGTGCCAGTGTTGAAGTGGGTAGCAAGCCGCATCTGCCAGTCGGCGTTGAAGCGGTGATCGACCCGTACCTGCATCGTGTTGTTGGTCTGATAGGTGCTCTGGCCCGGCTCGCCGAGGAAGCGCGAGATCGGCAGCAGGCCGAGCCGTCCGTTGATGGCGATGACGCCGCGGTCGAAGATGATGCGGTTGCGCAGGAATTCGGTCTCGACGGTGATCCGGGTGTCCGGCGTGATCTGCCAGCTCAGGACGGGCGCGACGAGGAGCCGGTCGCTGTCCACGAAATCGCGAAAACTGCCCTGACGGCCGGCGGCGAGGTTGAAGCGGTAGAGGAGCGTGCCCTCCTCATTGAGCGCGCCGCCGGAATCGACCGTGCCGCGGAACTGCCCGAACGAACCCCACAGGCCGCCCATCTCGACGAACCGTTCCGCGGTCGGCTGCTTGGTGATGATGTTGACGAGCCCGCCCGGATCGCTGCGCCCGAACAGGCCGCCGCCGGGACCTTTGAGCACCTCGATGCGCTCGACGTTCTGCGTGTCGGGCGGGGGTGGCGTGCCGCGATTTAAGGGAAAGCCGTTCTTGTAGATCTCGGAGGTGGTGACGCCGCGGATGGCGTAGCTGAACACCGAGAGGCCGCCGAAATTGTTCTGCTGCGCCACGCCCGGCGTGTAGTTGAAGACGCGATCCACGCGGGTGGCGGCGAGATCCGTGATGACCTCACGCGGGGCCACGGTGACAATTTGAGGCACGTCGCGCTGGGGCGTGTCGGTCTTCGTGCTGCTCACCGCCCGGTCGGCCCGGTAGCCCGGCGTCGGGCCGATCAGGCCGATCGTTCCGGCCGTCACCATTCGGCCATCGGGTGCGCCGTTGCCGGCGCCGCGGCCGGAGGCCTCGCCCTCGACGGCCAGTTCTTCCAGGACAACCGAATCCTGCGCCCGCGCCTCCGGGCCGGGCAGGCCGGCGCAGAGCAGCGCGGCCAGCATCCAGCGCGGGGGCCGGACCAGATCGCGTCCCCCGGCGCAGTGAACCGGTCTCACATCGATGACGGCGTTCAGGCTCGTCCGAACTCTCACTGGGCGTGCTCTGGCTGTACGGGCGCAGGCCCGAGCGGATGCCCGACCGCGAGCGCGTGGACACGCACTCGCCGCTCAGGCACGCCGCCGGAACACCCCGCCCGGGGGACATCGTCGCGCCAAGGCAGGTCTCCTGGCTCACGGGTCAGCGCCTCCGTCCCGGCCTTCCCGGTGCGGCGCACCAGTGACCATCCCCGACGGGGCTCGCCGTTCACAGTTGCGGGGACAGCTTCGGCCTCGCCCGGACGGGCTTACCGAATTCCCTCTTAGCCCCCGGCCTGTATCCGGCGGAACCTTGACCGCAGCACCTTCGCTGCGGTGCGGCGCAGCGTCAACACGCCAACCAATGAAATGTAACAACATCACACAGCTTGTGGCTTGCCGAGCACACTCTGCCTTAGCGGCATTGTGGAACGCGGGCGCTGCAGCGGCCTCGCCGTCGGCGCCAAGGCCGCTGCAGCTCCGTTCAGCTCTGAAAATCGTGATCGAGCGATTTTTAACGGATATGGCTGCGATTTAGGCAAGATTAACCAAGATCCCGTTCAATGACGAAGGCTTAAGGTTGATCATTCCCTAATCGGCTAAGCCATCTCGATCGTCATTCTGGCACAGATATGCCGGGAACGACGCCGGGAGGCCGTGTGGGATCCGCGTTGTCGAGTACCGCCCGCATGGACATCGCCGAGCTCGTCCAGAGTCGCTCCGCCCGGCCCGTCGTCCGCCGTCGGCGCAGGCCGCCCCTCGCAGCGCTCGCGCTCACCGCCCTCGGCGGCCTTGCGCTGGCCGGAATGCTGCAACCGCAGGATACCGACGCGCTCTCACCCGCGGAGACGGCGCAGGTCTCGGCTAAGACCGAACAGGCTGACACCGCACCGGCCGCGCCCGGCGCCCTGGCCTGGATGCTCGACCCCGCGCCGGTGCTCGACCTCGCCACAAGCGGCTTCGTCCAACAGGCTCCGAAGGTTGCCGCCTTTCGGTCGCCGACCGTCCCGGAGCCGAGCGCGACCCTTGCCGCGCTCCCCGCGGCGCAGGTTGCCGACGCGGCACCCGCCGTCACGCCGCGCCCGGCCGCGCCGATGGCCCGCGTCGCGCTCACCGTGCCGCTGCCGATGCGGCGCCCCGAGGAGTTCCGCTACGAGCCGCGGACGCAGACCGCGCGGGCTGCATCGGCCCGAGTCGCGGCAACCGCAACGGCGCGAGCCGCCACCGAACCGACCCGCAGCGTGTTCAGCGCCGCGGTCACCGACAACCGCAACTTCCTCGAGAAGATGTTCGACCTGCCCGGCTCCGGGACGGCCCCGTCGTCGGCGCCAGCCATGGCCTATGCGGGGCTCGACAGCAGCGCGGTCGATTCGGCCGCGCGGCGGCGGCTCGTACCGGGTCCGGTCTCCGAGCCGGGGGTCGCCGTCTACGACATCAGCGCCGCCACCGTGACGCTGCCGAGCGGCGAGGTGCTGGAGGCCCATTCCGGCCTCGGCGTCGCCCAGGACAACCCGGACTACGTCCATGTTCGGATGCGCGGCGCCACTCCGCCCGGCGTCTACGATCTGCGGGAGCGCGAGGCTCTGTTCCACGGGGTGCGGGCGATCCGCCTTAATCCGGTCGGCGGCTCGGCCGCCATTCACGGGCGCGACGGCATCCTCGCCCACACCTACATGCTGGGCCCGAGTGGCGCGTCCAACGGCTGCGTCGTGTTCAAGAACTATCCCCGCTTCCTGCAGGCCTACCTGCGTGGCGAGGTCCGGCGCCTGGTCGTCGTGCCCGGCACCGCTCCCGGCGTCTTCGCCAGCCGGCGCAACGCCACGCCGCGCCGGTCGGCCTCCGCGGATTGAGGGAGCCCAAAGGGATCCTCCCTTTGGCGGGGTGCCGGGGCAGAGCCCTGGCTCCCCTCAACCAGGGCTCCGCCCTGGACCCGCGAAACGATTCGTCCTTTCGAAACCTCGGACTGCAGCCGGCCCGTCAGCTCTTGGCGACGGGCTTGATCTTGAGCTGGTCGATCGCCCAGCGCCACGTCCCGTCCGATTGCCGGCGGGCCGATTCGACGGAGAGCGCGCCATTCGGCAGCCGCGCGAAGGTAAGCGCGAGGTCGCCGTTGCGGATCGCCGGCAGCGTCTCCGGCTCGGGGAAGTCCGACTTGCGGGCGAGCAGATCCGTGTAGAAGCGGCGGATCTCGTCGTGGCCCGTTGCCACGATGTCGCCCGCAGCGACCACGGCCTGCGGCTCGTAGAGGGCGACCAGCCCCTCGGCGTCGCCGGCATTGGCCCGCTCGTGGAAGAGACGGGCCAGATCCTCCGGCTCCCGCGCCACGTCCACCTGCGTCACGTCCCGGTGCGTCTCGCTCATCGCTCGTTCCTCCCTGTCTGGTTCGGGTGTGTCTATTTCAGGCGGTTGCCCTGCCCATCCCGCACAGCGACCGTCACCGGAACGCCGGCCTTGACGCTCTCGGACACGGTGCAGAACTGCTCGAACTGGCCCAGCACCCGGTCGAGTCGGTCCATCGACTCGGCGGGCGCACCGAGGGCGATATCGACCTCGATTCCGACGAGGCGCAGGCGCCCTTCCGGGTTGCGGGCCACGCGCCCGATCGCCTCCGCGCTCACGCCACCGCCCTCCTGCCGGTACTTGCCGAGCGCGAAGGCAAGGCTCGCGCAAAGGCAGTTGCTCACGGCGGCGATCAGCACCTGCTCCGGCGAGGGCCCTGTGCCGCCACCGATCGGCTCCGGCTCATCCGTCAGAAGCGGAACGAAGGCTTCACCGAACTCGATCCGGAAGGCGTAGGCCTCGATCTGC
>Ga0268290_100163_pt1 | contig 17108 bp, 12 predicted proteins | sample MetspRMADM_FD_191346 | JGI IMG/M metagenome (GOLD analysis project Ga0268290, IMG submission 191346) | Soil microbial communities from San-Diego area, Southern California, United States - Methylocaldum sp. RMAD-M | ecosystem: Environmental > Terrestrial > Soil > Desert | place: USA: California... | reverse complement strand
TACAAGGATAAGGCGAGCTTCAAGGCCAGCGAGCGCTTCACGCTCGGCGGGGCCTGGACCCTCACGGCCGACCCGAACCTGATCATCTACACCGAGGCCGCCATCGGCCGGAACGACCCCTATGTCGGCGCCGGCGAGTTCAACAACGGCCTCGCCCAGGGCGGCGAGAACCGCTGGAAGTCGCGGTTCATCATGAATATCGGCTATTACTTCTGACAGGACGATTGTTGCGGTCCATCCCTGCGCCGGCTTCCACCTCGGGAGCCGGCGCTGTCGTTTTCGAGCGAGCCGACCCTTCATCCTGCGGTGCGGGGTGAGTGCTTCGAGCCGGCACCGGGCGCGTCCGGGTTCGTTGAAATCCCGCCTTTGCAAGCCGCAGCGAAAGCCCCGGGAAGCGTCGATTCATCCGACGCGCCCGGGGCTCTTTCATTCGACGCTCCGGACGTGAGGCGTGCGCCTCAGGCGCGCATGCCCTGCGCCTGCACGATCTTCCGCTCGGCGCTCGGCGGCTGGCCGAAACAGTCGAGATAGGCCTTCGAGAAATGTGAGGCCGAGGTGAAGCCGCACTCGAACGCCACCGAGAGCAGCGGCATCGCCGTCTGCCGGATCAGGGTGCGGGCGTGTTCGAGACGGATGCGCAGATAGTGCTTGGCCGGCGAGCGGCCGAGATACTTCAGGAACAGCCGCTCGAGTTGGCGGGTCGAGAGATGCACCGCGTCGGCGAGCTCCTGGCTGCCGAGCGGTTCGGCGAGCGAAGTTTCCATCAGCCCCACCACCCGCAGCAGCTTGGGATGCGAGACCCCGAGGCGCATGCGCAGGTCCATCCGCTGCCGCTCGCCGGATTCGCGGATGCGGTGGTGGATGAGCTGGTCGGCGACTTCGGAGGCGACGCTCGGCCCGTGGTCGCGCATGATCAACGACAGCATCATGTCGGCCGCCGCGGTGCCGCCGGCGCAGGTGAAGCGGTTGCGGTCGATCTCGAACAGATCGGAGCCGATCTCCAACCCGTCATGCTCCGAGACGAGGCCCGGCAGGTTCTCCCAGTGGATCGTCGCCCGGTATCCGTCGAGGAGACCGGCCTTGGCCAGCACGTAGGTGCCCGTGCACACGGCTCCGATCGCTGCCCCGCGGGCGCTGCACCGGCGCAGGGCCGAATGGAGGGCGCGATGATCCGGACGCTGGATGTCGATGCCGCCGCACACGACCATCATGTCGAAATCCTGCGCGTCGCAGAAGCGGCCCGCGACCTTCACCTCGATTCCGTTCGAGGCGGTGCACTTGGTGCCGTCCTCCGACCACAGTGAGAAGCGGTAGAGATCACGCCCGACCGCGCGGTTGGCGAGCCGCAGAGGCTCGATCGCCGAGGAGAAGGCGATCATCGAGAACCGATCGACCAGCATGAAGCCGACGGAGATGGCTCTCCCGGCGACCGCCTCGCTCGCGGTCAGCACACTTGCCGGGCTCGTCTCCCCGGCGGCTATCGTCATTTCCATCCCGACCACCGTTTGTCGGCCTGCGCCGCGGCTTGGTGGGCAATTCACGTGCCGCGCCGACTCTCGCGCCGGCCGGGAGCGACTCAGCATCGCTCCGGTTGTAACCGGCGCCGTCGATCGAGCGGGGCGCGTCCGCCGAGGCGGCGCCCACACCGGAACTTAATCTCCGATCATCCACCGAATGCAATAGAATAATTCTTGTTCGATCCCCCGATCACGGCCGCGTGATCGAACAACCGTTGGATCTGTCAGTCGAACGGGCGGGCCAAAGTCGCCCGCCGGACAGGGCCGGAAGAACCGGCAAGACGAGCGGGCAAGGCGCTTTTCGGCGGGAGGCGCAGGGAAATCGATCGAGGTCGGGAATCCCAAACTCGCGGTCGCCGTCGATCAAGCCCCGCCGCGGCGTGCGGACCATGATCCGTCAACACCGCGAGGTCGTCCGATGCGCCGCTTCTCCCTCACGTCGCTGCTCTCCGAATCCATGCGGGGCCATACCGGCTGGGGCCGCCAGTGGCGCGCCCCCGAACCGAAGCCCCGCTACGACGTCGTCATCGTCGGCGGCGGCGGCCATGGCCTCGCGACCGCCTATTATCTCGCCACCGTGCACGGCATCACCAACGTGGCGGTGCTGGAGAAGGGCTGGATCGGCGGCGGCAATACCGGCCGCAACACCACGATCATCCGCTCCAACTACCTCTACGACGAGAGCGCGGCGATGTACGAGCACGCGCTCAAGCTCTGGGAGGGGCTCAGCCAGGAGCTGAACTACAACATCATGTTCTCCCAGCGCGGCGTGTTGATGCTCGCGCACAACATCCACGACGTTCAGAGCTTCAAGCGCCACGTCTACGCAAACCGTCTCAACGGCATCGACAACGAGTGGCTCTCGAAGGAAGAGTGCAAGGCGTTCTGCCCGCCGCTCGATATCTCGGGGAGCTTGCGCTACCCGGTGCTCGGCGGCGCGCTCCAGCGCCGGGCCGGCACCGCCCGCCACGACGCGGTGGCCTGGGGCTATGCCCGCGGCGCCGACAACCGCGGCGTCGACATCATCCAGAACTGCGAGGTGACCGGCATCCGCCGTGATGCCTCCGGCGCGGCGGTCGGCGTCGAGACGACCCGCGGCTTCATCGGCGCCGGCCGGATCGGCGTGGTCGCCGCCGGCCACACCTCGACCCTGATGTCGATGGCCGGCGTGTCGATGCCGCTGGAGAGCTACCCGCTCCAGGCACTCGTCTCCGAGCCGGTCAAGCCGTGCTTCCCCTGCGTGGTGATGTCGAACGCGGTCCACGCCTACCTGTCGCAATCCGACAAGGGCGAACTGGTGATCGGCGCCGGCACCGACCAGTACACCTCCTACAGCCAGCAGGGCGGCCTCCACATCACCACCCACACGCTGGATGCGATCTGCGAGCTGTTCCCGCAATTCACCCGGATGCGGATGCTGCGCTCCTGGGGCGGCATCGTCGACGTGACGCCGGACCGTTCGCCGATCATCGGCAAGACGCCGGTGCCGAACCTGTTCGTCAATTGCGGCTGGGGCACCGGCGGCTTCAAGGCGACACCGGGCTCGGGCCACGTCTTCGCCCACACGCTCGCGACCGGCACGCCGCACGCGATCAACGCGCCCTTCACCCTCGACCGGTTCCGCACCGGGCGCCTCATCGACGAGGCCGCCGCCGCGGCCGTCGCGCACTGATCCGCATCCGTCGGGAGTCCGAACCATGCTGCTGATCGCCTGTCCCAATTGCGGCAAACGGCCCGAGACCGAATTCCGGTGCGGCGGCCAAGCCCATATCGCCCGCCCGGCCGACCCGATGACCGTCGATGACGGCGGCTGGAGCGAGCACCTGTTCGTGCGCGCCAACCCCAAGGGCGTGCATGCCGAGCGCTGGTGCCACATCCACGGCTGCGGGCGCTGGTTCAACGCCCTGCGCGACACGATCAGCGACCGCTTCATCGAGACCTATCCGATCGGCGAGCAGCCGAAATCCGGCGTGAAACCCGGAACGATTCTCGGAACCAGTTCCGCAACCCAGAGCGAGGCGAGGGCGTGAGATGGCACAGCCGTTCAGATTGTCCCGCGGCGGACGCGTCGACCGCACCCGCCCCATCGTCTTCGCGTTCAACGGCAAGCCGGTCCACGGATACGCCGGCGACACCGTCGCCTCGGCGCTGCTGGCCAACGGCATCCACCTCGTCGGACGCTCGTTCAAGTACCACCGCCCCCGCGGCATCCTGAGCCACGGCCCCGACGAGCCGAGCGCGCTGCTCTCGGTCGATCGCGGCCCGGGCCGGATCGACCCGAACAACCGCGCCTCCGTGGTCGAGGCGCGCTCCGGCCTGCGCACGACCTCGCAGAACCACTGGCCGTCGCTCGAATTCGACGTCGGCGCGGTCAACGACCTCCTGTCGCCGGTCTTCGTGGCGGGCTTCTACTACAAGACCTTCATGTGGCCCCGGAAGTTCTGGGACCGGGTCTACGAGCCGTTCATCCGCGCCGCCGCGGGTCTCGGCAAGGCCCCGACCCAGGCCGATCCGGACCGCTACGCCAACCGCCACGCCCATTGCGACGTGCTCGTCGTCGGCGCCGGCCCGGCGGGTCTCGCCGCCGCGCTCGCCGCGGCCCGCACCGGCAAGCGGGTCATCCTCGCCGACGAGGGCGCGGAGCCCGGCGGCTCGCTCCTGCACGACACGACCTCGCAGATCGACGGGCGCCCCGCGGCGGACTGGCTCACCGAGACGCTGGCCGAGCTCGACGGGCGGGAGAACGTGATCCTGCTGCCCCGCACCACCGCCTTCGGCTACTACAACCACAACCACGTCGCGATGACCGAGCGCGTCACCGACCATCTGACGTCCGCCGCGGGCCAGGCGCCCCGCGAGCGCCTGTGGCAGGTGCGGGCGGGCGAGGTGGTGCTCGCCGGCGGCGCCCACGAGCGTCCCCTCGTCTTCGCCGACAACGACCGGCCGGGCATCCTGCTCGCCGAGAGCCTGCGGGTCTTCCTCAACCGCTACGGCGTCGCGCCCGGCCGCAAGCTCGTCTTCGCCACGAGCGGCGCCTCCGCGTACCGGGCCGCGCTCGATGCGCGCGCTGCGGGCCTCGACGTGACCCTCGTCGATCTGCGCCTGGAATCGGATTGCGGACCGGAGCTGGCGCAACTGCGCGGCGCCGGCGTCGAAGTGTTGACCGGCCACACCGTGGTCGGATCGAAGGGCCGAAAGCGCGTCACGGGTCTCATCGTGGCGCCTGTCGGGAGCGACGGCCGGTGCGGCGGCCGTCGCATTCTCCCCTGCGACTGCGTCGGCATGTCCGGCGGCTGGACGCCCGCCGTCCACCTGTTCTCGCAGTCACGTGGCAAGCTCCGCTACGACGACGCCATCGATGCCTTCGTGCCGAGCATCTCAGCCCAGGCCGAGCGCTCGGCGGGTGCCGCCCGCGGCATCTACGACCTCGCCGCCTGCCTCACGGACGGCTTTGCGGCCGGTGCCGCGGCGGCGGGCTCGGACGAGCGGCAGGCCTTCAAGGCGACGGAGACGCTGACCGGCTTCCAGCCGGTGCGCATCATGCCGACGGACGCGAACCCGACCAAGGTCCGCGCCTTCGTCGATTACCAGAACGACGTCACCGCCAAGGACATCAAGCTCGCGGTCCGCGAGGGCTTCCAGTCGATCGAGCACGTCAAGCGCTACACCACGACCGGCATGGCGACCGACCAGGGCAAGACCTCGAACATGAACGCGCTCGGCATCGTCGCCGGGCAGCTCGACAAGGCGCTGCCGGCCGTCGGCACCACCACGTTCCGGCCGCCCTATACGCCGGTGACCTTCGGTGCCCTGGTGGGCCCCGCCCGCCACGCCCTGTTCGACCCGATCCGCACCACGCCGATCCACGAATGGGCGGAGGCGCACGGCGCCCTGTTCGAGAACGTCGCCCTGTGGCGGCGCGCCTGGTACTTCCCGAAGAACGGCGAGGATCTGCACGCCGCGGTCGCCCGCGAGTGCAAGGCGGTGCGTGAGAATGTGGGCATCTTCGACGCCTCGACGCTGGGCAAGATCGAGATCGTCGGCCGCGACGCGGCCGAGTTCATGAACCGCCTCTACATCAACCCCTGGACCAAGCTCGCGCCGGGCCGCTGCCGCTACGGGCTGATGCTGAAGGAGGACGGCTACATCCTCGACGACGGCGTCGTCGCCCGCGTCTCGGACGAGTGCTTCCACGTCACCACCACCACCGGCGGCGCGGCGCGGGTGCTCGGCCACATGGAGGACTACCTCCAGACCGAGTGGCCGGAACTCGAAGTGTTCCTGACCTCGACCACCGAGCAATGGGCGGTGATCGCGCTCCAGGGCCCGAGGGCCCGCGACGTGATCGCCCCGCTGGTCGACGGCATCGATCTGTCGCCGGAGGCTTTTCCGCACATGGCGATGCGGACGGGGATGATCTGCGGCGTGCCGACCCGGCTGTTCCGCGTGTCGTTCACCGGTGAACTCGGCTTCGAGATCAACGTGCCCTCCGACCACGCCCGCGCGGTCTGGGAAGCGGTGTTCGAGGCGGGTCAGGCCCACGGCATCACGCCCTACGGCACCGAGACGATGCACGTCCTGCGGGCCGAGAAGGGCTACATCATCGTCGGCCAGGAGACCGACGGCACGGTGACCCCGGACGATGTCGGCATGGCCGGCATGATCCCGAAGGCGAAGAAGGACTTCGTCGGCAAGCGCTCGCTGGCGCGCCCCGACGTGGTCGCCTCCGGCCGCAAGCAGCTCGTCGGGCTCATGACCGACGATCCGAAACTCGTCCTCGACGAGGGCGCGCAGATCGTCGCCGATACCAATCAGCCGATCCCGATGCGCATGCTCGGCCACGTCACGTCGAGCTACTGGAGCGCCAATTGCGGACGCTCCATCGCCCTGGCCCTGGTCGAGGGCGGCCGCGAGCGGATGAACGGCCATCTCCACGTCACCACACCGGACGGGTTCACCCGCGTCACCGTCTGCGAACCGGTCTTCTTCGACGTCCAGGGGGAGCGCATCAATGCTTGAGACCCGCTACCGCGCCGCCCGCGCCCTGCCGCTCGGCGCCGCTTCCCGCCCCGCGACCGCCGGTTCGGGCGTGTCGGTCCGGCCCGCGGGCGCCGAGGCGCGCTTCTCGCTGCGGGCGCGGCTCGCCGCCGGCGCCGCGCCGAAGCTGGCCGGGCTCGCGCTCGATGCACCGATCAACACGGTCGGCACCGACGGCGAGACCTGGATCGCCCGGCTCGGGCCCGACGAGTGGCTCGTCGGCGGCCCGGAGGCCGATGCCGACCTGCTGCAGGGCCGCATCCACGAGGCGCTCGCCGGACTGCCCCACTCCCTGGTCGACGTCTCGCACCGCAATGTCGGCATCGACGTATCGGGTCGGCAGGCTGCGGCGGTGCTCAATGCCGGCTGCCCGCTCGACCTGTCCGAGGCCGCCTTCCCGCCGGGCAGCGCCACCCGCACCCTGCTCGGTAAGGCCGAGATCGTGCTGATCCGCGCGACCGCCGCGCCGCTCTACCGCGTCGAGTGCTGGCGCTCGTTCTCGACCTACGTCCACGGCTTCCTCAATGAGGCCGTCTTCGGGGTCGAAGGGTCGGCCGCGCATTGATGCAGGCCGGCGGCGAGCCCACCTCGTCGCGATGGGCCCTGCGCGGCCCCGGCACCCTGTCGTGACGCGCCTCTCCCCGAACGTGAATCCGCTTTCGGGAGAGGCGTCTTTTTGAGAGAGCAACGGACCCGATGATCAGCACCTTCGATCTGTTCAAGATCGGCATCGGTCCGTCGAGTTCCCACACCGTCGGGCCGATGGTCGCCGCGCGCCGCTTCCGCGAGACCGTGCTTACCCGCGGCGACACGGTGCGTGTGAGCGCCGAGATCTACGGCTCGCTCGCCTGGACCGGACGCGGCCACGGCACCGACGTGGCGATCCTGCTCGGTCTGCTCGGCCACGCGCCCGCCACCATCGATCCCGACCGGACCGCGCCGCTCGCGGATGAACTGCGCCGCACCGGCGATCTCGGCATCCCCGGCGTCGTCTTCGACGCCGAGCGCGACCTCGTCTTCAACTTCAAGGACATCCTGCCGCTGCACACCAACGGCATGCGGTTTTGCGCCTACGATGCCGGCGGCGGGCTCCTTGAGGACCAGATCTTCTACTCGGTCGGCGGCGGCTTCGTCGTCACGGCCGTGGAGGCCGAAGCTGCCTCGGCCGGGGATGCGGGGGCAGAGCCGCCGCCGCTGGCCTTCGGCAGCGGGCGCGAACTCCTCGACCTGACGCTGCGCACCGGGCTGACGATCCCGCAGATCCAGCTCGCCAACGAGCTGACCCTGCGCACGCGCGAGGAGATCGATGCCGGCCTCGACGCGATCCGCGACGCGATGTTCGCCTGCATCGAGCGCGGCCTGCGCATGGACGGCGAATTGCCCGGCGGCCTGCGGGTGCGGCGGCGCGCCAAGCGGCTCTACGAGTCGCTGGAGGCGACCAAGCTCGCCAACAGCCGCCCGGCCCACGAGATCATGGACTGGATCAGCCTCTACGCGCTCGCCGTCAACGAGGAGAACGCGTCGGGCGGCCGGGTGGTGACGGCGCCGACCAACGGCGCGGCCGGCATCGTGCCGGCGGTGCTGCGCTACACCCGCGACTTCTGCCCCGACTGGAGCGACGAGCGCGGGCGCGACTTCCTGCTCACCGCCGCCGCCATCGGCGGGCTGATCAAGGCCCGCGCCTCGATCTCGGGGGCGGAGGTCGGCTGCCAGGGCGAGGTCGGCTCGGCCGCAGCGATGGCGGCGGCAGGACTCACCTCGGCGCTAGGCGGCTCGGCCTTCCAGATCGAGAACGCCGCGGAGATCGCCATGGAGCACCATCTCGGCATGACCTGCGATCCGATCGCCGGCCTCGTCCAGGTGCCCTGCATCGAACGCAACGCCTTCGGCGCCAACAAGGCGGTGGTGGCGGCCTCGCTGTCGTTGCGCGGCGACGGCCAGCATCGGGTCAGCCTCGACGAGGTGATCGAGACAATGCGCCAGACCGGCCACGACATGCAGGCCAAGTACAAGGAAACCTCGCTGGGCGGGCTGGCCGTCAACGTCGCCGCCTGCTGACGCGACCACGGGCGGAAGCGGGTTTTTCGCCCCGCGACGCGGCCGATCGGACACCGATCGGGGTCCTCCCGATCCCGCAACCCCTCTTCCGACCCCGGGAGAGGGGTTTTTCGTGCCGCAATAGCCGTTTCTCTCCGCCGCATCTCACGCGTGGCGATCGCCCGGCCGACGGTTTCCATGCATGATAGGTAAGCAAACTGCTAAAAGTTGGACTTTCTTGCTCATTGCATGCGCATCAAGCAGAGCTGATCCCAAGCTTCCGCGCTCCTCCAACGACTGAGGAAGCCTCATATGAGCTCCAACGCGAACCGTCCTCGTCTTGATCAACGACGGCGCGATCGAGGCTCATCTCATGTTTGCCAAAGTTTTCGAAAGTGTTCGCGCCCATCTCCGCGCCCGGGCCGACGAAGAGGCGCTGATGAACCTCAGCGACGCGGCTTTGGACGATATCGGCCTGACCCGCGCCGCGGTGTCGGAGCTGCGGGCCGGCTTCGAGCCGGCCCGCCCCGAGGCGACGGCCATCGCGCCGCTCTTCGCGGCTCTCGCCTTCCCGGTGACCCTGCAAACCGCCTGAAGGCTCCCTCAGTGGACGGCTCGAAGAGCCGCTGTCGCACAGGCAGGGCGCATGGACGGGGACGGTGTGCAGCCTGATCCGACCGTCACCCTCATGAACGAACGGCACACACGGAAATGGCCTCGAAGGATCGTCCCGGTTCCGCGCGCGGAACCGAGGCGATCCTTCGAGGCCATTTCATTGAGTCATGTGACATCCACCTGATCGCTTCGGTCTCACCTCCGTCCTCGCGAGGCGAAGCCGACGCGATCCAGGGCGCCGAAGGCAGCCCCGGGATGACGGAGTCGAGTGGGACAAAAGCGCTGCGGCGTCTCGAAAGCGCCTGCCGTTGCTCCGACTCGCAGCCTTGGGACAGGCCCTCAGGCCGCCGCGCTCTCCGGCAGGGCGACCGGCATGGGCTCGTGCCCTTCCGCCCTCAGAACCTCCACGAGGTCGGCCGGGACGAGCGAGAGGGTGCGCGTGCTGACGAGCGGGTGGATGTTGACCCGCGTCTCGTTCAGCAGGCTGTCCTGAATGAACACCCGCAGGCTGCCCGGCGCGGCGTTGAGCGCCGCCAGCGGCGAGACGGCACCGCTCTCGACCCCGAGGATCTCTCGCAAGGCCTCGGGGCTCGCGAAGGACAGGCCGCCGCGCGCGCCGAGCACGGCGCGGAACGCCTTGAGATCGACCCCGGCGTCGTGCTGGAGCGTCACGAGGAAGTAGGTCTTCTTCCCGTCGCGCAGGAACAGGTTCTTGGTGTGGGCGCCGGCGATTTCGCCGCAGACCGCCATCATCGCCTCGACGGTGAGAACCGACGGGTGCTCGTAGAGCTTGTAGGCGATGCCGCGCTCGCGCAGCCGCGTCAGCAGGTCGTCCGGGCTCAGGGGCATGGGTGTCGTTCCGCTTTTTCTCAGAGCGCATTTCGACGAAGTGGTCACCGGTTCGTCGAGAAAATGCGCGTCAGAACAATGACTAGAACCTTGTTTTGCATCGTCTTTTTCCGAAAGCCGGTGGCCACCTTTCGGGACGATGCTCTAGATCTTCGGTTCCGCGCCAGCGCCGGCCGGAGCCAGGACGCCGATCTGCCGGAGATAGGCCAGGATCTCGCGGGCGGCGTCCTCGGGATCGGGCTGGATCAGCAGCCGGCCGCTCGAAGCCGACCCGCTCTCGCCGGTGGCCGCCTTCAGCCGCTCCGCCGCCGAGCCGCCCGCGGGCGCGCCCTTCACGATCTTGGGCCGGCGGCGATAGGGCCGCTCCTCCATCGCGACGGCCGGAGCCGGGACCGCGGCCGGCGCGACGGCCAGCGTCTCGACGCGGCCGCGGCGAGCCCGGCCATAGGCGTAGGCGAGCGGGGCAGGGGCGTCCGGGTGGCAGGTGACGACGACCGGCCCCCGCACCAGCACCCGGCGCAGGGCACCGCGGCCGAGGCTCTGGTCGAGGCGTAAGGCCCCCTCCGCCTCGCGCGCCGCCGCGACCACGTCGGACACCAGGGGCAGTGACAGGGCGCGGGCCAGCGCATAGGGCACGAGGCCGCTCTCGTCGCCACCCTGGCTGCGCCGCCCGGCCAGGATCAGGGCGGGGGCAAGTTCGGCGAGCCGCGCGGCGAGTGCCGGCACCGGGTCATCGCCGGCCGCGACCGCGATGTGCTCGATTCGGTCGAGCCCCTGGCCCAGCGCCTCGGCGATGGCGGCGGCGTCCGGCCCGGCATGCAGGCCGACGATCTCGGACGACGCGCCGAGCCCGGCGGCCATCCGGATCGCCTGGGCCTCGACCCGCGGCAGCACCGGCGCCCCGGAGACCGGATGGAGTCCGGCGGACAGGAGGACGGCGATCTTCATAACGGCGCTCCCTCCGCTCCCTGTCCGGATTCCTGTCCGGATTCCTGGGCGAGCAATCGGAGCAGGGCCGGCATCACGGCCTGGGCGTCCTGCACCACGGCGAGGCCCGCCCGCTCGATCATCGCCGCGTGGAGGTCGGTGTTGACCGCCACCACGTGCTCGCAGCCGGCCACGCCCTGGAGGTGCTGCGGCGCCCCGGAGATGCCGAGCGCGAAGTAGCAGGTCGCCGCGAGCACGGTGCCCGAGGCGCCGACCTGGCTGTGGCGCGGCATCAGCCCGGCATCGCACAGCACGCGGCTCGCGCCGGGCGTCGCGTGAAGCGCCGTTACCACCTGGCGGAAGGTGTCGAGATCGGTGAGGCCGTTGCCGGCCGACACGACGAACTCGGCGAGCGACAGCGGCACCGTGGCGGGATCGGCCGGGATGCGCGTCGCCGACACGATGTTTTTCGGAGTTTCTACCGGGACCGAGCCCTCGAAGGGGAGGGCGCGCGCCTCCCGCGGCGGGCCGGCATAGTCGGCGACCGCGTCCGGCGCCACGGTGGCGAGGCGGGGCGGGGCGAGGCTCTGCTCGACCCGGCGGCCCCTGGCCGGGCGGACCAGACCCTTGGCGGCCACCACCTCGGCATTGGTGAACAGCGCCTCACCTGAGGCCACCGCGACGCGGCGGGCGAGATCGCCGCCGTCGAGGGATTCCGGGAACAGGACGTGGCGCGCCGCGAGGCCTGCGAGGGCGACCCCGACGCGGGCAGCCCGGCCCGCCGGATCGTATCCCTTCGCGCCGTCGAACCGGAGCACCCGATCGGCGCCCGCCGCCCCGAGTCCCTCGCAATCCCCCTCCACGATCACCGCGACCGCACCCTCGCGCCCGGCGAGCGCTCGAGCCGCGCCGAGCACCTGCCGGTCATGGCCCGAGAGGCGACCGCCGGGCGCGTCCGGCACCACCGCGACGAGGAAGGCGGGCGTCTCGACGATGACCGTCTTCGGCGCCTCCGCCACCGGCGCAGACCGGGGCACGGCGGCGACCGCCTCGCCGATCGGGCGGCCGACCTGAGTAAGGTCGTAGCGCAGCCGCGCCCCGCCGCCGATGCGCTGCGCCTCGCGCTCGGCCCGCGGGTCGCGGCGCGGCCGGCCGGAGCCGGCGGCCCGCCGGGTGCGGTCGTAGCGGGGGCGGGTGCCCTCGCCGGCGATGAAGGTGGCCGCCCGCTCGGCCCTCGGGTCGCGGCGCGGGCGGCTCATCGGCCCGCCTCCACCGCCTGGAGCAGGAGTTCGGCCACGTCGCGGATCTCCGCCTTGCGGTCGGTCACGCCCTCCAGCATCGCCGTGCAGGAGGGGCAGGCGACGGCGACGATGCCGGCGCCGGTCTCGGCGGCCTGGGCCATGCGGATGTCGGGGATGCGCCGCTCGCCCGGCACGTCGCTCACCGGCGCGCCGCCGCCGCCGCCGCAGCACATCGCCCGGCGCCCCGAACGGGCCATCTCGCTGCGGGAGACGCCGATCGCGTCGAGCACGGCGCGGGGCGCCTCGGTCTCTCCGTTGTAGCGGGCGAGGTAGCAGGGGTCGTGATAGGTGACCGAGAGGTCCGGCAGTCGGCCGGGGTTGAGCTTGCCCGCCCGGATCAGCTCCAGCAGGAAGGCGGTGTGGTGCACCACCGTGTAGCGCCCGCCGAGCGCCGGGTACTCGTTGCGGAGCGCATGCAGCGCGTGCGGGTCGGCGGTGACGATCCGCGCGAAGCGGTATTTGCTGAGTGTCGCGATGTTCTCCCGCGCCAGCGCCTGGAAGGTCGCCTCGTCGCCGAGCCGGCGGGCGAGGTCGCCGGTGTCGCGCTCCTCCGCCCCCAGCACCGCGAAATCGACTTGCCCCTCGCGCAGGAGCCGGACGAGGGCGCGGAGCGAGCGGCCGTAGCGCAGGTCGTAGGCGCCCTCGCCGAGCCAGAGCAGGATTTCGGCCCCGCCGCGCTCGGCCATCCGCGGCAGCTCGACACCGGCGGCGAAGTCCGTGCGCGCGGCGAGCGGGCGCCCGCCGGGATCGCCGGAATGGCGCAGCTCCGTCACCGGCCCGACCGCCTTCTCGGGCAGCGCCCCGCGCTCCAGCGTCTCGTGCCGGCGCAGGGAGACCACGGCGTCGACATGCTCGATCATCATCGGGCATTCCTCGACGCAGGCGCGGCAGGTGGTGCAGGACCACAGCGTATCCGGGTGGATGCGCGCATCCGGCCCGATCAGCCGGGCCAGCGCTCCGCGCTCGCCCTCCGCCGCCCGGCCGCCGGGATAGGGATTGCCGGCATAGGCGGGCTCGGCCGGGGAGAGGCCGGCGACGAGATCCTGAATGAGTTTCTTGGGGTTCAGCGGCTGGCCGGCGGCGAAGGCCGGGCAGGCGATCTCGCAGCGCCCGCAGCTCACGCAGGCGTCGTAGGAGAGCAGACGGTTCCAGGTGAAGTCGGCGGGCATCTCCGAGCCGAGCCGGGGCGCATCGAGGTCGAGGGGCTGGAGCGCGGTGTCGGGGCGGCCCTCGAACCGGCCGGGCCGGGGATGGGCGACGAGGTGGAGCGCGCCGGCCGCTGCGTGGCGCATCGGGCCGTGGCGCACCTCGTAGGCGAGGCCGAGCCCGCCGGCCGCCGCGAGCGCGAGCGCAACGGAGCCGAACAGGCCGCCGCCGCCGAAGGCCAGCAGCAGCGCGGTGATGGTGCCGCCGACGGCGTAGGCGAGAAGCAGGAACGGCAGGATCTGGAAGTGGCCGGCGGAGAGGCGCTTCTGCTTAACAGGATAGCGCCGGGCGCCGACGAGCAGCGAGCCGACCGCCGTGACCCCGAAGGCCAGCGCCACGAGGAACCAGTAGGGCCGGAACTCCGCCAGCGGCGGCAGGATCGCCAGCGCGGTCAGAATGGAGGACGCGAGCAGGCCGCCCGCCACGACCGCGTGCATGCGCGAGGCGTAAGGATCGCGGGCCACGACGTGGTGGACATCGACGAGGTAGCGCCGGGGCAGCTTGGCAAGGCCGTCGAGCCACGCCACGGGCGCGGCCGTGCCGACGCGCCAGAGGGCGGCACGGCGCGAGACCTGGACGAGGGCGAGCGCCGCCATCAGCCAGACGAGGCCGGGAAACACCGTGGTCAGGGGCACGAAGCTGGTCATGACGGTGGGCCTACGGGCTTGGCGAGGGTGCTGAACTCATCGAGTCGGAGTGAGGCGTTCGATTGCCGCGCGTCCTCTCTCCCCGCGTGCGGGGAGCGAGGAGAGCCGCTGCGAGCCCGTTCGTGCCATGGGTGAACCGGATCAAAGATCCTTGCACAGCCGCAGGGCGTCGTAGATCGCCGCGTGGATGTTGCGGCCCGAGACCGCGTCGCCGATGCGGTAGAGGGCGTAGCCCTTCGACAGGTCGTAGGGCTGCGGCTCGCCGCGCAGGACCGCGTCCTGATCGGTCTGGCCGTGATTGACCGAGGCGTCCTTCAGCGCGCGGTAGAGCCCGTCCACGGGCAGCGTGCCGTGATCCACGACGATGCGGTCGACGAGGCGCTCCTCCTCGGCATCGGTCATGGTGTTGCGCAGGGCCGCGACGAAGCGGTTGCCCTCGGGGTAGATCTCGATCAGCTCCATGTTCGGCGTCATCACCACGCCGAGCTTGTACAATTCGCGCAGGTGGATCGGCTGGTTGGTCGTGCCGACCTCCTCCGCGACCATGCGGTCGTGGGTGGCGATCTCGACGAGGCAGCCGCGCTTGGCCAGTTGCTCGGCGACCGACGCGGCGTTGTGCTGGCCCATCTCGTCGTAGAGCAGCACCGAGCCGGTGGGCTCGACCGCGCCGGTCAGCACCTCGGTGGTGGTGACCGCGTGCTGCTCGGCGCCCTTAGCGTGGCCGCGGAAGGGCGTGCCTCCGGTCGCGACGATGATGATTTCGGGCTTCTCCGCCAGCACGGCCTGTTCCGTCGCCTCGGTGTTGAGGCGCAGATCGACACCGAGCTTCGTCACCTGCGACACCAGCCAGCGGGTGATGCCCGACATCGCCTCGCGCCAGCCCGCCTTGGCCGCGATCGAGATCTGGCCGCCGGCCTGCCCGCTCTTCTCGAACAGCACCACCGAATGGCCGCGCTCGGCGCAGACGCGGGCCGCCTCCAGGCCGCCGGGGCCGGCGCCGATCACCACCACGCGGCGGCGCAGGTCCGCCTTGCGGATCTCGTGCGGCATCGTCGCCTCGCGGCCGGTGGCCGCATTCTGGATGCAGAGCGCGTCGCCGCCGACATAGATCCGATCGATGCAGTAGCCCGCGCCGACGCATTGGCGGATGTCGTCGGCCCGGCCCTCTGAGAGCTTCTTCACGAGGTGCGGATCGGCGATGTGGGCACGCGTCATCGCCACCATGTCGACATGCCCTTCCGCGACCGCGCGCGCCGCGGTGGCGAGGTCGGTGACGCGCTGGGCGTGGAACACCGGCACGTCGACCTCGCGCTTGATCGCGCTCGGCAGGAACAGGAACGGCGCCACCGGGAAGGACATGTTCGGCAGCGAGATCGCGTGCGCGATGTGGTCGCGCGCCTGGCCGCCGAGGATGTTGAGGAAGTCGACGAGTCCGCGCCGGGCGTATTCCGTGGCGATCGCCAGGCAATCCTCCTGGCTGAGGCCGTCGGCGATCATCTCGTCGCCGGACATGCGGATGCCGATGACGTAGTCGTCGCCGACCTCGGCGCGCATCGCCTCCAGCACCTCGATGCCGAAGCGCATCCGGTTCTCCAGGCTGCCGCCATACTTGTCGGTGCGCTGGTTGACGCTGGGCGACCAGAACTGGTCGATCAGGTGGCCGTGGGCGGCCGAGACCTCGCAGCCGTCGAGTCCGCCCTCGCGGCAGCGCCGGGCGGCCTGGGCGAAGCTCTTGACGATGCGGGCGATGTCCTCGGGCTCCATCTCCTTCGGGATGGTGCGGGAGGCGGGCTCGCGCCGGGGTGAGGGCGAGACGGTGGGGAGCCAGTGCTCGGTGTCCCACTTGGTCCGCCGGCCCATATGGGTGAGCTGGATCATCAGCTTGCCGCCGTGCTCGTGCACCCGGTCGGAGAACTGCCGGAAGAACGGGATCACCGAATCGTCGGCGACCGAGATCTGGTTCCAGGGCGCGGCCGGACTGTCGACGGCGACCGAGGACGAGCCGCCGAACATGGTGAGCCCGATGCCGCCCTTGGCCTTCTCGGCGTGGTAGAGCTGGTAGCGCTCCTGCGGCTTGCCGTCCCGGCCGTAGCCGGGCGCGTGGCTCGTGGACATCACCCGGTTGCGGATGGTGAGCCCCTTGATTGTCAGCGGCTTCAGCAGCGCGTCGGCATTGGCGATCACGGGACGACTCCCGAAGGCAACGGGGAAAGCTTGGGGACGCTGACCGGGGGCGACCGCCGGGGCGGCCGCCCGATCAGCGTTCGACGACGAGGTCGCTCGTCGGCTTCGAGCAGCACAAGAGCGCCATGCCGGCGTCGATCTCGCGCTGGCGGATGCCGCCGGCATGGGTCATGGCGACGGTGCCGGAGGTGAGCTTCGACTTGCAGGTGCCGCACAGGCCCTTGGCGCAGGAGGAGGGCAGGCGGATGCCGGCCTTGCGGGCGGCGTCGAGCACCGTCTCGTTCTCCGGGCATTCGAGCACCCGGCGGGTTTTAGCGAACTCCACCCGGAAGGTGCGCACGCCCCCGGTGGGCGCGGCCTCGGCGTCGAGTTCCTTGCCCGCCTCCGCCGCGGCCTCCTGCTCGGCCTCCGGCAGTTCGCCGAAGTCGAAGCTCTCCTGATGGTGCCGGGCCATGTCGAAGCCGGCTTCCTTCAGCATCGCCCGCACGGCGTCCATGTAGGGCTTGGGGCCGCAGACGAAGACTTCGCGCTCCAAAAAGTCCGGCACCGCCTCACGCAGGATGTCGAGCGACAGCCGGCCCTTCGGACCCGTCCAAGTCTCATTGGGCGAGTCGGTCTCGCAGACCGCGTGGAAGCGGAAGCCGGGATCGAGCCGGGCGATCGTCTCCAGCTCGCCCCGGAACACGATGTCGGCGGGCGAGCGGGCGGAGTGGACGAAGGTCACGTCGCGGGCCTCACCGAGGTCGTGGAAGGTGCGCGCCATCGACATCATCGGCGTGACGCCGCTG
>Ga0268290_100162_pt1 | contig 17323 bp, 14 predicted proteins | sample MetspRMADM_FD_191346 | JGI IMG/M metagenome (GOLD analysis project Ga0268290, IMG submission 191346) | Soil microbial communities from San-Diego area, Southern California, United States - Methylocaldum sp. RMAD-M | ecosystem: Environmental > Terrestrial > Soil > Desert | place: USA: California... | reverse complement strand
TTGCTACCGGCTATGACTTCGAAAACATACCGAGCGAATTTGCTGCAGTCCCCAAAATTCAGAAGCCCTTCGACGCTCAGGAGCTTGTAAAAGCCATAGCCGACGCCTGCGCGAGGTCGCCGGCGGTTAGATGAGGCCTGAGTGCTCCCTTGGATTCTGATCGATTCCGTCCCGATTCACTTCAGCGCTGCATCGAGCGCGACCTCTCTCCCACTGGCACCAGCCTCCCGCACTGCTTCGAGGAACCGGTGGCGCTGCTCCTCAGGCATCACCGGCTTCGCGCTAAACTCGTTCAACATCATCAGCCCCGCCCAGCCCAACCGCGGCGGCGATTTTTCGTGTGCAGAGTTCGGTCAGGCTCCGCACGCGCGGTCGGAGATCACCACCGAGCTGACCACGACGTTTGCGCGTGAGACGCCGAAGGAGATGGTGCGCGCCGTGCTTGGAGCCTCAACCCCACGAACCGTGACGCGACTCATGTTGCACTTCGCTGTTTCAAAGCCTGATAGCAAGCGAAAATCATCTGCCTTGTTGGATAGTCAATTTGCACTACATTCCCGCCGATTGTACATCTATATTTCGAAACGGAGGCAAACCAACGATCCGTGTTCTCATGCTTTGTTCCACATGAGGGGCAAGAATGCGGCATGATATCTTCATATAGCTCTGGCGATAGCCTCATGAATTGCACGAAACTTCAGAGGAATGCCAATCCTGCGAACGTGATGCAAGCAAAAGTTCCACGCAGATGGTCGGGTGCAGGCACATTATCTCATCCAGACTTGAAATTCCAAAAAAATGAACTGACATGCTTTTTGCACTTGAAACTTCGCCAGAGGTGCGCGCCGAACTCCTGTAACAGCGCCTATCATGGTCCGCGCCATCGTCGCGACCCGGCCCGACCCCTGCCCGGCTATCGAGCAGACGCGCCCCTTTGTCGGCGATTGGTGGCGGACGGGTGGGCTTGATCTCGGCGGGTCAGTGCCGAGCTAGAGCGCGACAATGCCCGACGGTTTCACGTCCGATCGCCGGTCGTTCGGGAGCTGAAAGGAACGACATATCGCGTCGCGCGTCTCATCCTGAAACACACAGTGAGGAAGCGACGATGTCGGTTTTCCAAATTCGTCAGGGCGGAACGGGCGCAATCCTCTGGACCGGCGCGGCTGCCAACGAGATCCAGGCCATGGACGCGATGGCCCATGATGCCGGCTACTATGACCACTCCGATCTTCCAGAGAACATGCGCAGAGGCCTGAAGGTCGAAGCGCTATCGTTCGGCACCGCCCAGGAACAGGCGTCTGCCGGCAGAACGCGGGGCGGCCGAAGCGGTCAGTTCGTGATGGGCACCGCAATCAACGATCGCAACCTTGGTCGTGCAGCAGGCTAGAGCGGGATCCGATCAGATTGGGTCATATGCATCGTAGCCTGCGGCTGCCAGATCGTTGCGGCACTCACCTGGCGTGAAGCGCCTGAAGGCACGCTTGATGGCCTCCCAGACGTCAGTGACGGTGCGAGCTGCCTTAGCGCGCAGGATGGCCTTGAGCTTGGCGAAGGCGAGTTCGATCGGGTTGAAGTCGGGCAAGTAGGGCAGGTAGAGCAGCCGCGCACCCGCCGCCTCGATGCGCTCGCGGATGCCGCTGACCTTGTGAGCGTGCAGATCGTCGAGCACCGACCGTGTCGCCGCGCCTTAGTGCCGGCACCAGGGTCTCTTCGACATAGGCGCGGAAGCAGGCCCCGGTCATCAGCCCGTCGAGGAGCGCGGTGGCCGTCAGGCCGCTGGAGCGCAGGGCGGCCGTGACGGTGATGGTTTTCCAATGCCCGAACGGCACGGCCACCCGGCAGCGCTCGCCGCGTGGCGCACGCCCATAGCGCCGGATCATCTTCGTGGTCGTGGCGGTCTCGTCGATGAACACGAGCCGGTCCGGATCGAGATCGAGCTGGCCCTCGAACCAGGACAGGCGGGCCGCCTTCACGTCCTCCCGATCCTGCTCCGCCGCATGACCCGTGTTTTTTGCGCGTGATGCCGTGGCGCCTGAAGAAGCGGGACAGGCTGCTCACCCCAATCCGCAGGCCGCGCTCGGCCAGTTGGGGACACACCTCGCGCAGGAACAACCCGGGCTGCGCCTCGTCGATCTGTCGGATCAGGTCTGCCAGCGAAAGACGGGTAGGCCCGTCCCGTTCGAGATTACTGAACCGACGCGCGAGACACTCGCGGCTTGGCTGGTTGTGCGTAGCTTGGAAGCAGGTGACCGGCTGTTCCCGAGCTACAGCCGACGTGGAGAGCACCTCACGACGTGGTTACAGCTGGTTGATCGACCGTTGGGTCACCTTGATCGGTCTGGACCCGCCTGCCTTCGGCACGCACAGTTTGCGGCGTAGGAAGGTTGCGCTGGTCTGCCAACCACCGGCAGTATTCGAGCCTGCCAGCTGCTGCTCGGCCATACCAAGCTGGAGAGTACGTCTGTGACCTGGGCATCGAAGTCGATGACGCGCCGATCATCTCGGAGCAGACCGAGATTTAAGATGGGCGCCACGGCCGAATTGGCCGCGGCGTGTCGCTATGAACGTCCGCCCTTTAAGGGAGCAGAATGACTCCTTCCGGACCTCGGCCAGCGCCGCCTCAAGGGTCCGCATTCCGCGCTTGAGCAGTCATGATGTGAGCGACCACGAGCCCGCATTATTGTGGACGAGGAAGAGGGAGAACTTGGCGCCCGCGCTTATCGATACGCATTCCGGCTCTTAACCCTGCCTCCTATCAGAGACGGGTGCCCACCGCGAGTGAAGTCACCCCAAAGCGGGATCGATAGTCTTGCGGCGTGCTCGCCATGAGGCGCAGGAAGCTCCTGCGCATTGTCTCCTCGGACCCGAACCCGCAGCGCTGGGCGATACGCTTCACGGGTTGCCGGCTTTCCGCAAGCAACTGCCGCGCGGCCTCAACCCTCAGACGCTCGACGGCTCGGGCCGGCGTCAGTCCGGTCTCTTCTCGATAGTACCGGCTGAAGCTGCGCTCGCTCATACCCGCTTCTGCGGCCAGGCTCGGAAGCGACAGGTTTGCGCCGATATTCGCCTGCATCCAACGGTGCAGCGAGCCGAAGCGGTCCCCCGCCGTCTGAAGCGACAGGGCCGCGCTGAACTGCGCTTGACCTCCCGGGCGCTTCAGGAAGACGACGAGGTAGCGTGCCACCGCCAGGGCCGTTTCGCGGCCGAGATCCTCCTCGACGAGCGCCAGTGCCAAGTCGATGCCCGCGGTCACGCCGGCCGAGGTCCAGACCGGACCGTCACGCAGGAAGATCGGGTCTGCCTCCACGCGCACGGCTGGAAAGCGCCGGGCGAAAGCGTCGCAATATGACCAGTGGGTCACGGCCCGGCGGCCGTCCAAGATCCCCGAGGCGGCCAGGATGAACGCGCCTGTGCAGACGGAGGCAACGCGCCGCGCCCGACCGGCGCGTTCGCGCAACCACGAGATCAGGTTGGGATCCGCGGCGGCCGCATCGACGCCTGGCCCTCCAGCGACGACCAGCGTATCGACCTCGGCCGGCGTCGACGGGAGCGGATCGGTGGCGAGCGCGAGGCCCGCGGAGGACGCGACGGGGCCACCCTCCTTCGCGGCGACGCAGAGCCGGTAGGGCGGGACGCCGCCTCCCCTGGCGATGTGCTCGTTGGCCGATGCGAAAACCTGAAGCGGCCCAGTGACGTCGAGGATCTGCACGCCGGGGAAGGCGAGCACCTCGACGGATCGAACGGATGTTGGCGGAAAACGAAGGCTCTTTGGCATTTGTGCCAAAGTCTGGCGCGTTACGCTGTGCCTGTCCACCGGAGGTACCGATGATCCCGCCCGACACTCACCTGGAAATCGGCTCGCTGCTCTTCGAGGGCATCGACCAGATCGACCTGACCGGCCCGTTCGAGGTGCTGTCCCGAATCCCGAATTCGACATACCGCATCTACGGTAGGACGGCCGAGCCTGTTCGGGATGTCCGCGGCCTGAGGCTGACGCCGGACGCCCTCATCGGCGACGCTCCGCAACTCGATGTGCTGCACGTGCCCGGTGGGTTCGGGCAGGAAGACCTGATGGAGGACGAGGCCGTCCTTGGTTGGCTCCGCCACCAAGCCGCCGGCGCGAGGAGCGTCTTCTCCGTTTGCACCGGCGCCCTGCTCTGCGGCGGCGCCGGACTCCTGAAGGGCCGCCGGGCCACCACCCATTGGGCATCGTTTGATTTGCTGCGCTATTTCGGCGCGACCCCCGTCGATGAGCGGGTCGTCGTCGATGGAGGATGGGTATTCGCAGCGGGCGTCACGGCCGGGATCGACGGAGCCCTGCGCCTCGCGGCGGAATTGCGGGGCGAGGACGTGGCGAAGGCCATCCAGCTCTACATGGCCTACGCGCCCGAGCCGCCCTTCGAAAGCGGCACGCCGGAGCAGGCGCCGCCGGACGTTCTCGAACAGACACGCGCCTCGGTGGCGGACATCACGAACCGCCGTGCGGCGACCGCGCGTCGCTTCGCCGCCAGGCTCGGCGTGCAGATCAAAACTTGACGCGCCTTTCGACGAACCGGTTCCCATTTTGTCTGAATGCGCTCTGGAACCCGGCTGCACTCTCGCTTGGACGGCGCACTCGAAACGAAGCAGGACGGGACGCGGTCATCCCGTCCCGTCCTGCTCGAAGCCGATTGAGGATCAGCGCCCGGTGTAAGCCGCCCCCGAGGCACCGAACATGATCCGCCGCCGCATCTCTCGGAAGCTGCCTTCCGCGCCGTCCTCCTGGGTCACGAGCGAGACGGCGATGGCGACGAGGAAGGACAGGGGCATGCTGATGAGCGCAGGGTTCTTCATCGGGACGAACCACCACGCCTGGGACACCTCGGCGAGGTTCCGGCCCAGTACGTCGACTTGGACCGTGGGGGAGAGGCAAATCAGCAGCAGCGAGGAGAAGGTCCCGACCAGGATGCTGGCCACCGCCGCCGGGGTCGTGAAGCGCTTCCAAGTGATGGACAGCAGCAGGGCGGGGAAGTTAGCGGCCGCGGCCACGGCGAAGGCCAGTCCGGCCATGAAGGCGACGTTCTGACCCTCGAACACGATCCCGAGGAAGACGGCCAGGACGGCGATGGCGACCGTCGCGATCCGGGCGACGGTGAGTTGTTCGCGCTCCGGCGCGTGGCCGTCGCGGACTACGTTGACCCAGAGGTCGTGACAAACCGTGGCAACCCCGGAGAGGGTCAGCCCGGCGACGACCGCGAGCATCGTCGCGAAGGCGACCGCGCAGATGAACCCGAAGAACCCGTTGCCGCCGACCGTGAGGGCGAGGAGCGGGGCCGCCATGTTGCCGCCGCCACCGGCCTTGATCACGGCCTCGGGCCCGACGAGGACCATGGCTCCGAAGCCGATCACGAAGACGAGCAGGTGGAACGAGCCGATGATGCCGGTCGCGTACAGGATCGACATCCGGGCCTCCTTGACGTCTGGGACCGTGAAGGCGCGCATCAGGATGTGCGGCAGCGCCGCCGTCCCGAACATCAGCCCCACTCCCAGCGAGATCGCGTCCCACCCGCTGCCAGCGACCTTGGAGCCGGGCTGGAGCACGCGCTCGCCGTACTTGTCGGCGGCCGCCGCGAAGAGGCGCAGCGGGTTCATGTCGAAATGGGCGAGCACGAGGAGCGCCAGGACGAGTCCACCGAAGGACAGAAGCACGGCCTTGATGACCTGGACCCAGGTGGTCGCCAGCATGCCACCGAAGATCACGTAGGTGAGCATGGCCGTCCCGACCACGATGACCGAGGCCGTGTAAGGCATGCCGAAGAGGAGTTTGATCAGCGAGCCCGTGGCGACCATCTGGGCGATGAGGTACAGCAGGATCACGGTCAGCGTGCCGATGGCAGCGGCCATGCGCACGGGCCGTTGCCGCAGGCGGTAGGCGACGACGTCCGCGAAGGTGAACTTGCCCAAGTTGCGCAGCGGTTCGACGATCAGGAACGAGATGATCGGCCAGCCAACCAGGAAGCCGATGGAGTAGATCAGCCCGTCGAAGCCGTTCGACGTGATGATGCCGGCGATGCCCAGGAGGGCGGCTGCGCTGAGGAAGTCACCCGCCAGCGCCCAGCCGTTCTGCCAAGCCGTGATCTGGCCTCCTGCGGCAAAGAACTGTTCCGTGGTGCGCGTCCGCCGTGCGGCCCAGTAGGTAATGCCGAGCGTCAGCGCCATGAAGACGAAGAAGAAGGTGACGGCCAGTGGGTTGTTCGCTGCCTGCATTGTCCCCTCCTCAGTTCATGATGCGGCGGACGGCCGGGTCATAGAAGCGGTTTGCCCAGACGACGTAGACGAGACAGAGGGCGAACGAGCCGAGGATCACGCCTGCACCCAGCAGGATGCAGAGCGACAATCCGGGCGCTAGAATCGTCCCCATCATGGGCTTCGCGAACGCGAACATCGTCATGAAGCCGAAATACATTGCGATCATCACGGTGCTCAGAAGGATCGCGACGTGAGATCTCCTTCTCGAGATCTTTGCAAACTCCGCACCCTCATCGTGAAGGTCTATTCTGTCCGGTGAAAGCACGCTGCGTCTCCGTCGATTGGGGGGGTGGTCTGGCGAAACATCTCCGTGAGACCGGAAGCCTCCGAAGCCGGCGCGGCGCGTGTCGGAACATGCCGCGCTCGATCCCTCAGTGGCCGTCGCGGCGCGGCGGTTCGGCCGTCACCTCTCCGAGACCGGGATGCGCCATGCCGGCTCCCGGGCCGAAGGCGTCGGGACCATCGCTGCGGTCGGCGGCGTACCCCGAGGGCGGGACGGCCGCGTCGAAGCTGACGGGCTCCCGCGGCGTGCGGTCGACGCTGAGGTGGAAGATGTCGAAGCGGTTGTAGTAGCCGACCACGTCGTGAAATTGCTTTGGCTCCACGCAGGTCGCGACGTCGATATCGGCGTAAAGGATCCCCTCGTCCCCCTGGTGGGGCTCCACGACATGCGAGCCCGTGGGATCGAGGACCATGGACACGCCTGCCGGGGTCCGCTCGACGATATCGGCGAGGGACGCCTCTCCACCGCAGAGGATCTCCTTCGCGGCCCCATCAAGGACAGCGGAGCAGACGATGTTGAACGCCTTGGCCTCGAAGGCATGGGCCCCGGCGCGGATCTCGATGGCCCGCTTCAGGTCATACGCCGCGCTCTCTCCTGGCGGGCGGGTCGGCCAAGCCGGCGGATAAGTCGAGATGTGGACCTGCTCGCCCTGCGCCATCAGCGCGTACCGGGCCAAGGGATTGGTGTTCTCGCCGCAGATGAGCATGCCGACCCGGCCGATTTCGGTGGGGGTCACGCGCAGGCCCCGGGCGTCGCCGTTCGCCCAGACGAGCTTCTCGTAGAAGGTGGGCACGAGTTTGCGGTGGTGGTTGAGGATGGCGCCGTTCCGCCCGATCAGGACGTTCGAGTTCCACAGGCAACCGACGCTGACCTCGGTGCTCTCGCTGAAGCCGAGCGAGACGAACACGCCGTGTCGCCGCGCGGCGGCGCGCACTGCGCCGATCTCAGGTCCGTCGAGGCGGACGGATTGGGACGCAAGGCGCTTGAACAGATCGTGGTTGTGGATCGGGGCACGGAGAGCCACCCAGAGGGGGAAGCCCGGCATGTAGCCCTCGGGGAAAACCACGAGACCGGCCCCTGCACGAGCCGCCTCGCCGATCAGGGCCGCCGCCTTCTCGGCCGTGGCGGCGCTGTCCAGGAAGACCGGAGCAACGTGGCAGGCGGCAGCCTTGAACTGCGGATAGGGTACGGACATCGGCGCGGCTCCAAGATCGGGATACCGCATTTGCAACAGAGGCCGCCGATGCCGCGAAGGCGGAAAATCCGCAATGGCCGCTGCAATCGTGCCGCCGCATGCTCAGAATTCGTTCAAGTAATCTGCCTCTTGCGTGAACAGGTCGGTCAGGAAACGGGTGACCGTGCGGACACGCCCGACATACTCAATGTCTTCGTGGACACCGAGATAGAGCTCGCGGCGTACGACGATATCCTCGGGCAGGACAGGTACGAGGGCGGGGTTCGTCTTTGCGGAGAAAAGCGGCAACAGGGCGATTCCCGCACCCGCCGCGGCCGCGGTCTGCTGGGCCGCCATGCTGGTCGAACGGAAAACCACGTTGTTCGGCTTCAGGACCTCGAGAAGCCAATGCACCGGTTCGATGGCGACGAGATCGTCGACATAGTCCACGAAGTCGTGATCCTGCAGCTCGGCGCGCGCGCGCGGCCGGCCGCGTCGGGTTAGATAGGCTTCCGACGAGAACAGGGCCAAGCGGAACTCGCCGACCCGCCGAACCTTGAGTCGCGGTCCCTGGGGCGGCACGAACGACACCGAGATGTCGGCCTCACGCTTCGTCAGATTGATCAGGTGCCGCTCGGTGACGAGTTCGATGACGAGACCGGGGACGGTCGCGGCAAACTCGGCAAACTTGGCCGCCAGGTAGAACGCGGCGATGCCTTCCATGCTGGCGACCCGGACGCGTCCGACCGGCTGCGTGCCATCCTGCAGGCCAAGCGCCTCCGGCACGCAGAGCATCTTCTGCTCGATAGCCTCCGCTATGACGAACAGCTTGTGGCCGCCCTCTGTCAGCAGGAAACCGTCGGAGCAGCGCTGGAAGAGCTTCGTGTCGAGGCTCCTCTCCAACTCGGCGATGCGGCGGCTGACCGTGGTGTTGTCGACCTTGAGCCGGCGGGCGGCCGGCATTAGCCGACCGTGCCGGGCAAGCTCAAGGAAGAAGGTGAGATCGTTCCAATCGAACATACGGTCGGTGCTCTGAGGTAAAGCACGGCGGAAGCCTAGCCGCTGCCTCCCCTCTTTGGAAGCGGTCGCATAGCAGCGGCCCAACGGCAGACCACCGAGCGCTTCCGCCGCTGGGACACAGTCCGGAAGTTTACCGAGAGCGGGCCATCGACAGCTCGCAGGTGAAGGTCCGCTGCTAGCGCAGAGCGGTCCAAACGGCGTACGAACTCTGCATAGAGGCCGCTCCACCGCCAGCGGTGTGCGAAGGTCAGCTCCTAAAACCAGCTAAGATTACTTAACGCTGTTGAGCGGACGTTCGGTTCTGATCACGGATTAGCAAGTTTTGTTCGGCCACGTGAGTGACGGCGAACGAAAGTTTTGACCGGGTGGAATGCCCTACAGCTTCGCCACACGAGGCTTGCAGTCGCTTAATGTCGGAAACCTCACGCCACGAGCGCTTCGAGGAAGAGCGCCTGAGCGCACTTCAGCAGCTCAACCTCCTCGACACACCGCCGAGCGAGAGCTTCGACCGTATCACACGGATGGCCAGCCAGATCTTCAACGTGCCAATCTCCGCGGTTTCGCTGACCGATCGTGATCGGCAGTGGTTCAAATCGCGCGTCGGCGTCGACCACTGCTCTATCCCCCGAGAGAAGGCGCCGTGCGGACAGGTGGCCGAAACCGCCGATGTCCTGGTGATCTCGGATTTTGCGCGAGATGCCTGCTACGCCGACAGCCTGCTCGGTCGCAGCGGCATCCGCTTCTATGCCGGCGCGCCCCTGGTCACTCGCGAGGGTTACAGTCTCGGCGCCTTGTGCGTGTTGGGAACCGAGCCGCGCTCGGTTGCCGAGTCCGAGGTGGCTGCTCTCAAGGATCTGGCTGCCATGGTCATGGCTCAGATCGAGTTACAACACGCCTTCGGCCGGATAGACTCGCTTAGTGGCCTGCCCAACCGGAACCAGTTTTTAGATGACTTAGCGGATCTCGCCGTCGAGCGCCCGAACGAGGACAGGCTTGTCATACTCGTCGATTTCGCCCGCCCCGAACAGATCAGCGCCTATGCACGCGTCATGGGACCGGCCCGCGTCGATGATCTGGTGCGGGATGCCGCCCGGGAATTGCGACGACTCGTCGGTCAGGAGCGCACGCTCTATCACACGGCGGCCACGCAGTTCGTGTTCCTAGCTCCCCAGGACGTCCAGCAGGACGACTACGTCCGCCGCCTCATGGAGGGGCACCAGGGGGCGCGGCAACGCTCCATGACCGGCATGCTCCTGACCAGCGCCATCGGCGTCACCGTCTTCACGCCTCACGAAACGGGGCCGCAGGATGTGCTGCGCGCCCTCTACAGCGCGGTTCAGGACGCACGTACATCGCCCGATCTCGTCAGCGTCTACTCGTCCGTCGCCGATGAAGCCTATCAGCGTCGATACCGGCTGCTCCAGGACTTCGGCCCGGCGCTGCTCGCCGACGACCAGTTGCGGCTCGTGTTCCAGCCGCGCATCGATCTGCCCACGGGACGATGTATCGGCGCAGAGGCGCTGCTGCGCTGGAACCATCCGGTCCTGGGGGCCGTGTCCCCCGGCGAGTTCGTTCCCGTCATCGAGCATTCGCCCCACGCGCAAGCCATAACGGCATTCGTTCTGGAAACGGCGCTTGTGCAGGCGCGTCGCTGGCAGGAAGCAGGGCGCCGGCTCGTGGTATCGGTCAACGTCTCGGCCGCCAATCTGCACGAGACGAGCTTCGGCAACTCGGTCCAGGCCGTCCTTCAGCGACACGGCCTCGCACCGGAGCACCTGGAGCTGGAGGTGACCGAGAGCTCGGTCATGCAGGACGCCGACGAAGGGCGGCGTCAACTGGACGCGCTCGCCGCAGCCGGTATCCGCCTTGCCATAGACGATTTCGGAACCGGCTACAGCAGCCTTGCCTGTCTCCAAGACCTGCCAGTTCATGTCGTCAAGATCGACCAGAGTTTTGTACGAAAACTCGCCGATGGCGAGCGGGAGCACTCACTCCTTCGCTCGATGATCGGGCTGTCGCATGATCTCGGTTACCGCGTGGTGGCGGAGGGCGTCGAGACCGGCGAGGTCGCCGAACTGCTCAAGGCCATGAATTGTGACGAGGTGCAGGGCTACTTCTTTGCACGTCCGCTGGAGGTCAGCCAGTTCGCAGCTTGGCTTCAGGAATACGAACGGAGCGATCGCTGCGAGCAGCAATCCGGAGTCTGAGACACGGTCGAGAAGCGAACGTCCGCTGCCTCAGCAGGGTGCGCTCATACTCGAGCGAAACGTTTGGCTCCAATCCGGCCGACATAGCCAGGCTTGTTGGTTCGCGAAGCGATCCATGCTGGGAGCCAACCGGGCCGGCCAGCTCTGATGTGCATCTGAACGCTCAGATCGTAAGATTTACTTCAGCGTTACCGTCCAAGATGTGGGAGGCGGCGGTTGATCGGACCCCGTTTGTTAGCGGGATACGTTTGCCGTGGTGCGCTTTTCGCCGAAGATCGGGACGACCCTACAGGTTCTCTTTGGGTCCATGACCGCTCTTGTCGTGGTCGCCGTGGGCACTCCGATCTACCGCGAAGCGCAGAAGCTCCGAGAAAGCGCAGCCGTTACGCAGGTGGCTGAGGCGGGCTACGAAGTCTTCACCGCCCTTCAGAATACACGTACCCAGCGTGGTCCCGTCCGGGTGGCGCTTGAGTCGAAGGCGCTCGCCTCCGACGCCTTCCGCGGCACGCTTCTGACAGCGCGTCAGAAGGCAGACCCGGCCACCGCCCGGGTCATCACACTTTGCACGATCGTAGATTGCACCAGCGGCCGACCTGAGGTCGCGGCAGGCCTACCTGCAAGTGTCGAGCGCTTCGCAGTCCTGCAGAAGGAGGCAGATGCGGCCCTCGCGCTGCCCCTGGAGCAGCGCCGGGTGGGTCTGAGCCGTGAGTACAACGCCGCCGCCACGGAGGTGATCGACAGGTTGGAGAAGATGTCGGTCGCGCTCGGCGAGGCGATCCGGATGGTCGACACCACGACGGCTGAGTTGATGGCCGTCAAGCAGGCCGCTTGGCTCGCACGCGACGGTGTCGGGCTGGAGCGCACGATCCTGGCGGAGGTACGCAGCAAAGGCGAGATCTCACCAGAAGCAGATCGCAAGATGGCTGATCTGCGTGGTCGAGCCCTCGTGAGCTGGTCCGTGCTCAATGAGCTTCTTGCACGGCCCGATGCTCCGGGCGAACTGGTGGCGCTAGCCAAGACGGCGAAGGCCGTCACCTTCGGAAGTTACGAGCGCGTCCGCGCCGCAGCCTACGAGGACGCCGTAGCCAAGCGGACTCCAACCATCGGCAATGACGAGCTCGACCGACTCGGCAACGAGGGGCTGGACGCGCTCTCAGCGATTCCGAATGCCGTGATGACCATGGCACGCACTCACGCCGAAACCCGGCAGAGCGCGGCCGTGGACCGACTGACCCGCGAAATCGGCCTGCTCACGATCGCTCTCATCCTGGCTGTGGTTGGCTTCGTCATCGTACGGTGGCGCATCACCGGCCCGATCACCGGCATGACCGGCATGATGCGCCAGCTCGCGAGCGGCAATCTTGACGTGGATGTGGTCGGTGCAAAGCGCCGGGACGAGGTCGGCGAAATGGCCAAGGCCGTGGAGGTGTTCAAGGATGGACTGATCCGAATGAAGGCGCTGGAGGCAGAATCGGCGCTCGCACGCGCTTCGGCGGAAGAGCAACGCAAGGCAACGTTGCGTGATATGGCTGGCCGCTTGGAGCAGGCGGTGGGCGGAATCGTCGGCATGGTCTCGTCCTCCGCCACCGAGCTTCATGCCACCGCCCAGCAGATGACGGCAACCGCTTCGCAGACCGCTGCCCAGTCGGCGACGGTTGCGGCGGCCGCCGAGGAGGCGGCGAGTAACGTCAACACCGTCGCAGCGGCGGCCGAGGAACTCGGCGCCTCGGTGCGGGAGATCAGCCGGCAGGTCGATGGCTCGACCAGCCTCGCGCATGTCGCAGTGGGCGAAGCCAGCCGGTCGGCGGCTCTGGTACAGGAACTCAGCGGTGCGGTGGCTCGGATCGGAGACGTGGTGACGTTGATCTCGACGATTGCCAGCCAAACAAACCTGCTGGCCCTGAATGCCACCATTGAGGCCGCCCGAGCCGGCGAGGCTGGCCGCGGCTTCGCGGTCGTCGCTGCCGAGGTGAAGGAGCTGGCAAACCAGACGGCACGGGCCACGGACGAGATCGGCCGACAGATCGGCCATATCCAAGGCTCGACCGAACAGGCCGTGCAGGCCATTGGCGGGATCTCAACGCGGATCCGTGAGATCGCCGAGGTCGCAACCTCCATCGCCGCGGCGGTGGAGGAGCAGGGTGCGGCCACGCAGGAGATCGTGCGTAACGTTGCCCAAGCGGCCGCAGGAACGGGCGAGGTCACGGGCAACATTGCCGGTGTGGCGAGTGCCGCCGAGGAAACGGGTGCGGCGGCTAGTCAGGTGCTGGGTGCGGCCTCCGAACTGTCGCTGCAATCGGAGCAGCTGAATGCGGAGGTTGACCGGTTTCTCTCGATGGTTCGGGCGGCTTGACGTAGGCCAGGCTGGTCCAGATGCATTCCCTCTCGTTGCCAGAGCACCATCCGAGGGCAGTTCGTGCGTGTAACGGAGGATGCGTTATGCGAACTGCTGCCCCTTCCGGTCCTCTCACATGCTGGTCCGGATATCTGCTCGGAAGGAAGAAGCAAAACTGAGGGCAGCGGCCACGACACCAGCACGGGATGCCCCGTTGGAGCGGTTAGGCGCCGGATGGAGCGTCCTTCTTGCCTCCGAGCGCTGAGGTGACCAACGTGTCCCAAGGTGCCGGTGAGGGAAATACCTCACCGAGGAAAGCCAGGAATGCCTTAACGTTCGGATTACCGCGCCGGCTCTCTGGCCACAGCGCCGTCATGACGGATCGCTCGACCGCAAACTCTTGCAGCACCGGTGCCAGCATACCCCGCTCGACATACGGCGCGGCGATGTAGGTCGGTGAGATGCCAATCCCGCCGCCAGCCACCAGCACCGCCGCGACGGCATCGCTGAAGTCCGTGACGATGCCGGCGTTCGGCGTGAGTTCGACCGTGCGGACGCCCACGCGGAATGGCCAGCGCAGGGCTTGGCCCGTGCTCTGGAAGCGAAAGTTCACGCATTCGTGGTGGACGAGGTCGTCCGGATGCCGCGGAGTGCCACGCTTCTCCAGGTAGGTCGGCGACGCGAAGGCACAGAGCCTGTGCGGCGCGAGGCGGCGGGAGATCAGGCGTGAGTCCGAGAGCTCGCCGACCCGGATCGCGACGTCGATGCCCTCTTCGATGAGGTCCGCGAAGCGGTCGCTGAGGCGCAAGTCGACCGACAGCCTCGGATAGCGCTCGCGGAACCGCGGCAGCGCCGGGGCGAGCAGGTGAACGCCGACCGGAAACGGCGCCGTGACCTTCAGGGTGCCGGCCGGCTCGGAGCGCGCTGCGACGGCGGCCTGCTCGATCGCTTCTGCCTCGTGCAGCAGGCGCAGCGCTCTTTCGTGCAGGTCGCGGCCCTCCGGAGTCAGCGTCAGTGAGCGCGTGGTGCGGGTGAACAGGCTCAGGCCCAGCCGCTCCTCCAGCCGCTGCACGCTCTTGCTCACCGCCGAGGGCGAGATGCCGAGCGAATGCGCGGCGGCCGTGTAGCTACCGAGCGAGGCGGAACGGGCGAAGGCAATGATGCCGGTGAGGCGGTCGAGGCCGATCTGTTCCATGACGGCATGAGTGAAACGAACTACGGCCAGATTATCAAGATGCAGGCCAAGAGCCATCCTCCCTCTCATCGGCGCGGCATCAGCGCCAATGAGAAGGAACATCATCGTGAGCAGCACTCTTCAGGATCGCACCGTGGTCATCTTCGGCGGCACCTCGGGCATCGGTCTCGCGGCTGCCCAGCAGGCCAAGGCCGCCGGCGCCAGGGTCATCGTGGTCGGCTTCAACGCCGAGGGCGCCGAGCGGGTCGCGGCCGAGAACCGCTTCGCCGGGTGGCGCGCCGCAGACGTCAACCGTTCCGAGACCATCGTCGCGGCGCTCGCCGACCTCCCGAAGGCCGACCACCTCGTCCTGCTCGCCGGCACCTTCGTGGCCGGCAAGATCCTGGAGGCTGAGGTCGACTACCTGAAGCGCGCCTTCGACGAGCGGATCTGGGCTGCGGTGCACACGCTGCGCACCCTCGGCGACCGGCTCGCGCTGGACGGCTCCGTTACCTTCATCTCCGGCGCCTTGGCGGATCGCCCCAACGCCCAAGGCACCGCCGTGCTGGCTGCCGCTTCCGCTGCGATGGAGGCGTTCGCGCGCGGCCTCGCGCTCGAATTGGCGCCGGTGCGGGTGAACACGCTCTCGCCCGGCACCACCGACACTCCGCTCCTTGCACGCACTCTCGGCGCCCGCCGCGATGAGTATGTCGCCGCGCTCACTGAGAAGCTGCCGCAGCGGCGCCTCGGTACGGCCGAAGAGGCCGGCGCGGCAGTCGTCTTCCTGATGAGCAACGGATTCATGAACGGCGAGACCCTGCACGTCGATGGCGGCGCTCGCCTCATCTGATCGCCGTCATCACCCCGCTCATCGCCCTTGGCCGGATGGGGCAGGGCACGGAAATCGCAGCGCTCGTGGCCTTCCTGAGCGGACCGGAAGCCGGGTTCATCTCTCGGGGGCGGCGCTGACCGCCAATGGCGGGTCCTTGGCTTGACCATTCGGTTCGGAAGGCCGCGCACCTTCCCCAACGTTCCAGTCAAACAGGGAGATACCCCGATGTCTAAGACCACAAACGTCGGTCACCTGGCGCCAGAACCCGACTATGACCGGCTGCTGCGAGCCAACCTGGAGCGCGTCTTCAACGAACGCGACGCCGGCAAACGTGCGGCAGCCCTGGACGAGCTCTTCGTGGCCGAGCCGGTCATGTACGAGCCGACCAACATCGTCGAGGGACGGTCCGATCTCGCTACGGTTGCCGGAAATCTACTGGAGCAATTCGGGCCGACGTTCCGGTTCAAGCCCGTCGGCATAGCCGTCGGACACCATGGCCTGGGTTCACTACAGTGGCAGGCTGGCCCGGAAGGCGGGCCAGTCGCGGTCACCGGCACGGACGTGGCCGAGGTCGTCGACGGCAGGATCGCACGCCTCTGGGTGCTCCTCAACCCACTTGAGGCTTGAGAGCGCTACCGTATAAAACCCACGAGTTCACTAACACGCAGGCGTTCCACGAAATATTAGATTACGTCGTCCTAAGAACAGGTCGCCTAAAGCATCCGGGACGAAGGCGGACATTGTGACAGCTCCTCAACCGGGCAGAAGAGGGGTGCTGTCTGCTATACCCGCCAGATAACGTTTGACTGAGGCCGCCCTGAGAGCGTCCTCTCAGAGCGCTTCCATCGGATGATCCTGCGCCATCGTTTCGGGCGAGGATCAGGTCTCTCCCTGAGGGCGATCATATCACCAAGAGGTGACCGCCCCCTTTTGGGCAAGCTCACGTTATGCGAGCGGCGCGAACGACTCGCGGCGAGGTTGATAACAGTAAGTCGCAATCACACTAGGGATCAGTTGGGGATCAGCTCTCGTGCGGGACCGCCCGTCTCCTGGCCTCGACCGCGAGCATAGGGCGGCAGAGCCGGGTTCTTGGCATTTGCATAGTCCGCATCAGTCTCGAAGTCCTCGCTACGCGGCACCACGCCCACCGGCAAAGGTGAGAACAACGAGGATATGCAGAGCGCTGAACAGGGTTGCGCAGGTGCGATGACCTTTGCGCTTGCACCTATGTCGGCTGCGGCAAGTGTACCGGCTGCGGTGAGCAGGACAACAACGCTGTGCTTGATGCTGAGCATGTCATGTTCCTCGACTTTCCGGTCGAACACTTTGCTCGGTCCGGTTACGACCTGACAGACGCGGCATTTCACATTTTATTCCGAACCGGGCGGAAAAACTTCTGCGATATCGCTCGGTGCACTTCTCGGCATCCGGTCGAAAAAATTCGGCGAGCTCTGGAATAAACGTCGAGAAACGGCGTCTCTGTCCCCGAAAGGCCACCAAGCGCTCCCGCCGCGAGTGGCTGATTCAAACGAAGTCCGCGTCTGTCAGGAGACTGGCCGTGAGCGATATGATCCGCCTCATCGAGCCGCTTATCCCGGCTCTTCGCCGCTATGCCCGCGCCCTCCTGCACAACCCGACCGATGCCGACGACCTTGTCCAGGACTGTCTGGAGCGCGCCATCAGCCGGTGGCATCAGCGCCGCACCGACGGTGATGTGCGCACATGGCTTTACGCCATTCTTCACAACCTCGCCGTCAGCCAGATGCGCCAGCGCGCCCGTCGCGGCTCGTACATGCCCGTTGATGATGCGCCGGAGGCAACCCTCGCGGTTGCTCCGAGCCAGGATGATGGCCTGCTTCAGCGTGACCTGATGGCGGCCCTCGCTGCTCTGCCTGAGGAGCAGCGGAGCGTGCTCCTGCTCGTGAGCGTGGAGGGGCTCTCCTACGCCGAGACCGCGCAGGTTCTCGCCATACCGATCGGCACCGTGATGTCGCGCCTGGCGCGTGCGCG
>Ga0268290_100161_pt1 | contig 17379 bp, 25 predicted proteins | sample MetspRMADM_FD_191346 | JGI IMG/M metagenome (GOLD analysis project Ga0268290, IMG submission 191346) | Soil microbial communities from San-Diego area, Southern California, United States - Methylocaldum sp. RMAD-M | ecosystem: Environmental > Terrestrial > Soil > Desert | place: USA: California... | reverse complement strand
TCCGCGCCGGATCAGCGAGCAACAGGGCTGAGGTCTCGGATCGGCTGATTTTCGCATCGCAGATCACTTGGCTTGTACTGAGTATAGGTGCCACTACCAGCAACGGATGACGCGCTGTTACAGATAGATTGCTGCGGACGAAGCTCGGGTTCAACCCTCCGGTTTTGCGAAGAACTGAAGCCTCGCAACGGGCTCCCCAGCCGTCGCGGCCTGAACGACTGGAGGTCGCGCGGTAGCACGGGCTCGATGGCAATCGCCTTCGCAGCTTCGACTTCGTTCCTGCTCAGAAACCAAAAAACTGCATCGAACCCTTACGCAGTCGACGGCGTTTGGCTCGTCACACGGAGAAACTAGATGCCCGATACCAGTCTTGCCACAGCGATGTTTCCTTCGCTCAGTGCGGCTCGCTCAGCCAAGCAACGGCTCGTCAGCGCGGGCTTTGCTCGCAACAGCATCGACATTGACCGGCAAGGGAACAACTTCGAGGTTCTAATCCACGTCCGCGACGAGCACCGAGATCGCGCGGAGCGCCTTCTTGCTCGTTCGCCCGTCGTGCACTCTCTACATGAAACAGGAGGTCAGGCGGCTGCCGCCTTCCAAGACAATCGTCTGCTTGCGCTCGGCCTTGCAGGATTGGCAGGCTTTGCACTGTTCAGCCTCCTTCGCCGTCACTGAAGTTCGCCGTGGCCTTCGTCGGCGGCCCTCGTCCGCTGGCATAGGCCGCACGATGCCAGAACAGCCTCGCAGACATGGAACGGCCTTGCGTCATCATCGGCATTCACGGCTTGGCCAATAAGCCGCCCGTCGATGAGAAGACGCGCTGGTGGAAGGCTGCCATCGTCGAGGGCTTGACGCGCAACATGGGGCTAGCCGACCCGGCGCCTGCCTTCGAGTTCGTGTACTGGGCCGATCTCCGCTATGACGCCCCCTTGTCGGAGGATCTCAACCGCGAGCCATTCCTGCCCTACGAAGGGGTGGGACCTCTGCCGGGAGGGGAGGAGGCACCCGCAACGACTGCCAAGGACATACTGGCACCGGTATATGCGGGCATCGACAAAGTCGAGGAGGCCACAGGGGTCACTCTCGTGGACGACCTCATCCTGGAACATCGCTTCGACGATCTTTGGCACTACCACGCCGAGCAGCATTTCGCCCGGCAGGTCCGAGCGCGGCTGATCGAGCGCCTTCGGGCGTTCAGAGACCACCGTATCCTCCTCGTCGCGCACTCGATGGGCTCGGTCATCGCCTACGATGTGCTGCGACTGCTGGAGCGCGAGGAACCCTCGCTGCGGGTCGATCATCTCGTCACGGCCGCCGCGCCCTTGAGCCTCGCCAAGGTCAAGCTCAAGTTCGAGGCGGAGCACGGCGCTCTACGGGTGCCCAACAACGTCTCGGCCTGGACGAACCTTGCCGACGGCAAAGATGTCGTGGCCATCATGGGTGCAGTGAGCGCGGATTACGGGATGAGCGACTTCGGCGTGCGCATGACCGACCGCCGCGTCGTGAACCTTTACCGGCGTCCCAACGGGGAGGCGAACCACCACAAGTCCTACGGTTATCTCCGGACGCCGGAGTTCTCACGTATTGCCTATGCCTATGTTACCGACCGGCGACGCGCGACCTGTACCAGCACCTGATGGGACGGCACAAAGCCAGCCTCAGAGCGACGCGCTCATGAAGATTGTGAGGAAGGGGCAGAGACCGTCCTCCTCACAGCAGCTGCCGAGGTCCGGAGAAGTGCATCTTTGTCGGAATCGGCAGCGAGCGCGATCACTGCCGTCGTCGTGCTACAAGCGCGAAAAAGTGCGGACTGGCGAGCGCGGCGTGAAGGCCGGCCGGGATTTGAGAGCGGGATCGCTGCCGCCCAGCATCACGGCTCTTAGTTCTTCGAGGCTGAAGTCTGCTAGGTTGGCTGCCAGATCGGTACGCACACGCTCAAGCAGGGCCTCGTTGGTCGCGCCATGGACCATCGCATCGATCAGCACGTCAGCGTAGGCGCGGCTGGTCTGACCATCACAGCCAAGCTTTCGGATCGCGAAATCGGCCAGCGCTTGGGCGCCAGCGCGGCGGTTCAGAAAGCGTCGTTCCTCGCCGATCACATATAGAAGCTCTTCGGCGCGTTCTCTCTCCTCGAAAGATCTGAGCATCTTCTCCCTCCACGGCAGGTCGGCGGATGCGAGCGTGCGAAGATTTCAACATGCGACTAGTGGCGGCGAAAACCAAGAGAAATCGTCTTTGCTGCCAAGGTGGCCATTGAGATGTTGGCAAACCCCCATCATGGCCGTGCCACGACGGCGTGATTAGCCGGACTCGGGTTGCGGTGCGGAGCCCTGAGAGTGGGCGTTCTGTCACAGCGCGAAAGCGGCGATCGCCGACCATGTTGAGGCCATGCGATCCGCACCCTTTACCATCATCATCTCCGGCAAACGGTACGAGTGCCGAGTTGCTGGAAACACGGAAGCCGAGGCCGCCGATACGGCTGAGCGCATCCTGCACCAGCTCCGACAGGAGGAGCGGGTCTGGCCCGCGCAGGTAAACATTGAGTGCGAGGATTTCGAAGCGGCAAAGCGCCTAGCTGCGTACTTCGCCGCCATCACCGTCGAACCGGACCTGGATTAAACCTGTTGCAACGCAGTACGGCCGCTCGACGGTCTGGTGCGACAATGGCGAAGCTGCGCAGCTCGCCTGCCTTCACAGTCTCGCCGGGTTTGTGGCGCCTCATCACGCGAGGGGCAGCCCGTTGTCATCGACGGATCAGTCCCGATCATAGAGAGTGGACGCGATGGTCAATTCCCTGGTTGCGGTCTTTACCGTTCTGGCCGTGCTCCTTCTGCGTGTTCTGCTCAAATTGCCGCTCCTTCCCTTCCGCGCACTGCACAGCCTGTGGCGGCGGCGAACGGCCTCGGTCTGATGTCATCCTGAGCGGCCGCACCGACAGCGGTAAATGAACCACGGTGAGGGTCGTGGCGGCCCTGGGCTGATCACCACGCCCATTCAAGCGGCGAGCATTTCCGCGCCCAGCGCGCTCAGTGCAGCCGTGATCGGCATCGAGATCTCGAAACCATGCTCGACGCCCACAGCTTAGTCATGAAATGGCAGCGCTGGCCGCCTCACTTGCTTCTGATCCCGATCGCTCTCCAGCTGCTGCAGCAGCTCAGCTAAGCGTGGGTCAAGCACCTCGTCCAGCACTGGTTCGTAGAGTGCCTGAAGCTGCAGCCCAAGCCGAAGGCGGGTGCGGGCATCCAGGATCGGTCCTTGGTTGGCCACCGGGGTCGCCGACGACGGAGGCGTATTCGGCTTAGCGTTCATCAATGGCATGTTCTGATAAGCAGGCGGGATTGAAGCAGCATAGGGAGCCCCTCAGTTAGCCCAAGGCCCCAGACGCGTTCCGGTTTGGCGCAGGTGCGCGCAGGCATTCGTTCTGAAGATCCAGGAGGTACGTGGTCAGCCGATTGCGGACAGCGGGATCGGCGCAGGATACGGAGAGAGGCACCGGCAAAGCCTCGCGCGGTATGGCGTAGACAACTGCCTCGGCATAGTTGGCAGCCTTGCGTTCAGTATGGGCCGCCAGAAGCCTGACCCCAGTGGGCAGTCCGATCGTGATGGTGATGGTGACCACAGCACACTCCAGGCGCTCAGCGCATGAGTGGAAACTGCCCTGGTCCGGCGAAGTTTCTCACGAGGTCCTGATCCTACGACAAAGGCAACCCTTCCCTGAGCAGCTACATGCGGCCCGTCGATCAGGTCGCTGTATGCCCTCGGGTGAACGGAGCCGGTCCTGAGCATGGCTGCCATCCGGTAGCGGCCTTATGCGGCTGCCCGCGCCGTCACCCGAACGATCGTTTCGGCCCCCATGGCTAAGCAGCTGAACTACCGCTGAGGGTGGGAGGTAGCATTCAGCCAGGCAGGGCAACAGGCTGCTTCGCCACTGAGAACTGACCTTCGCGGACTAGGCGTTATGATCCTTCATATCGGCGGAGCTTCTAGAGGCGCGGTGGAGTGCCGAACTCTCAGAACTGTGCAGCAGGGCACATTCTGCGCTACGGGCGTCGTAAGTTGCCGAGAAACCGCATAAAGCCCGTGGTCAAGCCGACACCTTCAGGCTTCGGATCCGTTGCCTCACCCGCAGCATCAGCTTCGCTGAAGCGCCTGCCGGCCTCGTACAGAACCTGCTCTACCAGCGGCGGCCAGGGTACATTGTGATCTTCGAGGAGCTGAGCAGCGTGAACGAGAGCGGTGAATAGCTCCCGAGTTAGTGGACGGTCGGTGATTTGCGCCTCGAGAATGCGCTCGGCAGCCAAAGTTGCCAAGCGCGACAGCTCGCCAATCTTCTCGGGCTTTGCGCTGGCGCCTGCCATGTCGGCTCGCTCCTGGTCTTCGGTGGTCGCTGTTCGCTTCTGCCCTTATGAGGCGCCAGTCGCCTCCATTCCCACCGAACCGTCGGCACGATCGAGAACACTGACGCGTGGACCGCGGACTCCGCCGCTCTGCTGCTCCCATGCGTCCAGAGCCTCATTGGCTGCATCGATGATGTCGCGTGGTGTACCGCCCGGGACCTCGGGCCGGATCGCCTCCACAAGCCGAGTTAGGAGTGTCTGTTCCGCTTGCGGATGCAGCTCGCCCGACGCTTGGCGCATATAGGCGGAGCAGACATTCTCAGCGATCGTCCGAGCCGTCCGATCGTGTTCAGGGGTACCTTGCTCCATCTCTCGCTTTCCTCCCACACGGACTTGCCCGCTGACGTCAATTCAGCCCGCCTCGCCCTCTGCGCCTCTACCGGTCTTGCGGAGGGCTCTACTCTCTCCAGTGATCCCACCGCGAAATGCCGAGCACAACGGCAAAGCCGAGGAATGCAGTGACTGGGCTGTCGAACAACCTCGCACTCTGGCTCACCAATCCGGCCTCCAACATCGGGTGCGGGTCCGCTTGCGTGCCGCAAGCTGCCTGATGAACTCGTCGCTGGTTGGGGGATCCCTTTCTTACGCGGCCGTCTCGTTCAAGCGCTCGATGACCTAGGCCGCATGATCGCCTTCTCACGACTCCGCAGCGCGCCGGCAGGCGCCGCGGAAGCGCGGATCGTCGAGGTACGCTTCCCAGATGTGACTGGTTTTAACATTTCCCGGAACTGCCTCACGTCGTGGTCCGTTCTCCTGCTGAAGAACAGGGCGACTTGGAATGAGCAAAAAACCTGCTGTGGCAGGTGACGCGAGCGCTTTCGAGCGGCCGGTGTCACAAACTCATGGCACAGAAGAAGATTTAGCTGCTTCCGAGCTTCGATCAGTGGAGGAGCTTGTTCTTCCCGTCGTTGAGGAAACTGCTCACATTGAGAAGCACTTACGCGAAATAGGCCGTATCCGCGTCAGCACGAAAACCGAAACGATCAAAAATGTACTGCGTGAGTCGCTGCACGGCAACGTCGTTGGCGTCAGCCGGTTGCCCATCGACCGCGTCATCCAAGAGGGCGAGCCTGTCCCTCAGACGCGCACCGAAGGCAACGTCACCATCATCCCGATCCTTGAGGAGGTTCTCGTCGTCGAGAAGCGCCTGATCCTCAAGGAGGAGGTGCATATCCGCGAGACGAGCACGAACCAGGACGTCGAGGTTCCCGTCACCCTGCACAAGCAGCGCGCGGTGATCGAACGCTTTGGCCCGCAGGGGGCTGATCCCACTACACCTACGGAGGAGACACACCATGACGCAGACGATTACGGCTCTGTACGATAACGTGCAGGATGCTCAGAACGCACGCAGCAAACTCGTAGCGGCCGGCGTACCCGAAGCCTCAATCCGCCTCGTCCAAGGGCGGGAAGGGAGCGCCGCTCAGGGCACCGGAGCTTACGATCATACCCGTGACGAAGGCGGCTTTTGGAACTCGCTCAAGGACCTCTTCATGCCGGAAGAGGACCGTTACTCCTACAGCGAAGGGCTGAACCGCGGCGGCACGATGCTGACGGTCTCTGCCGAAGACGGCAAGATCCGCAACGTCGCCGACATTCTTGAGCAGACCAATGCGGTCAACCTCGACGAGCGCGAGTCCTCCTGGCGGCAGGAAGGCTGGAGCGGCTACACGGCAGGTACGACCGGTGCCGAGGCAGCCGGCGGTATTCCGGCGACCGGAACGTCCGCCGGCACAACCGGTCTGCATGCCACAGGCGGCGCCAGTTCTGCAGGTGCCTATGCTAGCGGAGCTTCCGGTGCCGGTGGCGTCGCACATGATGCGCAAGTCGGCAGCCGTGACACCATCCCCGTTGTCGAGGAGCGCTTGAACGTCGGCAAGCGGGTGACCGAGCAGGGCCGTGTACGGCTGCGCTCCTATGCCGTCGAGACGCCGGTGAACGAGCAAGTGAACCTGCGCGAGGAGACGGTTCACGTCGACCGGCACAAGGTTGATCGTCCGGTGACCGCCGCCGATGAGGCGCTGTTTGCGGAGAGGACCATCGAGGCGACCGAGCGCGTCGAGGAGGCAGTGGTATCGAAGGATGCCAGAGTCGTTGAGGAGGTGGGTTTGCGCAAAGATGCTGCCCAGCGCACCGAGACTGTCACCGACAAGGTGCGGCGAACTGAGGTCGAGGTGGAGGATGAGCGTGGGAATGTCACACGTACCGGCACCGGTGGGTCGACAACCGATAGGCGCTGAGCCATCGCTGCGGCGGAGATCCCACAGCACCTGAGCATCCTGCGCCCTACTTTTGTGATGCTAGGACTTTCTTAAGCATAAATGCGTTGCGATGCAGCCTTTCGAGGCTGTGCCGCAATGCGCTTTATTCATGTCGAGGATGGCCTACGTCTTCGCTTCCCTGGGAGGGACGGAGAGTTCAACGAGGGCGTTGAGATCGGTATCCTGGCCGTGAACCTTGCCAGCGGACGCGGCGAGTTCACGCTGCAGCTCTCCAGTGCCTCCCTTGAACAGGCTCGAACCCTTGCCACGCAGATGGGCTACCGGGTTCACGTCGTCCGGAGCGATAAAGCATGGGCAGAGGTGATGTTTCTGACAGGTCGTAGACGACCCAAGCTCACGCTGATCCACACGCTGGGAGCATCAAGCATGTAATTCAGAATGTGTTTTGGACGTCGAGCGGCGCGCCGGTTGTTTCATCGAAAATGAAGCAGGTGGGCCCCTTTTGGATGCGGTCACACTGGTTCGCAGAGACGCCGTCACGGTACGCCCGAGCTTCACGCTGATGGCGCATTCCGGATCGGAGCGTAGGGCAGGGCACCCAACCATGAGAATCGTGCCGCCAACCGATCGGCCAGCCGCGCCTGATGACGAAATGATCGAGTTCGCGGTTACCAACCCGCTCTTAGCCTGAGGAGCCGCGATGTTCCCCACCGAACTCGACAGCCAGTGGTTCCACAACAACCCGGACCGGGAGTTCCGCCTGCGCCGTCAGTCACCCGCTGAGTTCCAGGCGTGGCCGGTCCCACCGGAGCCCGGAATGGCGGCGTGGTGCATCATCCGCAAGGCGGACGGGGCCGTAGAGGCATTTGCCCTGCCCGTTGGCGATGAGATGGACGACTACGACGAGGAACTGATGCAGCTCTTCGATCAGCTTCGGGATCATACGGCATGAGCTTGCGCAACCCGGTCACTTTCCGAGCTGGCCTCGGCCGTGGCGGCAGCCTTCTGCTTCGGAGCCACGCCAATCAGTCGCCGGATGCCTTTAATCGTAGTCCTCACCTCCTCGTCGTCGGTGGGGTCGGGCTGCTGAGCGAGCTTGTGTGCATATCGGATTGCGGCGCAGGGCCGTCCGATGGTCGAGGCTGAGCGCCCGGCCTCCGCTTCCGCGACGAGGAAGGCGGCTCCCGCATCCGGGCTCGCGAGCGTGGATGAGACGCCAGTACGGCCGCACCAGGCCTGAAACTCTCGCCAATCCGACGGAATGAGCCCGGACCGTCGCTTCAGCCTTGCTGGCGCGCTGGTAAGCCCGGACCCGTTCTGCCGCCTCGTCGGGCAGAAGCGCGCTGTATCCAGCTAGGGCCTCGATGGGCATGGCGTCAGCTGGTGCCACCATCGTTGGCTCTCCTCTGGCGACGCAGTATTTCAGTCGCGGACGCATGACCGCGGCGCACGTCGTCGGTCGCGAGAGAGCGCACGAGCTGGACGATCTCCGGCGATGGCTTCGGCCAACCTGCCCGTCGTGTCCTCTTCTTGTTTTTCAGGTCGCCAGCTTCCGGGTTCATGGAACCCCTCTGCCAACCCGGAGCGCCGAGTGAAGCGACCGTGCCGGCAGGTCGGCTCTCGGCACGCAACGTGATACGATATGGCCGCAGCTTCACTCTTTCACCTCTATTTCGACCAGAGCAGGACGAAGCTTCCTAGAATGCAGATTATCGAGATCTAACTGAGGCTTAGCTCGATTGAAGAGCGCTAGGCTGCCGTGGCCCGCAGCGAGCGGCTGCGTGACAGCAAAGGCCTGAACGTGACAGGATGGAGTGAACCTGGTCGCTTTGGACTTACCTCAGGCGGGAAAATGATTCACAGCCAGAAGGTGCGGCGTGGATCGGCCGGGCGTTGCAACAGGGCTCGGATCTTTCCAAGGCCTCTCCTGACGTTTTCATATTCCCGCAGCCGATTCCGTTCGCTAGGTTCGGGTACGCATCACGGGCTCGTAAGACAAAATGTCGTCTCAGTTCCTTCGCTCAGCGACTTGGGCGCCAACGATCGCTCTGTCATGGTTTTGGGGGCTCGGCTTCTTCTATGCAATCCATGTTACCCTGACATACGGATGGCTCGGCTTTCTTGCCTTTGCCTTGCCGAACGCTGCTGGACTCGGTCTGTTTGGTTGGGTCCTCGGAGCACCGGGACGAAGTCCAGACAAAATCATGGCCACTATTCAGGGGCCCTACGCCGTCCTGTTCCTCGCTTGCCAGTTCCTAGCAGTTGCAATCACAATCTTCGGATTTGCCACATACGCTTGGACGCCTGTGTTTGGGCGAGATACTGTGTTTGGCGTGATCGCGCTCGTCCTTGTGGCGTGCTCCATTGGACATGCGATCCCGCTTCGAAGCATCAAGGTCCTGCATGGCGTTGCCTTGATCGTCGGTGTGTGCGCGGGCATCGTGGCGCTGGTCAGGCTGGCGAGCGATTTCAGCAGTCCAGGAGTTCCGCTGTCGTCCTTTGACGAGCGATTCTACGGTCTGGCGCTTCCCTCGCTCGTAGGCTTTCTGCTCGGCCCGTGGATGGACGTGCAGCAGTGGCAACGCGCGGTCGAGATCCAACGCGCGGGCGCTTCCGTCCGGATGGCCTATGCGTCCGGCGCGATCATCTTTGTCGGCCTGCTGACGATCAATGCTTTGCTCGCTTCCGCGGCGGGCCTTGGTGAACCAGTCCTGTCGTTCGATGGCTTGCCCGGAGCGTATGCCGCAGTGGCGCAGGCAACCGCGCGAAATCCTCTTGCCGGCGTGACGGTTGCGTTTCTGATCTGGACGGCCGTGGCGGCTGCAACCACGATCGACAGCTTCTACTGCGCGACTCGCTGGCTCATGACGGCCATTACAACGCGCAGCAACTCACCGCTCCTCGCCTTCGTGCCGGCATCTCTGGTGTCATCTCCGATCTGGATCCTGCTTGCGGCTTTCACTACTGCGGTTGTTGCGAACCAACTCAATCTGTCGCTGATGTACCTGATGGTGCCCTTCGCGACGATCCTCGTCGGAGGGGCAGCCTGCCTCGTCTGCGAGACACTCGGAGCGTCCCGGCGCTACGACCCGGTCCTCAGCTACATGATCGGTCTGGCCTCCTGTCTCGTTTTCCTGAGCGGCTACATCGAGCCAAACTGGGCGTACTTGGCCATAGCGCCGCTTATAGGGCTCATCGGTGCACTGCCGATGATGGCAGATCTGCTCGGATTGGGTGGTAAGCCGGCGACACCCGTGCCGGCACCGGCAGACGAGCCCACTGCGAAGACCGTGGTGGTATCCGTGGCCCGAGATGAGGCGGTCGCCTCACACGGCTTCGACGGACAGTGGTTCGTTTTGAATTTGACGCCGACCTATGACGACACCAATTCTGTCGGAAACGTCTATTTCGCGAATTACGTCCGCTGGGTCGGGAAGGCGAGAGAGCTGTTCTTCAACACTTGCATGCCCGATTTCGACTTGAAGTCGACTGAATTCTATGTGCTGACGAAATCGTTCCAGCATGATTTCCGGCGAGAGGCCGCCGAGTTCGAGCCCATCACAGTTCGTATCCGCATCGCCAGCCACAACCGAAAGTTCGTGACGCTGGCACATGAAATCCATAGCGGACTCAATGGGCTGCTCGGTCGAGGGGAGCAGTCGCTGATGTTCGTAGATACGGTACAGTATCGCCCGCTGGACATCCCGCGGACCATCATTGAGGGCTTTCTTCCCTATTGGCCCAAGAGCTCCCCGCACGCGGCCTCATCCGTGCCGAGCCCATTGGGAGCCACCAGCCTCAGCGTCTAAGCTTCCTCACGCGGCATGAATTGTCTCCCGCCGAAGTCCTTTTTGGTTCGCTAGGGCATGGGCCTCCTCGGCAGGTACGGGTCTGCTGAACAGGTAGCCTTGAAGCTCGTGGCAGCCCAGGCTCAGAAGGAACCGGCGTTGCGCCTCGGTCTCGACGCCTTCAGCAACCACCGTCATCTTGAGGCTTGTCGCGAGATCAATGATCGCGCGGACGATTGCTGCGCCGCTTTGCTCGTGCGGAAGGTCTCTGACGAAACACTGGTCGATCTTGATCTTGTCGAAGGCAAGTCGGCGGAGATAGCTCAAGCTAGAATAGCCAGTTCCGAAATCGTCGAGGGAAAGCCGCACGCCCAAATCGCGGAGTTTGGCGAGTGCTGTTTTGATGGCTGGAGTTGCCTCAAGAAACACTGACTCTGTGACTTCCAGCTCCAGCCGCGAGGCGGCCAAGCCGCTCTCCTGCAGCGCGGAACTCACCAGAAGCGGCAGATCGGAGTGGCGGAACTGGATCGGTGACAGGTTGACGGCGACGCTGATGCCGCTAGGCCATCCCGCTGCGGTCGCGCAGGCCTGCTGCAGGATCCACTCTCCTAATGGTATGATAACGCCTGTTTCTTCGGCCAGCGGGATGAATTCCGCGGGCGAGACGAAGCCGCGTTTTGGATGCATCCAGCGCACGAGAGCTTCGAAGCCTCGGATACGGCCCTCTCGCGTCACGATGGGTTGAAAGTAGAGGAGGAACTCGTTCCGCTCGAGGGCGCCCCGCAGCTCTGTGGACAACGCACGTCGTGCCTCGATCCGCTCGTCCATCTCGGCTTCGTAAAAGCGGTATCCGTTCCGTCCCTCGCCCTTCGTTCGGTAAAGTGCGAGATCGGCTCGCCGCATGATCTCCACACAGCCGTCTTGGGGGGCGATAGCAATGCCAATACTGACACCTACGCTGACCCGAATGCCGCTGATGGTAAAAGGCGAGGCGATCGCCGCGACGATGTCGCTCGCGAGCAGTGCGATCGCGTGGCGATCCCGCGCCGCTGACCCGATCGCTAGAACAGCGAACTCGTCCCCTGCAAGGCGGGCGAGCTGTACATCGGGGGACGCAAAGCGCCGCAAACGTTCGGCAACAGCCCTTAAAAGCCCGTCGCCAGCTGCATGCCCGAACGTGTCGTTCACGCTCTTGAATTCGTCGAGATCCAGCGCAAGCACCGCAAATCGCTCGCCCGCTTCGAGCTGCTCGCGCGCGGCTTCCAGAAGCTGCTGAAACTGGACCCGGTTCGGGAGGTCTGTCAGCGGATCATGCAGCGCAAGATATGACAAGCGCTCCTCTGAGCGCCGCTTCTCCGTTACATCGGACCCGACACCACGATACCCCGAAAAGCTGACACCGTTGGTGAAGGTCGGCTTTCCACTCAACTCCCAAGTGCGCTGTTCACCCGCAATGTTGAGCGGGAGGATGAGATTGCGGAATGTGCGGCGTTCCGCGATGCAGTTCCAAAGAACGGTGCTCGGATGCCCAGCGGGCGGAGCGACAGCGGGCAGCAGCAGTTGTTCCAGAGGCAAGCCGTGAAGCTGCCGCTCCGATGAACGGGCGACCTCGGCCAACCTTGGCGAAACATGCTGAAGGCGAAGCTCAGCGTTTGTTTCCCAGAGCCAGTCGCTGGCATTCTCCTCGAATTCATTGAGCAGTAAATTAGTGAATTCCTGCTGACGCTCTAGGTCGATCTGCGCAATGACACGCATCTTCAAAAGGCGGCTGAAGTGCAGGATTGTGAAGCAGATAAAGGCTGCATAGAACGCAAGAAGGATAGCGACGTACGTGTAAAAGCGCTCTCCTGTTGTTGCTAACCCGAAGAAAGATCCAGCGATGATGAGGCTGGAAAAGCTGATGGCAACTCGTGGCAGCACGGCTGCGCTCATGCCTGTTGCGATGAGCCCTGCACAGCTTGCGGCAATAAGGAGGCGTCCGTCCGGATTTGCTCCTGCAAACAGCATGATCGGGATCGAAGCCAGGAGACAGCCATACGCATATGCGACCAAGACGGCGCGACGGATGAACGATACGGTTACTTCGCGCGGCTTAGGGCGCGAACGCCAGAGCCAGCACTGTTGGAGTACAACGATCGTCAGCGGCAGAATGGCCGCCTCGAGCGCGGCCAGGTAGGTGCTATTGGCAGAATTCCAGAACAGGTAGACGATGACTTGGACGACGCTGAGGCTGACGAGGACAGTGAAAGGAATGAGACGGAGAGCAACGTCGAGCTGCTCCACACGTACGCGCGCCCTCAAGTTTGCATCGAGAGCGTCGTATCCACGATTAGTATCGATCAGGAAGGAAATAAGCATCTCACGTGACACAGATACCCCATGGGAAAGCATTCGATATTAGATCTAAGTTTTTTACCTTTCGAAACCACACCGGCTCGGTCCTTTCATCGCACAATGCATTTCTTGGTTTAAAGCGCCGTAAACGCGCTGCTAGGCATTTGAGATGATTGAATTGATCGATTTGTACTCTTTTGCGTCTCATTTCGTGAGCGTTTCGAGCGTGAAAAGGCGAACTATCGCAGTGGCCTCGCGATAGGACCGATCCAGCCGGCTGCCATATAGCGCCCGCACTCATCATCGGTGCCGCGTCGTTTGCCTATGTGGATGGCCGACTATCACCGGCGGATCTGTCCGCGCGCCAGAACTTGAACGGCATACCGACGCGCTGGTACGCTGATGCGATGGCAATCTCCGTCTGTTAGCCCGCGCGAACCTGAAACTGCGCTGCCCTCGACGGCCGGAAAAGTTTCGGAGACTGATCGAGCTGATTCCGATCCGACACAGCCGTTCCGTTTAGGGGCCGGGGGCCAGGCAACTGCCTCTGCTGAAGCAATTTGTCGAATAGTCCGGTGGGGATGCGGAGGTATCGAGCGGCCGTCTCAAGGGAGAGACCCCGCGGTATGTACGAGTGAGTGTCTGCCGCCCTGGGACCATGCCCGGTGTGCCTTAAGGCACCGGTACCTGTAGCGGCTTGCCGGTATCAACGACGTACACCGACAGGATCTTGAGTGGCTTGTCGCCGACGACGGTGTAGCCGGCATGCGGCACCTCGCGCTGGTTGATGCCGTGCTCGCCTGCGGGGCGCTCCTTCGGCTCTTTGCCCGGCAACTGCGCCGTACCGCCCTCGATCACGTAGAATGCTTCCTCGCCATTGTGGAAGTGACGCCGCGACGTGGCGCCTGGCGGGATCTCGACGAGCTGAACGACGATCTCCTTGCCCTCTACGCCCGAGACCGGCGAGCGTCCGAGTTCGGTCCGCTTCACCTCCTGCGCAAAGCAGGCCGGTACGAGGAATACCGTCGCGAGAGCAAGGGCACAGCCAGCAGTATGGAGTGTCGCACGTCGTAGCATTCTGATCCTCCGGGTTTGGTCAGAGAATGCCACGGCAGCAGTAGGCGCGAAACTCGTTCCCCAGTGCTCTTCCCGAGTGCCGTCGGTGCGATTCCGGAAGCGGACTCCTGCCCTGTCTTCGGTTTCAGAGATGAACTCGATGCCTGCTGCTTCAAGTACAGCGATCGCTGCACGCACGTTGTTAGCCATTCCTGCCGCTGGGTCTTCGCTGGCCTCCATTCGTTTAAAAGTGCGCACCGAGATCGAGGCCGCAGCTGCGAGACCGGTTTGCCCCACCGATAGCAGGGTTCTCGCTGCCGCGATGCGCCCTTCAGAACCTCCGCAGCGATCGCCAGCACGTTCCGGCCGGCTTCTCCGTGCTCACTGCCTTGTATGAAGCCGATCATCCCTGACGCAGGATCTGGAAAGGGAGGCTCTGCATGGCGCGCTTCATCGTGATCGAAAGAGCCACAGGTCGCGTCTATGGCGACACGGCTCGGTTCGGCGCGGCAGGTGATGTGGCTTCACCTGCAGACGCAGTTTGTCCGATCGATCGACATGCTGGCCGTCCCACACGCAGCTTTGGCTACGTCAATGCCGACAGCGATGCTGCGCAGTACGACGCCTACGAGATCCAGCAGGCCAGTTCCAATAGCGCGTCAGCAAGCGATGAGGAAGCGCAGACGCTGGCTCGCGAACGCAGCTCTAGCGTGATATGTTTTGTTGCTTACAATTCATAAAAGCATGCTTCAACGGCTCACGATGAAGCTGGAGCACGCATGGACATGGGCTGACATTCCGAGTTCGCGCCCACACGAGCACGCGACGCCGGTCGAGACGAGCAATCGTTGTCTGGTGAAGCATCCGACCAATCGAGGCAAAAAATCCCTCTGCCAAATTTGTGATCAGGTTGTGGCTCAACTGCCATATTGCACCGCACCTTAGTGTGGTCACATTCAAAGATATTTTGCCGCTCGATCAGTAATAATGAGAAAGCGGAAATGATTTTGGGCGCTCGCTTTGCTGTCCTTGGCTTGGCTGTCTTAAGCTCCTTCACGATCTCTGGTGCCGAAGCCGCGCCGAAGGCGGCGGGGCAGTCCGGTGCCGCCTCTTGGTACGGTCCGGGCTTTCACGGGCGGCTCACCGCCAACGGCGAGCGCTTCAACACACATGCGCTGACGGCTGCCCACCGGACGCTGCCCTTCGGAGCCCAGGTTCGGGTCACCAACAAGAGCAACGGACGCTCCGTGGTGGTGCGCATCAACGACCGGGGCCCGTTTGTGGGCGACCGGGTGATCGACCTGTCCAAAGCCTCTGCCCGCGCCATCGGCGTTTCGGGAGTTGCAAAGGTCAGCCTCACGCGCGTGTAGGCGCATTGGTGAACGGCGTGACCGGCCGCAGGTGCGGCAAGCAGGAGTGCGTTATGGGCTACATCATCGGCGGGGCAAACCTCGCGAACAAGGAAACGCCAGCCATCAGTTACCAAGTCGAGACCGCCTCAGACGCTTGGGAGAAGATCGTAGAGCTTCAGGCTGGCGGCTACGTCGTTCGCGCCTCCACATCGGACGGCAACGAAGTCGCTCTGGATGACATCAAAATACGCGCGCTTTCGATCCAGGGACCCTGAGCCTACTGCAATGGCCGTTCGAGGGACCAGCTCGGCTTGCCCGCGGCCAAGAGGATCAGGCGACCGCGGCCAAGCCGATGCTCGACGTTCTGATTGCCCACCCCCGCAGCCGTCCAAGGCTACTTTCCCCGGCCGACACGTCAGAAGCCTGAAGCTTGCGGCTGTTGTCATTCGCGCCTTGGGATCGTGCGGGAGGAAGCAGGCTGGCGAAGGCGGGATGGGAGTGGCCGGCCCGGCCGCGATCCGTCCCGAATGTGCGAGCTGTACACATTCGCCTGCTCCCCCATACCCAGCCAGGATCGCGTGCTGTCGGCGCGGTCACGATGGAGAGCGTGGGCAGCCGAATGACACAGGATCCGCCGCGTCCCATGGACCCGTCTCGCAAATGCGGGCGTTTACCCAGCGTTGACCCAAGCCAGAAGGCCGTGGCGCTCTGGCAGGCGAGCGGGAACGCTGGCGGCTTCACGCATCTGGCTGCAAGGGACAACACCGGGCCGACGAGGCGAGAGGCTGCAGGGGCACATCCTGACCTCGGATGATGGTGTGGTGTATCCGGGGCAGGCCCGATGAGGCAGGGCGATGACGGACGATGAGTTCGCCGAGCTGAAGCGCGTGATCCAGGAGAGGGAGACGGAGGTCGCGGCGCGGATTGTGACGCTGCTGTCCCTCGCGGAGGCAGGTTTCGATACGGCCGAGGCCGAGGCGGCACTGTGGCAGGAGATAGACGCTCTGACGGTCCTGCGCGGCTACCAGGCGACAATCATCGAGATGAAGGACGAGTGAGTACGCCGAGGGCGACTCCGGCAGATCGGGCGGCGGCCCTGCTCATTGATTGTTAACCATACACTTCCCATCTCGGGGACATGCCGATCGCGATCCTGTCGCTTGATCGGACACGGCCACGATGCCGGGATTAGGGTGACGCCGGATGTACGCGCACCTTCGTTCCGGCCCCCGTGGCCGTTCTCTTTTCAGCCCTCGATCTGGTCATCTTGCGGTAGACCCAGAGCTTGCCCATCGAGGCGAAATGGGGCGGATGGCGTGCTCTCAACCAGCAGGCGGATCATCGCGGATCGGCTCTCCAGCATAATGGCAGGAGGTTCGCCTACGAGAAACCGCCAGCGAGCAACGAAGTCTCCCGGCGGGATATGGGCGAGGGTGTCCGAGGCCGGAGACCTCGCATCATTAGGCATTCAATGGCTCCTGATCGGCGCCCAGATATAGGCTCGATCCGGGTTTGGGTTCGATGGATTGGCAACGGGGTAAACAGCAGCTTTATCTCCCCGGTCCAGCACCCGGACTTACACCGTAGCCCTCGAGAACGCCCACCACGAAGAATCTGCGAATGCGACCCTTTGCGGTAGCCGCTCCTGGCCGCACCGGCTTTGGCCTCCCTGGGGCTGAGGAGGGCTGCACTGGCTTCTGCAGGACCGACGTGGTATAGAGTCGGCATGACAAACGATGTACCGCACCCCTATTCCATCGCAGTTGAGCCGCTGAAGAAGCCGGAAGGCCAGTTTGGTTGGGCTCTCAGGAAGCATGGCAAGCTGACCGAGCGGTCGGACCGCACGTTTACCAGTGAGGCTAAAGCTTTCGAGAATGCGATGAACGCCATCGACCGGAACGTGACCGGGTATGGAAGCCGGTAAAACCCTGCTGATCTAACAGTGATATCAGCCGCCAAGCGGTCTGACGTCCCCACTGCCCGAGCCCGAGCCGTCTTCTCGCTGGGGTGCTTCGGGCAGTGCGCCTAGGACGGCTTCAGGTCAGGGCCGCCATCTCTGTGCTCAACAAGGTGGTGGACTTAGAGCCTGACGCCGTCTGACACGCGTCAGTGCTGCCTCACGCCACTCTGGGGCTTGCCCAAGACGGTGCACACGGCTTCGAGCTGCCGCACACGCTCTACTCAGCGGCATTCTCGAAAACACGCCGCATATGCCCCCTATCGCACTGAT
>Ga0268290_100159_pt1 | contig 17397 bp, 15 predicted proteins | sample MetspRMADM_FD_191346 | JGI IMG/M metagenome (GOLD analysis project Ga0268290, IMG submission 191346) | Soil microbial communities from San-Diego area, Southern California, United States - Methylocaldum sp. RMAD-M | ecosystem: Environmental > Terrestrial > Soil > Desert | place: USA: California... | reverse complement strand
TGTTCAACTGTGCGCCATGAGCTGACCTTGGGCCGGCACGCACTGAACCGCCGCTCTCGAACCGCAGCGGCCATTCAAGCCTTCACCCGCGAAGGTCTGAGGGTGGCAAGCTGCTGCAATGCCACCGAGATCCAAGCGCACGGAGCCCCTTCAAGGCTGGTGTCAGAAACTGAACACCTGCTACGCTTAGTTCGTCTCACACCACCCCGGAGGACGTATGCGAATACGTACCCCACCGCTCTCGACCCTCAGGCTATTCGATGCCGCTGGTCGCCATCTGAGTTTCACGCGGGCGGCGGCCGAACTGAACGTGACGCCAAGCGCTGTCAGCCATGGCATCGTCGGTCTGGAAGGCGCTCTGGGCGTCAAGCTGTTCCTGCGGGAGGCGGGCAAGCTCTCGCTGACACGCGAAGGGGCAGACTACCTCACCTATGTGTCAGAGGCCTTGTCGCTCATCATCGTCGGGACAAGGCGACTGCCGACACCGCATTCCGGCAGAACCATCGCGATCAGCTCTGCGCCGACCGTCGCCTCCCGGTGGTTTTTGCCGCGGCTCTATGAGTTCCGGTCTAGGTATCCCAGGATCGCGATCACGATGGACACCTCGCACCGACAGGTCGGCTTTCCCGTCGACGGCTTCGACTTCGCCATTCGCATGAGTCGTATCCCGGTTTCGACGAGGCACTGGACGCGCTTGTTCGGAGAATGGCTGGTTCCCGTCTGCAGCCCAGGCTATCGCGAAGCCGTCGCCGATACGGAAGGCGGTATCGACTTAGCCCGCGCCACGACGCTCCACGTCAATTCCCTCAGCGAGGACTGGCAGGCTTGGCTCGACGCCTCGGGAGCAGCCGAGCTTTCCCCGAAGGGAACCATGCACTTCGATACAATTCAGCTCTCGCTCGAGGCTGCTGCTGCGGGCCTGGGCGTTAGCCTCGGGCGAACTTCGCTCATGGAGCGCGAACTTCGTGACGGGACACTTGTCAAAGTCGGGAAGGCCGTCCCGGCCGCGACGACCTATTGGCTCGTCAGCTCGGACAGGGTCGAGCACGACCAAGACCTCCGCAGTTTCAAGGACTGGCTGCTGGCGAAGGCCGAGGCCTTCGCGTCAGATCAAGCTGAGCCGTCGTCTCCGGCCGTCCATCCCTCCGTCGGCTAAGCTCGGCCCGGCTGCCGCGACGAGGCTCCGCCCCCTCGTGAATGTTGCTCATCGGTGGTGGAAATCTTCTCGTTTGCCGCGCCGGCACCCGCTTGCGACCTTTCCCGCCGGAGGAGCCGTCCGATGGCAGAGTTTCCAAGCAGGTGGATGTCACCGAGACGCAGGCGAAGCACAAGACTCGTCGTGGCGGCCGCGGCCCTGATTCTGAGCGGCGCAATGGGGATCCGGCAGACCTTCGGCTTGTTCCTCGGGCCTTTCTCTTTCGACCAAGGGATCCCGGTGGCGACGGTCGCCCTCGCAATCGCTCTCCACAATCTCGTCTGGGGTTTCGCCCAGCCCTTTGCGGGGGCGGCGGCGGACCGCTACGGCGTCGCACCGGTCGTCGCCCTCGGCGCACTCGTCTTTGCGGGCGGCCTCGCGCTCGCCGCCCTAGCGCCGTCGGGCCCGATGCTGCTGCTCGGGATGGGTCTGATGGTCGGTATCGGCATCAGTTGCACGAGCTTCGGAGTCGTGCTGACGGCGGTCGGTCAGGCGGCTGCGCCGGAGGACCGAAGCTCGGCATTGGGACTGGCGAGCGCGGGCGGCTCGCTGGGTCAGGTTCTGCTCGTGCCCTTCGCTGAAACGATGACGTCGGCCGCAGGCATGACGGCAGCCCTTCTCGCGCTTGCCGGCATCATCCTCGCGGTCGCCCCCCTCGGCGTCTGGCTCGGCCGCGGCGGCCGACGATCGGAGACCGACGATGAGACGACGGTCGGCCGCCTGTCCGACGTGCTCGTGCAGGCCTGCCGAAACCCCGGCTATCAGCTTCTCACGCTCGGCTTCTTCACCTGCGGCTTCCAGCTCGCCTTCATCGCGACACACCTTCCAGGCTACCTCTCCCTTTGCCACATGCCAGCGAGCCTGAGCGCGACCGCGCTTGCGCTGATCGGCCTCTTTAACATGGCCGGAAGCTGGGGCTGCGGCTGGCTCGGTGGCCGCTTCCGTCAGCAACAGGTTCTCGGATGGCTCTACCTGATCCGCGGTGTCGTGATCGGCGCTTTCGCCCTGGCACCGAAGTCTGAAGCCGTCGTCCTCCTCTTCGCGGCCGCCATGGGCCTGACTTGGCTCGGCACCGTCCCGCTGACGAGCGGTCTCGTGGCGAAGGTGTTCGGCATTCGCCATCTCGGCACGCTCTTCGGCATCGTCTTCCTGAGCCACCAGATCGGATCATTCCTCGGCGCGTGGCTCGGTGGGGTCGTACTGGATGCGACCGGTTCCTACGGTCCGGTCTGGGGCGCCACAGCTCTCGCGGGCCTGATCGCTGCCCTGCTCCACTTCCCGATCGACGACCGCCCGGTCCCCGCCCGGCCACCAATCCCGGTGCGAGCGTGATGACGCCGGTGGTCGATGCTCCCGGCGAAGTCGAACGCGTCCTTGTCGAGGCGGTCGCGATCCGGTGCCGGGATGACTACCTGCTGCACGGCCACCTCTGGCGCACCAACCCGCGGCGAGAGCCGGTGCTGGGCACGATCATCGTCAACCCAGCCACGGGGGTCGTTGCGCGCTATTATCACGCCTATGCACGCTTCCTCGCCGAACACGGCTTCGACGTTCTGACCTACGACTACCGAGGAATCGGCGCATCCCGACCGGGCACCCTGAGGGCGTGCGGCATCCGCTGGCGGGATTGGGGCGAGCTGGACTTCGATGCTGCTGTCAGATGGACGCGCGGGCGCCAGGGCGGGTCGCTGTCCGTCGTGGGACACAGCATCGGCGGCTTCCTTCCCGGCTTTGCGGAGGCAGCCAACCTCGTGGACCGCCTCCTCACTGTCGGAGCCCAGTTCGCCTACTGGCCCGACTACGACGCTGGCAGCCGGCTCCGCATGGTGGCGAAGTGGCATCTCGCGATGCCGGCCGTGACGGCCCTCGCGGGCTACTTCCCGGGGCGCCGGCTCGGCTGGCTCGAAGATCTCCCGGCCGGCGTGGCGTATGAGTGGAGTTTCCGTCGTGCCCGCATGGAGCTGAGCTATCCGCCGGGCCAGCGTGAGGCGATTCTCGCCCGCTTCGCGGCCGTCGGAGCTCCGATACTGGCCGTCGGAACGACGGACGACGAGTTCGGGACGCCATCGGCGATCCGTCGGGGACTCGGCTACTACACCTCCAGTCCGCGGACGCAGGTTCAGCTGACGCCGGCAGCGTTGAGTGCGACGACGATCATCGGCCACTTCAGCCTTTTCCACCCCAGCCGGAGCGGCACGTTTTGGACAAGCGCGTTGGATTGGCTTCGCGATGGCAGGAATCCCTGGCCGGAAGCGGTCGTCCATGCCACGCCTCCGTGCCGCAGCAATACAGAGGCTTCGCGATGACCAACGACGCTCCGGCCATCTGCGCCGCCAATGCCCCGGTCCGGGTCAAGTCGAGCAACTACCCCGAGCCCTTCGCCTCGCGAATGGAGGGACGGATCAAGCAGCCGCTGGGTGACCTGTTCGGCCTCAGGAACTTCGGGGTGAACCTCACGCGGCTGCGGCCAGGCGCGGTGTCGGCTCTCCACCACCGCCACTCGCGCCAGGACGAACTCATCTACATCCTCGAAGGTGAGCCGACGCTGTTCACGGATGCCGGCGAGATGCAATTGCGGCCAGGCATGGTGGCAGGCTTCCCTGCAAATGGAACGGCCCATCATCTGGAGAACCGCACCGATCGCGACTGCCTCATCCTTGAGATTGGGGACCGTAGCCGCGGAGATGTGGCGAGCTATCCGCAGGACGACCTCCAAGCCTTGATGGATGTGGAAGGAAACTGGCGCTTCGCCAGGAAGGACGGAACCTGTTTCTAGACTGACGGTCCGGCGATAAATGGCGCCCAGGATGCCCGATCACCGCTGCTGAGATTGGCGTTCGCTTCTATGGTTCGGCTTCTCGAAAGTGGACCGAAGAGAATTCACCCATTCCAGTCGTAATTCTGTGGCTCGTCGAGAGCCTGGAGGCGGACCGTCCGAGGGCGTGCAACGGATTGGAAGCAATGGTTGGTACGCGCTGGCGCGATGATGGCTTCTGGCGCAATGCTACCGTTCACCATTGCCTGCTGAACTGCCGCTACCGAACCATGCCGGTCTTCTGGCCTCAGCAGGACGTTCCCCGATAGCAGACGTCTCTTACCAAGCTCGATTGCTGTGGGTGGGCTAGAGGGCCGCACTTAGCAAAAGTGCTCCGTCACGCCCGCACTGCGCTACGGAAGGCGGCCGACAGGCTGGCGAGCAGGTCACGCGCCGGTCCGCTCTGGATCCTCGTATGGAGGAGGATCGGCAGGCGGGGGATCTCCGGGAGCCTCAGCTTGGCTCCGACGTCGACGACACCGAGCGGAAGCATGCGTGGCGCCAGGGCCGCGACGCCGAGCCTGGCTGACACGGCAGCCGCAACGGCCGACACGCCGCCACCGACGAAGGTCTCGATCCAGGGGATGCCGGCGGTGTCGAGGAGACGCCCGGCCATGGCGCGGACGCCGCACGGCTCGGCCGACGTGGCGACCGGCAGCGGTTCGCCCGCACGAGGCTGCCAGCCTGCCCCTGCGAACCATCCGAAGCTCTCCTGGGCTAGGACCTCGCCGTCATCCCGGCCCAGGTTCATGCGCGCGATCACCGCATCGAGTTCACGGCGGTCGTAGCTCTGCAGGAGGTCGCCGGACGAGCCGATCTTGATCTTGATGAGAAGCTGAGGATCCTGCGTGGTCAGCCGCGCGATGAGCGCCGGCAGATCCGGCCCCGCGACATGGTCGCTGATCCCGATGGCGACGCGTTGCCGGGCTTCCCCAAAGACCGCGAGCGCCCGCTCATGCGCGTACACAAGTTCGCGCGCCCGTTCGAGGAAGGCGATGCCGTGCGGTGAGAGCTGCACGTAGCGGGGCGTCCGCTCGACGAGCTGGTGGCCAACCCTCCGTTCCAGCCGCTGGATGCGAAGGCTGACGGCCGCCTGCGTCGTCTCCATCGCCTCAGCCGCGCGCGTGAAGCTGTCGAGTTCGGCCACGTGAATGAACGCGCGCACGGCATCGAGGTCGAGGGACTTGCACGTCATAACAAGCCATTATCTCTGAAATCAGAGCCGATATGATATCGTAATGCCGGTTGAACTTCTACAACTCCGAGCGTCAAACGAGGTGCATCATGCCGCTCATTTCCATATCTCTGCGCTCTGGGAAATCCGACGCATACAAGCAGGCCATTTTCGACGGCCTGTACCGAGCCCTCCGCGAGACCTTTAGCGTACCGGAGGACGACCAGTTCATGACGATTACGGAGCACGGTGAAGCGGACTTCCGCTACGGCGCGACCTACGGCGGCATCAACCGCAGCGACGACGTGATCTTCGTGCAGATCAGCGCCATGAACACTCGCACCGTCGATCAGAAGAAAGCGCTCTATCGGCGTATCGCGGAGCTGCTCGGCGACGAGCCCGGCATCCGAGCTGACGATCTCTTCATCAACCTCGTGGAGGGCACCCGCGAGAATTGGTCGCTCGGTCGCGGCCTCGCGCAGTATGCCTGACCTGAAGCTGGTGCGGCCAAGCCGTCGCTCCTTGCTGGAGCTGATCGTGACAACTCCGCCGTCCGTCACGCTATCTGCCGACGACCCAAGTGCGGCGTCCAACGCCTCCATCATCGGGCTCTTTGCCTTCGTCGTGGTGGCCTGGAGCCTCAACTGGGTCGTCATGAAGATGGCGTTGCAGGACGTCACGCCATTCTGGGCGGTCGCGATCCGAACCGGCCTCGCGGCACTCGTCCTGTTCCCATCGCTGTCTGCGGCCGGGCAGCTGAGGCTGCTGCCCCGGGGCGATCTGCCGGTCATCCTCGTGATCGCGCTCTTCCACATGGTGGCCTTCGCGAGCTTGATGACGGCGGGGCTGGTCTTCATCCCCGCGAGCCGGGCCATCGTGCTCAGCTACACCACGCCGCTCTGGGTCGCCCCCGCCGCCTTCCTGTTCCTCGGGGAGCGGGTGACGGTGCGGCAGGCGGCCGGGGTCGCGGTCGGCATCGTCGGCCTGCTTCTGCTTTTCTGGCCGGATAGCGGTGCGTGGAGCAGCAGGACGGCTCTCCCCGGCAACGGTTTGGTGGTTTTGGCTGCGCTCTGCTGGTCGGTCAGCACCGTCTACACCCGGGCACATCTCTGGGTTGCGACGCCGCTCCAGCTCATGCCCTGGCAATGCCTGCTCGCGACGGTCGCCCTCGTGATCCTGGCTCTTGCGCTCGAAGGCGCACCGCCGTCGCGGATCGGCACCCCGGCCCTGCTGGCGCTCGCTTACAACGGCTTCATTGGTACGGCGCTCGGCTGCTGGGCGATGACCGTGGTGAACCGGCGCGTGCCGGCAACCACGGCATCACTCGGCGTCCTCGCGACACCTGTGCTGGGCATCGGACTGTCTGCCATCATCCTAGCCGAAGGGCTCAATCCGCTACTCATCGTCTCGGCGCTCACCATCCTGTTCGGGATCGCGCTCGGTGCGAAAGGCGGGGGATGAGCCGGCGGCAACGTCTTATGTGACGGTGGATCTATTCGGAGGCGTCAGCGAGTGGGTCGACAACGTCCGCTTCGATACCCTGCTCGCTCAGAAGCGGAACGGCAGAATTCCACCCAAAGCAGGCTTTAGCGACGTCCGCTTCCGGGCCGTCTAATGAGTGGTGCAAGCGACTGATGGAGCCCGAAAGCCGTCCGGCTGATTTTGGGCGAGCGAGGCGCCGAACCAGACCTCAGACAGCCACTCCGAGATTGCTCAGCCCCAGTACCTATCGGTAGCCCAGTGTAGCGGTGTCAGCGGTTCTGCGGGAGACAGAAGTGCGCCAAACCGATACCATCCCCTGATGCAGCCGCGCGTTTCCTCCGCAGTCGAAGTTGGTCTGCCGGCGGGGTCGGTGTATCGATTCGGCTGCCATTCCATCTATCCCGAGATGAGGCTCCTCTTGCGGGGCGACCGAAGGGTGGAACTCGGGGCACGAGCCTTCGATCTTCTCCGGATCCTCGTCGAAGCGCGCGGGAAACTGGTCGGCAAAGACGAACTCATCGAGCGGGTCTGGAGCGGGACGGCGGTCGAGGAGAACAACCTCCAGGCACAAATATCTGCGCTCAGGAAGGCGCTTGGCCCGGACAGAGAGCTGATCTCAACCGAGTTCGGTCGCGGATACCGCCTCTCACCCGCGACGGACGCGTCCGAGGGTCTGGCGCCGTTCCCGGCTGACGTGCCGTCGCGTGCGGTCGCCTGCACCGTCCCGAATCCCATCACGCGCTTGATCGGTCGAACCACCGAGCTGTCGGAGCTGGAAGCTCTCTTGGGGCGGACCAGGCTCGTGACGATTGTCGGGCCCGGTGGGGTCGGCAAGACGCGGTTGGCGAATGAAGTTGGCCAGCAGCTCCGCACGTCTTTCCCGGGCGGCGTCCTTCTGGCGGAACTCGGCAAGCTATCCGACGGTGAGCTCGTCCGATCGACGATTGGGGCAGCCCTCTCCATCCCGGCATCCGCCATGCAGCAGCTCGGTCGGCTCCGGAATTTCGTCGCAGACCGGAAGATCCTGCTGCTAATCGACAATTGCGAGCACGTTGCCGACGCGGCCGCTAACGTCCTGGCGGACCTGCTGCAGGCCGGCGCCGATCTGCGCGTGCTAGGCACGGCTCAGGAGCCGCTCGGAATGCCTGGGGAGCACGTCTACCGCCTCACTCCGCTCGCAGTACCCGCGAGGGACGTGCGCGGGGCGGACGAGGTGCTGGTGCACGCTGCCGTGCAGCTCTTCGTGGAACGGGCCAGAGCAAGGACACGCGAATTCCAGTTGTCGGACGCAAACGCCGGCAAGGTCGGTGAGATCTGTCGGCGCCTGGACGGGATACCGCTCGCCCTGGAACTCGCCGCCGCGCGGGTCGCGGCCTTGGGTGTCGACGGCGTGCTGACTGGGCTGGACGATCGCTTCAAACTGCTGGCCGCCGGGCGCAGGACTGCGCTGCCCCGACATCGCACTTTGCGTGGGGCGGTCGACTGGAGCTACGGCCTTCTTAGCCAAGACGCGCAGCGATCGTTTCAGCGCCTCGCCGCGTTTCCAGCGGAGTTTACGGCCGAGGCCGCGCATGAGGTCGCAGGTGAGCAGCCGGACGAGGCGTGGCGGACGGTGGACGTGCTCGGCGAACTTGAGGAGAAATCGCTCCTCTTCGTCGACGTGGCGGGCTGGAAGCCTCGCTTCCACATGCTCGAGACGATCCGCTTTTACGCCCTGGAGAAACTCGCCGAGAGCGGCGAGGTCGACCAGATCGCTCGTCGGCACGCGCAGTTCACGGCCGCCATGTCGAGGCGGGCCTCTGCCGATTGGCTCGTCCTGCCCACCGAGAACTGGCTGAACCGCCACCGCAGCGGGCTGAACGATATCCGCGCGGCTCTTGACTGGACCTTCTCTGCCCCGGGCGACGCTCACCTCGGCGTCGCAATCCTCTCGCACTCGGCTCCGTTCTGGATCCAGCACTCCCAGCATGACGAGGGACGTTGTCGGATCTCCCGAGCCCTCGCCGGCGATACGATGCGGGATCCGATCCCCCGTGGGGCTGAGATGGGCGCCCAGGCGGCGCTCGGAGCTTGCCTGACATGGGCCAAAGGTCCGGTCGCCGAAACCAGGAGCGCGTGGACCCGCGCCCTCGATCTCGCCGCTGACCTGTCGGACGCCGAGGTCGGGCTTCAAGCCCATTATGGGTTGTGGCTCTACAACCTGCGCTGCGGCGACTACGGGGGCTCGCTCCGGCATGCACAGGAGATGATGGATCGGGCCAGCCAGGTGAGCGACGGCGAGGCGCTCGCCGCGGGACAGCGTATTGCCGGCGTCTCGAAGCACTTCTTGGGCCGGCATGCGGAGGGGCGCCGCCTAATCGAGATGTCGCTGGGAAGGTACGAGCGGCATCCTCCAATCCAGCGATATCGCTTCGGGCTTGATCAGCACGTCGCCGGGCTCGCCTTCCTGTCTCGCATCTTCTGGATCGAGGGCCAGTTCGGGACGGCCCTCGACGTCGCGCGGCGCGCTCTGGAGGAAGCTCGCGCGCTCGATCACGCGTGCACGCTCTGCTGCGCGCTGGCAGAGGGCTGGTGCATGGTTCACGCTCTGAACGGCGACGAGGCCGCTGTAGAGCGCGCGGCGCCGCTGCTCATCGAGACCGCATGCAGGCACGGTCTCGGGTTCTGGAAGGTGTACGGAGATCTGTTCATGGCTTGGGCTGCCACTGCGCGCAGCACACCCCCAGAGCATCGCATCCACCATGTGATGTCCGCCGCGAGCGGCATGGACTTCGACCCTCTCTACTCGACCCTGATCACCGATATCCTGCGCGATGCCGCCGGCGACCATCCCGCTCGGGAGGCGTTCTCGCGATTGGCCGAGCGGGCTGATGGCTGCCACGAGGATCACTGGGCATGGCCGGAATTCCTGAGGATCCGTGCGCAGCTCGCCGATGGCGGCACCGCGTCGCGCGAGCACGAGTTGCGCCGGGCTCTTGAAGTCGCCGAGCATCAGGGGGCGTCAGCCTTTAGTCTCCGCGCCGCGTTCGATCTGGCGAAGCTCCTGGCCCGCGACGATCGCACGGAAGAGGCGAGGGAGATCCTCGGGCCGGTCCTCGATCGCCTCCCGAGCGGAGTTTCGTCGCGGCACTGGCGTGCTGCCCGCTGCTGGTACGTCCAGCGACTCGCGGACGCGAGCTGAGCGACCTCCAATTCAGACGTCTGAAATGGAGCGCCAAAGACTCGTGGATCGCCGGCTGCGAAACACGCTTCTCCCTCAGCGCCGGAAGCGAACCGCACCGGCCGTTCACGAAGGTGGAAGCTCTTGGCGGAAATCGTCGCAGCTTACGTCGTGCCGCACACGCCGAGCTTCATCGCCGAGGTGAAGGCGAATGGGGAGAGTTCGGAGACAGCGCGCTTCTTCGGCGAGATCAGACGACACTTGGCGGCGGCGTGCCCGGATGTGATCGTCTCGATCAGCAATGATCACTTCAATACGTTCTTTTTTGACAACTGGCCGACGTTCGCGATCGGGACGGCGGACTGTACAGCCGGGCCGAGTGATCAGACGCCCGAGATGCCGTGGTACGAGGTGAAGATCGCCTCCGATCTCGCCCAGCATCTTCTGGATTGTCTCATGGCGGACGAGTTCGACATGGCGCGCTCGCTCGAGTTCCAACTCGACCACGCCCACTTGGTCCCGCTTCATTTCCTCACGCCCGAGATGTCGATTCCGATCGTCCCGGTCTTCATCAACTGCATCGTCCCGCCCTTGCCAGGAAGCCGGCGCTGCTACCGACTGGGTCGCTCCGTCGCGGCGGCCGTGGCGCGTTGGACCGGCGGCCAAAGGGTCGCTGTCCTGGCTAGTGGATCCCTGAGTCTCGAGATCGGCGGGCCGCGGGCCTTCGAGAACAAGACGTTCGGCGTGCCCGATCCCGAGTGGGCCAGGTGGGTGCTAGCGCAGGTCCGGACCGGCCAGACCGAGGCGCTGATAGAGGCCGCGTCCGAGAGCCGGATGCTAGCGGCCGGAAACGTGGCGGGCGAATTACTGAACTGGATCTCGGTGCTCGGTGTGATCGATGCTGCCACGCCCGACATCCTCATCGATCAGCCGGCGTTGGGCAACGCCTTCGCGGCTTGGAGCGTGAGAGGCGTCGCTTGATGAGCGCCTATCAGATTCACAAGCTCTGCCGCCGCATCCTGCACGATCCGGACTTCAGAGCTTGGATGCAGGCCGAGCCCGCGCAGGCGCTGGCGAGCATGCCGCTGACCGACGACGAGCGGACCGCCGTCCTAGCAGGAGACGTGGGCTGGCTGCTGCGTGCGGGCGCCTCCGGCTTCCTGCTGCTGATCCTCAGCAGATTCGAGATTTGCGGTCTCACGCTCCCGATCTTCAATCGGCGCATGCGGTCAGAGATCAGGACCTGAAGCAGTAACAAGCACAAAAACTAAGGTGATCCGGAACAGACCGGACGGGAGGAACCTATGACCGAAGTAGTTGGCCAGATCGGCCCCATTCAAAGGCGTGTGCTGGCCAGCAGCTTCATCGGCTGGATGTTCGACGGCTTCGAAACGAGCACGCTCATCCTGGTGGGCGGCGCGGCTGTCGCTTCGTTTCTCCCGGATGCGGACACCGACGTGGTGCGGCTCAACGTCGGTACGGCGCTAGGCGCGACGCTCGCCGGTTGGGCCGTCGGCGGTGTCATCGGCAGCATCATGGCCGATTACGTCGGACGCAAGAAGATGCTCATGATTTCGATCGCGGGTTACTGCGCTTTCACCGCACTCACGGCCGCGAGCTACTCGATCGGTGCGTTGATCGCACTTCGCTTTCTCACTGGACTGTTCCTCGGCTCCGAGTGGAGCACAGGAACGGCGCTGGTGGCCGAGACTTGGCCGGACCATGCGCGGGCAAAAGCGCTTGGCATCATGCAGTCCGGCTACGGATTCGGGTTCTTCCTGGCTGCGGGATTGTGGCTCGTCATACAGCCACTCGGCCCTGAAGCCTGGCGTTGGATGTTCGTGATCGGCGTGCTGCCGGCAATCGGGCTGGTCTATATCCGGCGCGAGGTCGGCGAGTCGAGATTGTGGGAGGACGCGGCCGCGGAGCGGCGAACCGGGGCGATCAAGCGGGACTTCACCGTCTTCGAACTCCTTCAGAACAGGGAGGCCCGTTCGCGGGCGATCGCGACGCTCGTCATGTCCGCCGTGACCGTCTCCGTATTCTACGCCATCAGCGCGCTCACGGGCCCCTTCATCGGCGCCCTGGCGGCGCAGGAGGGCCGCCATGCGCCGAGTTGGGCCAGTATCAGCGCCCTGGTCTACAATGCAGGCGCGATCGTCGGGTACATATCGGCCGGCTTCGTGGCCGATGCGCTAGGCCGCAAACGATACATGAACCTGTCGTTCATTGGAGCCGTCGCTTCCGGCATCCTGATGTACTTCGTCCCTCAGGCCCTGGTGCCCGCCCTGGCGGCCGTCTTCATCCTCGGCATATTCACCCTCGGCGTGTTCTCTTGGATGCCGATCTACCTGCCTGAACTGTTCGCGACGCGAATCCGCGCTACCGCGTCCGGCGTGGTCTTCAATCTCGGTCGCCTCGTAGCGTTCCCGCTGCCCATACTGACGGCATTCCTCTTTGCAGAGCTCGGCGGATATCAGTCGACTGTCCTTGTGCTCTGCTGCCTGTACATCGTGTCCATCGCGGCGCTGAATTTTCTGCCCGAGACGAAGAACAGCCACCTTCCATCGTAATAGAACAGCAGGAGTATGTCATGGACCTCGGTATCATGGGTCGAGCGGCCGTCGTCACCGGCGCGAGCACTGGAATCGGCTTAGCGGTGGCTAGGGAGCTCGTGGAGAATGGTGTCTCCGTGCTCATCGTCGCCCGCGACGAGAGGCGGCTCGAGGTTGCGGCGGCAGGGCTCCGGCGGCACAGCCAGGCGAAGATCGCCTCGCTCGCGCTAGATGTCGCGAGCCCAGGGGCCGGCGATCGGATCGTCAATGCCGCGGTGTCGAGCTTCGGCGCGCTCGATATCCTTGTGAACAACGCCGGCCGAGCCCACGCCGGTGGCCTCATGACCTCGTCAGACAGTGACTGGGATGAGATGACGGTCCTGAAGCTCAGCTCTATGCGTCGGATCTGCAAAGCGGCCATCCCGCATATGCGGACCAAGCAATGGGGGCGCATCGTCAACATGTCTTCGATCGGCGGGATCTACCCGAACCCGAAGCTCCTGATCTCGCACGTCCTCAGCGCAGCGATCAACAACCTCACGAAGTCACTGGCGCTGGAAGTCGCAGCGGACGGCATCCTCGTGAACGCGATCGGGATCGGCGCTGTTGCCACGGACAACTGGGCCAACAACATGCTGCCAGCTGTACGCCGGAGTCGGGCCGAGATGGCTGGCCTCAGCGACAACGAGGTTTTGGCACGAGTGGGTGCTGAGATGACGCCGGTCGGTCGCGCCGGCACCCCTGAGGAGATCGCCGCCATCGCGGCCTTTCTCGTCTCCGCCCGGAATGGATTCGTGACGGGCGACACGATCGAGGCATCGGGCGGAGCGGATCGGTTCATGTAGTTTCGCGCGACAGCCAGCTTTTGGGCGATAGTCCTCGGCGGTCCACATAGGCCGAGATGGGCGCACTCCCGGTCCCGGGGGCTGCATCGTTATCTAGAGGCGAGGACGAGAAACCGCGTCGGTCCGGGTCCGCTTTCCAGGAGCAGAACGAGCGGCCTGAATGGCCGCCCCGGAGCGCGGAGCAGTACGTCTGCTTTCGGGCGAAGGGTCAACTTCCGCTGCCCGCCCTTAGTAGGCCCTGGGAAGGTCCGCTTTCAGGCTTTGGGTAGAACGGTCTCGGATGGCTGCAACGAGTGGAAGCCGCCAGTCCGCTTATATTGGGGCAACAGCCAACTCCGGGGGCGCACATTGAGCGGGATCGTTAGTGGATGGCCGCAGGTGCTCCTGCGCCTCGAAGGCCTGTCCGTCCTCATCGCCGCTTCAGCGGCCTATGCGTGGCAGGGCGGGAGTTGGTGGCTGTTTGCCGCTCTCTTCTTCGTGCCCGATCTTTCCATGCTCGGCTACCTCGGCGGGCGCAAGGCGGGGGCCATGCTGTACAACGTCGGTCACTGGTACGTACTGCCCCTTGCATGCGTCGCCTGGGGCGTATCAGGACAGGCGACGCAGGTTCTGGCGACCGGTCTCGTCTGGGCTGCGCATATCGGTTTCGACCGCGCCCTGGGGTACGGCCTCAAATACGGAGAGGGCTTCGGCTTCAGTCACCTAGGGGCGATGGGTAAGGCCCAGCGCGAGGCGTAGCAGCGATCGGCAATGGTTCGACAACGAACAGCCAACTGAGCCGGAAGGTGGACCCGGAACGGATGTTTGGTTTCCACTCCTAGCGAGCCATGAGTACGAAGTCAGGCCGCAGGGTTGAACGTGTGGCATCAGACCTCGGCGTCTGGGTCGTTCACGCCTTCTGCGCTCGCGCCGCGAACTCCCATATTGGGATGCCGACCGGCGCGCCGGCCACGTTCCGATAGCCGCTCACATTGCCAAAGAGGATCCGGTTCGGCTCGATGCCGATCGCCTTGTGACCGCCCGTCATCATCACCCCGCACCAATCCACTCGCAGCGTGCCGTGCTCGGGATGAACACCGAAGAGTTGCGGCGTTGTCCAGCCCAATCGCACAGCCTCAGCGCCGAAGCGCTCGATGAAGTCGGTGCATGCTTCGTGGATGTTCGCCCAGGCGGCGGTGCCGAGATACCGGCATGGCGAGGACGTTGGGCGGAGTGCGCCAAAGGCCTTGCGCCACTCGGCTGCTTGGGGCGGAAGCGGATCGGACGCGAGTTCGGGAAGGAGCATTACGGCTGCCGGCTGATGGCGGGGCCGACGGCATAGGGGCGCCGGGTTGCTCCAGGCTTACCGGCTCCTCATGAGCCTACCTTGGCAGGCGATGGTTAGCCCATCGCCCGCACCATAAGGCCTTGTTACGAAGCACATGCGTCGAAGACAGCGCCTTCATCCCAAGCGCACTGCGCGTTCAGCGTACCGGCGAAAACCGCGTCGAGCCGCACTCGCTCGGCCTGGACCACTCGGCCGTCGATCGCCACTGGACGGCAGCGGGCGTCCCAGCGCGTAGGCACGAAGTCCGGATTTTGCAGAGCGTGGTCCGAGGTTTCCACGAAGAAGGCGCGGTCACCGCCATCGATGTAGCTTTCGGCCGGCAGACCTTCAGCGAGGAGGATGTCGTGGCTGTCGAGTTCGACGTGCCAGTAGGTGACGCTGGTGCGGGGCTCGCGGATGATCGTGGTGCCGTTGATCAGGCACATGACGGGCACGAGCACGCCGCCCTCGCTGTCGGCATCGGCTCCGATCAGCACCGGGTGGCCCGGCGAAAGGAAGAGGTCGCGGATCGGCAGGCCACCACCGAAGGCACCGACGCGGACGCGGACCGGCTGCTGGTCGTGCGGCAAAGCGCGGCCTTGTCTCGCGAGGTGGCGCTGCCCGATCCAAATGATAGGCCGGAACGCGCCTGATGCGGTCACGGCAAGATCGCCGACGCGCAGGTCCTCAACCACAATCTCAGCAACGACATCGTTCCGCACCGCACGGATATGAGTGCCGCTGCAGTAGCAGACGGCAACGGTCTCGTCATTGAATTGCAGCGTCTGGAAGTTGGAAAGCGTGCTGGCTACACCGACGGGCTGTGCAGACAGGTCAGTGCCGCCGGTGCGCGTGACAATCGTCTTCCCGTCCAGCTGGGATACCACGTAGTCGGATCTGTTGCCGGAGAACTTAGCAATGTTCTGTCCAGCACCGCCGTCGGCCGTATTATTCCGCGTAACGCTGACCGTAACCACATCGTTGCCAGATCCAAAGTAGGCATTCTGGATATATGTTCTATCGTAGATCGCGATGTTGTTGGTCATCCCGAAGGCGCTGCTGTACGTGCCCCCGTTGAGGTTCAGCGTCGCGGCGTCACTGCTACCGGAGAGATCGAGCGTGTTGCCGCTCGCGGCAGTGCCGTAGAGGGTCACGATAGGACGAGTGTTGGTTGTGAAGTCGAAATACGGCTGCAGGCTGCCCGTAATAGTCGTGTTGTAACCGAACGTCTGCGCCGTGTTTAGCGGACCGCTCGTCTGCGCGCCGTACAGCCGTTGGATTGCGTTGATGTCCACCGGCATCCACGTGGTGGGGTAGTACTTGAGGCCACCCGATGTCCAGTTCGTCGCCCCAACGACGCTGGGATAAGCAAGCTGATCGTGCGGGCTGAAATATGACATCGTCGTAGAGACTTGATTGTCATAGGGGCCGTATTGCTGACTAATGGTGTTCGTATTGTTGTAGGGGCCAGCATGGCCGAGCCCGAGAGCGTGACCAACCTCGTGCACCACCGTGCTGACACCGTAGCCGCCCGTCCGGAAATCGCCCAGAGATCCATGGCCACCCGTCGCCGTAGGGGTGTCAGCGATGTCCATCGAGATTATGACCTGACCACCAAGTGGCGGCGTGATCACGCTCGTGCCTGCCGCGTGATCCGTTGACTGCGATCCCGCGAATGCCGCGCTTTCGGCATTCCGGGTGAAGCCGATATTGGCGGCGCCCTCTGAGTACGTCTGCTGGAAGGAAATGTTCGCGACCGCGGACCACAGATCCAGAGCAGACACTAACGAGGCTTGCTCGCCTGCATTCCAGTTCGAACTCGGATCAAAGGCGTAGTTTAGGGTGCCGCCCGCCGTGCCGGCACTGTTGCTCGTCCCCCAATGGAACTGGCTTGACGCACTGCCGTAAGTGTCGGGATTATCACCGATATAAGTTGCAAACGTCTGACCAGCTAATGTTCCATCCGCATTGACACCAGAAATGTAGGTGACCTGTTGCTCGCGGGTATTGCCAACAGCATTTGCCATCTGCTTATGCTCAAACTTAGATTAGACAGATAATAAATTCATTCCATCATACTGCAGAAGCGCTGCTTGTGCATGATGAGTGGTGGCTGGAATGAAATTTATTTCTGCTATCACGAGCGTGGGGGGCATAGATAGGGATATTTGCCGCGAGCAGGCGCTTCTGTAACTCGATCTGACTGGGTGTGGCAGCACGGCATCGGGGAACGGCGAAGCCGGCTGTCGGGAGATCAGCCATACCGGTGGCCTATGATGCGAGCGTAAGCCTCAGCGCACGCAGGACGGCAGGAGGCGCTTGACGTTCTAACGTCGACTTAACCGTCCGCCCCGGCCGAAACGCCATATCTGGTCAGGACGCGCGCTCGTGGGAGGCGAGAGGCGACCGCCAGCGGGCACGGCGGCTGTCGTCACCATTTGCAGCCACAGGGGCTATGCCGCGGCCCAGGCTGGAACCAAGACCCCATCGGGCACCATGGCATAGGTCGCGGACACCGCGGAAATCTCACGGTGCTTCGAAGCCGCGGCGCGGGAAACGGATAACATGGCGGTGGTCAACTGCCGCGTTCACCTGCTTGTCGGTGACGGCCTTGGCCTTGAAGAGTTCGCTGACGGTGGGGGAAGGGTCGGGCATGCCGAACCGAAGCACGGTTCCGTCGCCGTGACCAGCGCTGGCGCATCGCCAAGGGCTTGCCCGAAGCCCCCTCCCCGGCTACTCAAAAGCGTCGTTTCTGTCGTCGTTTCTGTCGCCCAACCTGTCGTCGAGAGCCGAAGTTGAGCGTAAGTAATTGGCAGTAAAGCGCTAGGGCCTGTAGCTCAATGGTTAGAGCCGACCGCTCATAAC
>Ga0268290_100158_pt1 | contig 17397 bp, 15 predicted proteins | sample MetspRMADM_FD_191346 | JGI IMG/M metagenome (GOLD analysis project Ga0268290, IMG submission 191346) | Soil microbial communities from San-Diego area, Southern California, United States - Methylocaldum sp. RMAD-M | ecosystem: Environmental > Terrestrial > Soil > Desert | place: USA: California... | reverse complement strand
TCTTCCAGGGAGAAGTCCGGAAAGGCGTGCGGCTCTGCCGAGCTGCCGACCGATGCAGCGGTGGCGCCGAGCCCGAACAGGCCGGCGGCGGTGAGGAGGGTCTCGCTCAGGGAGATCATGGCCGGGTCTGTCTCGAAATGGGACGTCGCGAGCCTAATCCGTTAACCAAATCTTGGCAATATTGCGGGGACGAGCGGAAAACGGCGTATCGGTTTTCGGCCCATCGACGAATGTAGCGGCGCTGCAGCGTTCGGCGGTGCTGCGGTTCAGGGCTTGTTCAAGCGCGAGGGTACAGAGGCATCATCGCGTAACCTCTGTGATCTTCCTGCATCGGTTTTGGCGAACCGGGTCGCGCCGGCGCCGCAATCGGGCGGGATGAGCACTCCGTCAAGCTTCTCTCGCTAGACGCTGCCATCACGGCGACATTCCTCGCCGCCCTCGACGCCTGCTCGATTTTCCTCTCAGCCGCGAAGCCAATCCATGACGGTCGTCGTCCTCATCGCCTGCAACCTGCTGCTGGCGGGTCTGTTTTCCCTGGTCGCCGTCGCTCTCGACTGATCGCGCCGCTTCCTTACGCGAACCCGCATCCGGAAGCTGAAGATCCTGGCCGCCCCAGAGCGGCCGGGAATTTTCGGCTTGGCGGTACCTTTGGGCGGCGGGATCGTCTTCGGACGGTCAGGAATTCGTCGTCTGATCCTGCGGCGTGTCCAGGCGGGCGATGAGCGTTTCGAGACGCTCGTTGACCGGTTCGGTCAGGCTGTCGGCGTAATGGCTGCGCAGGCTCTTGCCGAGGTGGCGGCGCACGCTCGGGCTCAGCGGTGGCGCGGCGGTCGCGCCGCGGGCGGGTTTGGTCTCGGCGACTGGCTTCGTCACGGATCGTCTCCCGTCCGGTGCCGGAACCGGCTGTAAGGCGACGATCTTGAGGCCCGAGGGTTAAGGCGAGTTTTATCGCGGCGGCCAAGAAACAATTAACCAAACGATTGACCGAACGATGAGCCCTCCGCACGCGAGGGCACGGAGGGCTTTCTTCTTCCCGAACGCGTTGCTGCGAGGACGGTTGCCGTCCTTACCGCGTCGACGGCAGGAGCAGGTCCGGCAGCCAGAGAGCGATGCCCGGCACCAGGCAGAGCAGGACGATCGCGATACCCATCAGGATCACGAAGGGCAGGGTGCCCCAGATGATGTCCTTGAGTGGGATGTCGGGGGCGATGTTCTTGATGACGAAGATGTTGAGGCCCACCGGCGGGTGGATCAGGCCCATCTCCATGGTGATCGTCATCACCACGCCGAACCAGACGAGGTCGAACCCGGCGTCCTTGAGCGGCGGCAGGATGATCGGCGCCGTCATCAGGATGATCGAGACCGGCGGCAGGAAGAAGCCGAGGACGATCACCAGCGACAGGATCGTGGCGAGCAGCAGCCAGGGCGAGAACTGCATCGCGACGATGGCCTGGGCCGCCGCTTGGCTGATGTGGAGGTAGCTCATCACGTAGGCATAGAGGAGCGACATGCCGATGATCAGCATCAGCATGGTCGATTCCCGCAGCGTCGCCGTGAGGATCGGGTCGAGATCGCGGAAGCGCCAGACGCCGTAGATCACCGCGATCAAAGCGAGTGCCAGCAGGCCGCCGAGGCCGGCGGTCTCGGAGGGCGTGGCGTAGCCGCCGTAGAGCGCGACCATGACGCCGGTGAGCAGCACAACGAAGGGCAGCACCCGCGGCAGCGTCGAGAAGCGCTCGCGCATGCTGTAGACGTCTTCCTTGAGGATCGGGTGCTGCGTGCCCGTCCGCTCGTAGGCCAGCTTGGCCGCCGCGAACTCGGAGCGGAAGCGGAACACCGACCAGCTGGCGAACAGCGCGACCAGAAGGAAGCCCGGCCCGATCCCGGCGAGGAACAGCCGGCCGAGCGACTGCTCGGCGGCGACCGCGTAGAGGATCATGGTGATCGAGGGCGGCAGCAGGATGCCGAGCGTCCCGCCCGCGGCGATGATTCCGGCGGCGAAGCCCGGCGAGTAGCCGCGCTTGCGCATCTCCGGGATGCCGGCCGAGCCGATCGCCGAGCAGGTGGCGGGCGAGGAGCCGGCCATCGCCGCGAACAGGGCGCAGGCGAACACGTTGGCGATGCCGAGGCCCCCGGGAATCCGGTGCATCCAGGCATGCATCGCCGAGTAGAGATCCTGGCCGGCCTTGCTCCGGCCGATCGCCGCGCCCTTCAGGATGAAGAGCGGGATCGAGAGCAGGGTGATCGAGGCCATCTCCTCGTAGACGTTCTGCGCCACCGTATCGAGCGAGGCGGCGGGCATGAACACGTACATGAAGGCCAGCGCCACGAAGCCGAGCGCGAAGGCGATGGGAATGCCTGAGAGCATCGCGCCGAGGGTCGCCCCGGCATAGAGGAAGCCGATCGCGGCGGTGCTCATGCCTTGCCTCCCGTCGTCGTGATCGGCCGAACCTGTGCCGAAGTGGGTTTGGCCGTTTGCCCCGTCGTTTGCCCCGTCGTTTGCCCCATGGGATCAGGCCCTTCGGGTGCCAGATCCGGGCGGTCGTGCATGTCCCGGTTGATGTCCGCGCCCAACCCGATCTTCGGCTTAGCCCAGCCGGCGGCACGGGGGCCGTAGAGGACCGCTTCCGCGATCTGCAGGACGAACTGGAAGGCGAGCAGGCTCATGCCCGCCGCCATCAGCACGTAGGGGATCCAGAGCGGCGGCCCCCAGGTCGATTGCGAGATCTGTCCGTCTTCCCAGGCCTCGTGGAACAGGCTCCAGCTCTTCCAGGCGAAGAAGGTCACGAAGGCCAGCCCGACGATGTCGACGAAGATCAGCCGCACCCGGTTGACGCCCGGCGGCAGCAGGCCGGTCAGCGCCTCGATGGCGACGTGGCCGCGCTTGGCCTGGACGCCCGCCGCCGACAGAAAGGTCGCGCCGACGATCAGGAACACGGCGGTCTCGTCCTGCCACTCGGTCGGCTCGTGGAAGACGTAGCGGGTCAGGACGGAGTAGCTGAGCACGAGGCAGGCGGCGACGAGGGCGAGCCCGCCGCAGACCAGAATGACGTGGTTGAGCCGGCGCGTGGTCCGGTCGATGACGCCGAGCAGACCCGGAATCCGCGGCTCCTCGGGCTTCTTCGTCTCGGAGGCGGCCGAGGCCGCGTCGAAAGCGTGGCTCATCCGACCTTCTCCGCCAGCTTGAGGAGTTCGGCGCAGCTCGCGTTCTTGTTGGCGAAATCCTTCCAGGCGGTGTCGCGGGCGATGTCGCGCCACTTCCCCAGGGTCGGCTCGTCGAGCTGCACGACCTTGGCTCCGGCCTTGCCGAACACCTCCTCGACGCGGGTGTCGTCGGCCTTGGCGCCCTCCTGGCCGAAGCTCTCGAGCTCGGCGCCGACTGCCATGATCAGGTCCTGCTGGTCCTTGGGCAGGCTGGAGAACACGATCTTCGACATCATGATCGGCTCCAGCATGAACCAGTAGGAGCGCTCGCGACCCGAAGTCAGGGCCTTCGAGATCTCCTCCAGGCGGAACGAGATCAGGCTGGTGGAGGAGGTCAGAACCGCGTCGCAGGCGCCGGTCTGCATCGCGGCGTAGGATTCGTTCGAAGGCAGCGACAGCGTGGCGGCGCCGGCCTGCTTCATCATCAGGTCCATCTCGCGCGAGCCGCCGCGCACCTTCATCCCCTTGGCGTCGTCGGGCGTCAGTAGCGGGCGCTCGCGGCTCGCCACGCCGCCGGCCTGCCACACCCAGGAGACGAGGACGACGCCCTTGGCATCGAGGATCTCGGTGATCTTGCGGCCGACGGGCGCGTTTTTCCAGGCGAGCGCCTGGGCATAGGAGGGGACCAGCGCCGGCATCAGTCCGATGTTCAGCTCCGGCACCTCGCCGCCCGCGTAGGGCGAGGGATAGAGCGTCATGTCGAGTGCGCCCTTGCGGATCGCGCTGAACTGGGCGTTGGTCTTCATCAGCGAGGAGCCCGGATAGACCTGCACCTCCAGCGCGCCCTTCGAGCGTTCCTTGAGCGCCGCGGCGAACTTCCGGCACATCCGATCGCGGAAATCGCCCTCGTCGATCGATCCGCCGGGGAACTGGTGCGAGAGCTTCAGGGTCGTGGCGGCCTGGGCCGAGCCGGTGCCGAGCTTGAGCAGCGCGGGCGCGGCAAGTCCGGCCGCGAGGAGATGGCGGCGATTCAGAGTCATGGCGTTTCCTTCCGAATACCGCTTCCGCGGAATCCTGCCCGGCCCGTTGCTACGGGCTTTTTGCACTGCACAATATACGCGGCTGCGCAGCATTTAATACAAGATCGCCCCATCTTGCATATTTTGTCAACGCTCGTGAATATGCATCGGCAGGAAACGCCGATGACCCGACCGATGAACCAGACTCAGCGCCTCAGGCAGACGATCGAGGATGAGATCGTCGGGGGGCATCTCGCCCTCGGGGCGCGCCTGGACGAGACCCAGCTCGCCGAGCGCTTCGGCGTCTCGCGCACGCCGATCCGCGAGGCGTTGCTGCAACTGGCAGCGACCGGGCTCGTCGAGACCAAGCCGCGCCGCGGCATGGTGGTGAGCGCCCCCGAGCCGGGTCATCTCCTCGAGATGTTCGAGACGATGGCGGAGCTGGAGGCGGCCTGCGGCCGGCTCGCGGCGCGCCGCCTCACGCCGGAGCTCGAGGCGGAGTTGACGAGCGCCCTCGCGGCCTGCGCCCGGGCCGCCGCGGCGGGCGATCCGGAAGCCTATTACGGCGAGAACTACGTCTTCCACACCGTGGTCTACCGTGCCTGCCGCAACGACTTCCTGTGTGGGCAGGCGCTGGCACTGCACCGCCGTCTCTCACCCTACCGGCGGCTGCAACTGCGCGCCCGCCATCGGGTGGCCCAATCGCTCGCCGAGCACGAGGCAGTCGTCGCCGCGATCCTGGCGGGGGACGGCGCCGCGGCGGCCGATCAACTTCGCCGCCACGTGCTGATCCAGGGCGACGGGTTTTCGGAACTGGTGGCGAACTTGCGGGCGCTGGACAACAGCGCGGCGTGACACGCCCGAGTGCCGGGGACGGTGCAGGGCGGTCCGTCGCAATCGGTGCCGCCCCTGCTCTGGCAGGGCCGGCGCGGAGACCGTAAACTCAAGCCTCACGGTCCGCGTAAAGGTTCCCTGTTGTTCCGCCGCCCCATTCCAGGTGCCCTTCCCGTCGCGTTGGCCCTGGCGACCCTGGCCGGATCGCCGGCCCTGGCGCAGCCCACCGGACGGCCGGTCTACGAGGGCGCGGGCGGCGATCCGCGAATCTCGGTATCCCAGCCGGAATCGACGAGCCAGGCGTCGGGCGGCTACGTGCGCTCGATCGAGCCCTCGCTCGGACCCTTGGGCGATCCGCTCGGCCTGCGACCGCTGCTGAAGGAGCGTGGCATCGAGTACAGCCTCACCTACATCGCCGAGACGCTGGGTAATCCCGTCGGCGGCCTCCGTCAGGGGGCGATCGTCGAGGATCGGCTGAACCTGCGGCTCAACCTCGACCTGCATCGGCTCGCCGGCTGGGATGGCGCCACGATCCACGCCAACGCCTACTTCATCCACGGCACCGGCCTGTCGCGCTACGATGTCGGCAACCTGCTCGTGGCAAGTGTGATCGAGGCGCTGCCCGCCTCCCGCCTCTACGTGCTGTGGCTCGACCAGCAGCTCTTCGACGGCAAGTTCGGCATCAGGGTCGGCCAGCAGGCGGCCGACACCGAGTTCTTCGTCAGTCAGACCGCGACCCTGTTCGTGAACTCGACCTTCGGCTGGCCGGCGATCACCGGACTCGACCTGCCGAGCGGCGGCCCGGCCTACCCGCTCGCGACGCCCGCGATCCGTGCCAAGTACGTGCCGGGCAACGGGTTCTCGCTGCAGACCGGGCTCTACGACGGCGATCCGGCCGGCGCCAACCGCCCCGGCGACGACCCGGAGGCACAGCGCCTCGACCGCACCGGCACCAACTTCCGGACACGCGACCCCGCCCTCGTCGTGGCGGAGGCGACCTACGCCTTCAACACCGAGAAAGATGCGACGTGCCTGCCCGGCGACATCACCCTCGGGGGCTGGCAGCATTTCGGCCGCTTCGAGTCCTTGCGCTTCGACCAGACCGGTCTGCCGCTCGCCGATCCGAACGCGACGGGCGTCGGCCGCCGCTTGCGCGGTAATGCCGGAATCTACGCGATCTACGATCAGACCCTCTACCGGGAACCCGACAAGGACGACGAGGGTCTCGGCTTCTTCGTACGTGCCGCGTGGTCGCCGACCCGATCCAGCCTCGTCTCCACCTATCTCGATACCGGACTGGCCTATAAGGGCCTTTTCGAGGGCCGCGACGACGACACCGTCGGCCTCAGCCTCGCGCATGCCCGCCTCTCTGACGACGCGCGCCGGTCCGACATCGACACCATCGTCCTGACCGGCACGCCGATGCCGCGGCGGCGAGCCGAGACGGTGATCGAGGCGACCTATCAGGCGGTGGTGGTGCCGGGCTTCACGGTCCAACCCGATGCACAACTGATCCTGCATCCCGGCGGCGGCATCGCCAACCCGCGCGATCCGGAGGGCCGCCGCGTGCGCAACGCCGCGGTGCTGGGGGTGCGTGCCACGGTTCAGTATTGAGGCGGGCGCGGCCGGTTTCAGGCTGGCCGAACCCTCAGAACGAAGCGCGCACGCCCCCGAACACGCTACGGCCGTTGCCCGGAAAAAATGCCGCCGGTCCGCCCGCGACCGTCGAGGCGTTGGTCACCACCGCGATGTCGGAGACGTAGCGTTCATCCGTCAGGTTGCGGGCATCCACGAACAGCGAGACGCCGTTGGCGAAGTCGATGCCGGTCTGCAGGCCGAGCAGGGCGTAACCGGGCACCTTGAGGGTGTTGGCGTGATCGGCGAAGGCGCCCTGCGGCACCCAGTCGAGAGCGGGGGCGAGGTAGAAGCCGCTCGGATGCCGGTAGCCGAGCACCGTGCGCAGCACATCGACCGGCACGCCGGCGATGCGGTTGTTGCCGAAGACCGGGTCGCCGACGAAGCGGAAGTCGTTGTGGGTCCAGATCTGGGTCAGGCTGAGCCCGTCGCCGACGCCGGTGAGGTCGGTGGCGAGATCGAGAGTCACGGCGGCCTCGATGCCCTGGTGGCGGGTGCGCGGGGCGTTGAAGGTCGCCGCCGGGATGTTCAGGCCGGGATTGGGCGTGAAGTTGATCAGCGCATCGCGGATTTCCGCCCGGTAGAGCGTCACGTCCCAGGCGAGGCGGTCGATCCGGCCGCGCGAGCCGGCCTCGTAGGTCCAGGCGCGCTGGGCCGCGAGCGGCACGAAGGTGGTGCGCAGCAGGTTCGTCTGCGCGAGGTCGGAGAAGTCCGGCACGTCGCGCGAGCGGGTGACGTCGGCAAACACCTGGATCTCCGGCAGCGGCTGCCACAGGAGGCCGAGTTTCGGGTTGATGCCCTCGTAGGTGACGGTGGCGAAGCGGGCGGTGGGGTTCGCCGGCAGGCCCCCCTTGTCGCTGTAGGTACGGTTCGACGAGAACAGCTTGGCGCCCGTCATCAGCGCCACGTCCGGCAGGAACCAGAACCGGTTCTCGGCATAGGCCTCGTAGTTCGAGGCACTCTGGCGCGCGTTGAGCGTCTGGGCGCCGCGCAGGCCCGCGACGTTCACGAATTGCCGGGCGTCGTTGATGCCGGCAAACGCCCGCAGGCCGAGGATCAGGTCGTTGCGGTAGCCGCCGAGATCGAACGTGCCGGCCCAGCGCGGCGCGACGCCGTAGGTCCAGCCGTCCTGGTCGATCACCTGGAAGATCGGGTGATAGAGGTTCTTGTGAATCGCCCAGGAATCGATGTCGAGGCGCCCGACCTCCAGCTCGAACGACGTGCGGTTGGCGATGCGCTCCGTCGTCACCTTTCGTGACTGGTTGCCGCTGATCGCCGCCGGATTGGCGATGCGGGGATTGTTCAGCGCGTCGAACAGCGAGAGCGAGCCGGGCAGCTTCTGGTCGGTGTCGTAGAAGCCGAGGGTGAACCGCGTCTCGACGCCGGGCGCGAGCCGGTAGCCGAAATTGGCGTTCACGTTGCGCGTGCGCTGGGTCTCGTGATCGCGGAAGCCATCGGAATTGGTCGCCGTCCCCGAGATCAGAAAATCGGCCGGGCCGGAGATCCGCGAGACCTGAAAGTGCTCGCGGACCGTGTTGAAGCTGCCGCCGTCGATGCGAACGATGTTCGGCGCCAGCGCCGTGTAGGCGGTCGGCGTCACGAAGTTCACCGCGCCGCCGAGCGTCGTCGTGCCGAAGGTCAGCGCGTTGCCGCCCTTGTAGACCTCGACCGAGCGCAGGGAGAGCGGATCGATCTGGTAGAAATCGCCGCTGCCGTCGGCGAGGTTGAGCGGAATGCCGTCCTGCAACAGCTCGATGCCGCGGACATGGAAGCCGCGGGCGATGCCGGAGCCGCGGATCGAGAGGCGCATCTCCTGGCCGTAGCGCTCCTGCACGAACACGCCGGGCACGTCTTTCAACACGTCGCGCACGGTGTTGGCGTAGCGGTTCTGGAACGTCGTGGCGTCCACGAAGGCGACCGAGCCGACGGTGGCGTTCACCGCCGCCCGCTGCGCGGCCACGCTCGGCACGGTGAGAGAGCCGGCCGTCTCGCTCGGGCCGGAGGGGCGGCCGGTGCCGGAGACGCTGATCTCAGAGAGGGTGGTCGCGCTCTCCGGCGAGGCGAGGGGCTCTGCAAGGGCCGGGACGGCGAGGCCGAGGCCGGCTGCGAGCAGCGTCGATGACAGGGCGGCACGCGGCACGGCCCATAGACGGAAAGGCATGAGGAAACGTCCGTTGTCTGAAGGATCGGGAGAGGCGATCGATCAAACGACGGGCGGCGCGCGCGGGCTCGGGCGCACTCCGGGCGGCGCGCGGGGCAGGGCCAGGATCTCAGGCCGCCCCACGACCGGGGCGATCCGCTTCGGCGGCCAGGCGACGATGGCGTGACAGGGCTCCGGGACGTCGAGGCTCGGCAGGGCGTGCGCGGCCTGGCAGCAGGGCAGGTGCGCCGGATGCGGCTTTTCGGGGCCGTCGGCCTCCCCGGCATCGGGGGCGCAAAGGATGTGGACGAGGCCGCTGTCGGGGCCGACGGTTCCGGCGAGCGCGGCCGCGCCGAGGACGACCTGCAGGGCGAGCGCGTAGAGCGCGGCCACGGCGATGACCGCGCGGCACACGGACCATCCCGGCAGGCGCCCTCGCATGGCCGCCAGCTACGGCCAAGGTTGCGCTGACGTCAATGGAAGCGGGATCAGGACCGACCGGTTTTCCGCCCCCGGCCGGACGGAGGGCGGGTGCCGTGCCGTCACAGGGTCCGAGACGCTCAGGTGTTGCGGCCGTCGGCGACCAGTTTGTGCAGTTGTTTCAGGGCGAGCGCGTGCCCGGCATTCAAGTCGAGCGGTCCGGCGAAGCCGCCATTGCGGTCCATCATGTAGACCATCAGCGTGTGTTCCAGGGTGTAGTCGCCGCCGGGCAGCGGCACCCGCTTCACGAAGGCGCGGTAGTCGCGGGTCACCCCCTCGATCTGCTGCGGCGTGCCGGTCAACCCGGTGATCCGGTCGGTGAACGAGGCCATGTACTCGCGCATCACGCCTTGCGTGTCCCGCTCGGGATCGAGGGTGATGTAGTAGGCCTGGAGGTCGCCGCCTTCAGCCGCGAATTCATCGAGCAGGGTGCCGAGATCGGCCAGCGTCGTCGGGCAGACGTTCGGGCACTGGGTGAAGCCGAAGAAGACGAGGAAGGGCTTGCCCTTCAGCGCCTGCGAATCGACGGTGCCGCCCTTCGATGACTCGAGCCGGAACGGACCGCCGACCACCGACAGGGTGGAGGGCCTGTCCCCCCGCGGCAGATAGGCGATCGTCGCCGCCACGATCCCGACGAGGGCCAGCGCGAAGGCCATCAGGATCAGCGTGCTCCCCCGCCGGGAGGCGGGGGTGAGGGGGTGGGGCTCAGATCGGGTCTCGGGTCCGGGCTCAGTGGCCATGGTCATGCCCCGTATGATCGTGTCCGGAATGGTCGTGCCTGCCGCCTGCCGCCTCCGGCGCCTTGGCCGCGAGGCTCTCCACGGCGAACTCCACCGGGACGCTGCCCGCCCGCTCGAAGGTCAGAGTCCCCTTCACCCTCTCGCCCTTCTTCAGCGGAGCCTTCAGGTCCAAGAACATCAGGTGGTGGCCGCTGGGAGCGAGCGTCACGGTCTGGCCGGGCGGGATCTCCAGGCCGTTGGCGAGCGGCGCCATCTTCATCACGCCGCCCTCCATCGACATCGTGTGCAACTCCCCGCGCCCGGCCGCCTCGATCGTGCCGCCGTTGAGCCGATCGGTTTCCGTCCCTGTATTCGTGACCGTGAGGTAGCCGCCCGCGACCTTGGCCCCGCCCGGCGTGGCGCGTGACCAGGGATGGCCGATCTTGAGCGGGCCGGCAGTGTAGTCGTGGGCGTGGGCCGGGCTGGACGCGGCAAGGTTCGTCACGGCAAGGCCGAGGCCGAGGAGGGCGGCCGGGAAAGCGTGAAGGCGCATGATCGTGTCTCCGTTCGCAGAGGAGGGAAAGGGCGCGCGGACCTCGAGCCTCGAATTCCGCACGCGGCGGTTCTCCATCGAGGCTGCTGCCCGCGCGACGGGGTCGCCGGTCGAAGCGGTCCGGTCAGGACCCGTGGTCAGTGATGGTGCGGGGGGCCGCCGGCCTCGGGCGCGGCGCTGCCGGGTCCTTGCGCGCCGATCGGTGCCACGGTGAAGGTCACCGGCACCGTCCCGGCCCGTTCGAAGGTCAGCGTGCCCGCGACGGTCTCGCCCGCCTTCAGCCCGTCCTTCAGGTCGAGGAACATCAGGTGGTAGCCGCCGGGCTTGAGCGCGACGGTTTCCCCCGGCGCGAGGGCGAGGCCGCCCTCGACGGGGGCCATCTTCATCACGCCGCCCTCCGTCGTCATCGAGTGGATCTCGGCCCGTCCCGCCTGGGGGATCGCGGCGGCGGTCAGCCGGTCTGGCTCGGTGCCGGCGTTGCGCAGCGTCACGTAGCCGCCGGCGACCTTCGCCCCGCCCGGCGTCGCCCGCAGCCAGGGCGCCTCGATCGCGATCGCCCCGGCCTTCGCGGCGGGCGCGGCCGGAGCCTGCGCCGCCTGCGTCGCGGCGCCAGGGGCGGCGACGATCCGAACCGCCGGCGCGGGCGCCTTCAGCGCCCGCGCCGGTTCACCCTCGGCCGGAACCTCGCTCCAGCGGTAGCTGCCCTCGGTGCAATCCTGCTCGACGGGGAAGTAGATCGTCGCGCCGGGCGCGAAGGCATCGGAAATCCGGGCGAAGAAGGTGAACTCGTCAACCTGCTCGTCGGGCAGGCTGCCGCCGCTCCATGTGATCCGGGTGACGCCCTCCGAGACATGCCCGTGGAAGGACGGGTAGGCGCGGGCATACGCCGACTTGACCGTGCTGATCGTCCAGCCGGGCTTCGGCATCGGCTTGGCACCGGTGACGCCCTCGGGGATGGTGACGCTGACGCGGGTGGTCGGTCGGCCGTCGCAGCCGTGCATGATCTGGACGACGCCGCGATAGGCGGCGTTGGGCGCGGCCTCCTTGCGTTCTAGCACGGCGTGGGCCGAGGCGGAGGAGATGAGCGCGGAGCTGATCAGGACGAGCGACAGGGCGGCGCGAAGAGGGGCGCGAGGGCAAGAGCGGGGCATGGGCGGTTCCGGTTATCTGACGTCGAAGGATCGCGGGGATCGGGCGAGTCAGGCAGCCGGCGGCGCCCGGGCATGGGCGAGGGTGAAGGGGGGTGGCCGGGCGGCCCGGCGCTGGGCGCCGAACCAGTCGGCGCACACAGCCTCCCGCTCGGGCCAGGCGATCTCGGTCGAAAGGGGAGGGGGGAGCGCGGCGGCCGGCGCGTGATGTGCGGCCGTACAGCAGCCTGTACGATGGGAAACCGGGGCCGGATGCTCATCCTTGGCCGCAAACTCGACGGAGACCGCCCCACCCGTGACGGTGGCGTTCGCGATCGACAGGCAGAGGAAGTCGGGAGCGCCCGCGACGGGAAGGGCCGCGATGCCGCCGAGAAGGGCCTGGAGCACCAACGCGTAGAGCGCTGCCACGGCGGTCAGCCCACGCAGGACGCGCGGCGCTCCTCCGGTCCGGTCGCGGCGTGGGCTCGGCATGGGCACGAGCCTTACGCCGCTTCGGGCCGCTCCGGTAGAGGGCCGGGCCGGCGCCATTCCGCCGCTCTTCGCCGTCCTTCGCCGTCCTGTCGGACCCCGCGCGAGACCTCTGCCGGAGCATCCCCGGATCTCACGGCGTGTGCCGCCACACCCGGACGCCACAATATGGCCCGGAACGGCATGGCTTCTTAACCACGAGACCGCAACAACCGCGGCACGAGGACTTGGCCGAGACTTGGCTTCGACACCCTGGTTTTTACACTCGGGCGTTTGAGCTGGGACCCTTGGCCGGATCCACCGACCGCACCCTCCATCCAGAGCCCGGATCGATGCTGCAGACCGCGCGCCAACCCCGTTTCCGTCCCCTTGGCCGCCCCTTGGCTGCCGGGCTCCTGGGGGCGACGCTGCTCGCCGGCCCGGCGCTCGCGCGCGATGCCGGCTTCGCCCAGGCCGAATGGGCGCAGGACTACTCCTCGCCCACCACCATGCAGGTGCACCGCTCCTCGACGCCGATCCTCTCGCCCGACACCATCGCGGCGACCGAGGCGATGGTCGAGAAGTACCGCGCCATCGTCTCGCGCGGCGGCTGGCAGAACGTGTCCGGCGCGGCGGGCCTGCGGGTCGGCTCCCGTGGTCCGGCGGTGGCGGCGGTGCGCCAGCGCCTGATCGTCACCGGCGATCTCGACGCCACGGCCGGCGGCGCCGGCGTCTACGATTCCTACGTCGCGGCCGGCGTGAAGCGCTTCCAGGCCCGCCACGGCCTGTCGCAAACCGGCCAGATGAGCCCGGCGACGCAGGCGGCGATGAACGTGCCCGCCGACGTGCGCCTGCGCCAGCTCGAGACCAACGTGATCCGCCTGCGCTCCTATTCGGGCGATCTCGGCCGGCGCTTCGTCATCACCAACATCCCCGCCGCCCTGGTGCAGACGGTGGAGAACGGCCAGGTCGTGACGCTGCACGCCGCGGGCGTCGGCAAGATCGACCGCCAGTCGCCGATCATGAATGCCAAGGCGGTCGAGATCAATTTCAACCCGACCTGGACGGTCCCGGCCTCGATCGTGAGGAAGGACCTGATCCCGAAGATGCAGAAGGACCCGAACTACCTCACGGACAACAAGATCCGCATCCTTTCAGGGGGGCAGGAGATCTCACCGCGCTCCGTGAATTGGAACTCGGACGAGGGTACCCGCTACACCTACCGCCAGGATTCGGGCGCCGACTTCAACTCGATGGGCGTCGTGCGCATCAACATCCCGAACCCGCACGGGGTGTTCATGCACGACACCAATTCCCGCGGCGTGTTCGGCGACGACTTCCGCTTCATCTCCTCGGGCTGCGTGCGCGTGCAGAACGTGCGCGAGTACATCACGTGGCTGCTGAAGGACACGCCCGGCTGGGATCGCGCCCATGTCGAGCAGGCGGTGGAGAGCGGCCAGCGCATCGACGCGCGGCTCACCCAGCCCGTGCCGGTCTACTGGACCTACATCACCGCCTGGGCGACCCCGGACGGAACGGTGCAGTTCCGCGACGACATCTACAAGCGCGACGGCGTGAACGTGCCCTCCACCATCGAGGCCCCGACCCCGGTCGCCAGCGCCGCCTCGACCCAGCCCGAGGTGTTCGAGCCGGGCGACGAGGAGAACTGAGGATCGCTCTCAGCCCCAGTCCGGCCGGCGTGATCGGTCGGGGCGAGCCGGAATGAACACAACCCCGGACCGGATTCGACATCCGGTCCGGGGTTGTGTTCATTTTAGCGGGACCGGTTCGTGCATCGCGCCGGTCCGGCAGGATCACGACCTGCCGAAATTTTATCGCGAAATTTTTGCCGTCGGAGCGGCGTGAGCGGATTAAAGGGGGCGGGCAGACGTCAACGGTTTATGGTGCTCGATAGAACGCGCTCGAAACGCTCCGATATCGTCGATCTGCTGGTGCCCCTGCGGCGCTACGCACGGTCGCTGACGCGGGATTCGCTCAAGGCGGATGACCTCGTCCACGATACCATGGTCCGCGCCCTCGAATCGCGCGCGAACCTGAGGCCCGACACGAACCTGCGCACCTGGATGATGACGGTGCTGCACAACGTCTTCATCGACGAGCAGCGCCGCAAGCGGGTCGAGGCGCGCCATGCCGACGTGCTGGTACAACTCTCCGAGGAGATGGCCCCCCCGGCCCAGGAAGGGCAGGTGCGGCTGATGCAGATCCGCAAGGCCTTCGAGAGTCTGCCCGAGGAGCAGCGCGCCGCGCTTCACCTCGTGACCCTGGAGGGGATGGCCTATGCCGACGCGGCGGCCGTGCTGGGCATCCCGATCGGCACCCTGATGTCGCGGCTCGGGCGCGGCCGGGCCGCCCTGCGCGCCTTCGAGGAAGGCAGCCATAAGGGCAAGGCGAGTTCTTCCGACGAAGGCCCCGAGCGTGGCCGTGCACATCTGCGTGTCGTCGGGGGGAATTGATGACCCTGACGAACCGTTAATACAGCAACACCGGTAAGCGACGGGGCTGGACGGTGAGCAAGCAGGGCAGTCGGAGTGGGCTGATGGTTGATCCAGTCACGGAAACCGATCTCATCGCGTATGTCGATGGCGAACTCGACCCGATGCGTCGCGTCGAGGTCGAGGCGCATCTCGCGCGCAATCCCCAGGACGCGCTGCAGGTCATGGCCGACCTGCGCGACCGCGACGCCTTGCGTGAAGCCTTCTTGTCCGTGCCGAGCTTGCCGCCGGAGCGGCTGCGCGCGAGCGCGCGCCGGATCGACCGCGCCTTTGCGTGGCAGCGGGTCCGTTCCCGCATGCGCCGGGCGGCGGCCGTCGTGGTGCTGGTCGGAGCCGGCTGGCTCGCCCATACCGAGAGCGGCAGCTTCGGCGTGCCCGGCTCCTTCGCCTCGCCGATCGACCCGTCCTTGGCCGAGGAGGCGAAGCAGGCCCGTGAGGCAGTCCAGATCCGCGCCCGCGTGACGAGCCAGTTCTCCGTCGCCTCGGCCTACGATCCTGCCGCCCTCGAAGCCGCGACCGGTGTCGATCTGCCGCCGCTGCCGAAGGGCTGGGTCGTCCGGGACGTGCAGATCTTCCCAAGCCGAAACGGCACCGGGATCGAGGTGTCGATCCAGTCGGCCGAGATCGGTGAACTCGCCCTGTTCGCCAAGCACAGCAGTGGAACGCTGCCGGCCGAAGGAGCGGAGCCGGTGGCCCGGTCGAGCGACGGGACGACCGCCTATTGGCGCAACGGCAACACTGCCTACGCGTTGAGCGGCTCGCGCAACGATCCGGCCCTGCACGCCGCCGCTGCCCGCCTCGCCGCGATTCGGGAGTAGGGCCCGTCCGGCGATGGCGGATGCCGGATCGTCGGGTTCATCGTTTCAAAAGGGCGCCGCGTCTGTCGTCCCTGATTGCGCTTGGCCGAAACACGCGGCCTTGGCAGCGTTCGTGGCTGGTCGAAAAGGTCATCGTCAGCTGCCAAGCGGCCCGAATTGTGCGGTCGCGCGGCTGCACTCAATCGTCGCGGTTCGTCGAAGAAGCCGGTCCGTTGCGAGCGGCCTTGTCCGTCGCGACCGTTTCAGGTCTTGCTGGAGCGCGATCGAGGACGAGGGCCGCGTGAGCTGGGAAGCCGGTGAGCCGTGAGTGGACGCCTTCTCCCGATAAGCCGAAGGCGGATGAGCCATCCAAGTGCTAGGCTGGAGCCGGGATGACAGCGGCCGATCGAGTCAGGATCCATGTTCCTGATCGAGTGTGCCGTCTGGAAGGCTGGGTGCCGTCTTCAGGAGAGTGTCGGTGCACCTCCAAGAGGTGCGAGTGCAAGGCCCACGGTCAAGGCCTGTTTCCATTCCGAGATGCCGGTGCCGCTGGGGTTTCGTGTTGGGCACCGACAGCAAAGCGCGGCAGGATTCCGCAGCGTGTGAGATCGACGTCGCCTTCAGGCATAACGCGCTCATTCTTTTCTTGATTAAAAAATGTTCTCTAGGTAACAAATGCGCATCAAGTTAGTGTATGGGGCAATTAATGCCAGTTGTTACGGGTATTGTTTGTATTATGATGTTTGACAATGATATCTACGTGATTGATTTGTTTTGAGTGGGCTTTTCTGAATTCCTAATCCACGCGCCATGTCTTCTGGGCCGAGCCTATGAACGGTTTAAGCCGATGCCCTCAGTTTCGCGTGGCATAGACAGGACCGTCACCAGCTGTTCCCAAAAAATGGATATAGACTGCCCCATGACGGCAGATCCATCCGCCTCGGCCGGCTCCTCGCGCGTGGGTTGTGGTGGAAGGATTGCTCCCGGCGAGCGTAATGGCTACTGCTTCGCTTGTTGCGGTGCGGTCGAGAGGCGAGATGTGAAGTCTGGCAATCCGTGCAGAGGCCGTTCAGAAGCCGGGAACCGGCATTCCCCGCGCTCCCTGCTGTCCCGCGCTGCAGCAACGTGCAGGGAGTGATAAGATCCCTTCCCGTGCTTGGCCGGATTGATGTTGCATCGGCCCATCGGTTGCCCGACCCGAGCGGGAAATCGACCAGGATCCTACCTGAAAATCGTGGATCAATCCACGCGCGAGGTTTCTGACGGTGTTCAGGCGCAGCTTGCAATTGCTCTCGAAGCAGGTCGGCCTCGGGAAGATCCCGCGCGGGCCACGGCTGCGAGCGTCCGGAGGACTGACAGGCCAGGGCGGCTTCGATCCCGTCTTCTATCGGCGATACTATCCGGACCTCGCCGTTCTGGGTGAAGACGGGAAGGCCCTCAGGGAGCACTATGTCAGGCACGGCCGAAAGGAGGGTCGGGCTCGGAATGCGGCCGCACTGATCGCTGCGCTGGAGCGTGACCGAGGTCCGCTGCCAAAGGACTTTATTCCCGAACATTACCGGGCGCTCTACGACGATCTGGCCAGCCTGTCCGAGCCGTGGGAGCTCAGCGAACATTATCTGCGCTTCGGCCGATCCGAGGGACGTGCATACCGGGCGGACCTATCGGTCCTCGATCAGGAATATGAGCGCCTGCTCGCGCCCGGTGCCGCGTCGGGTGGGCGCCGCCCCGCCGAGAGCTTCGTTCACCTGCTGGTCGCCGCGCGGGTCCTCCCAGGGCGATGGCTCGACCTTTTCGTGCTCCACGAATTCGCCCTGCTGAACGAGGGATGGCTGACGCACGCGCCCACCTCGCGCATGGAGGGGCTTGTCGCCTTCCTGACCGAGGGCGTGGACCGCCTTGCTCCGATCTCTCTGAGCTTGCGCTTCGACCCCGCCTTTTATCGCTCGAACAATCCGGACGCTCCTG
>Ga0268290_100157_pt1 | contig 17423 bp, 14 predicted proteins | sample MetspRMADM_FD_191346 | JGI IMG/M metagenome (GOLD analysis project Ga0268290, IMG submission 191346) | Soil microbial communities from San-Diego area, Southern California, United States - Methylocaldum sp. RMAD-M | ecosystem: Environmental > Terrestrial > Soil > Desert | place: USA: California... | reverse complement strand
GACCGGCGAGGATGAACGAGAACTCGCCGATCTGCGCGAGGCTCGCGGCGATGGTGAGTGCCGTGCCGACGGGATGACCGAAGGCGAGCACGATGGCGATGGCTGCGAGCGACTTTCCCAGGACGATGACGCCGACGACGCCGAGAATCGAGAGCGGCTCGCGCAGGACGATTCCCGGATCGAACAACATGCCGACCGACACGAAGAACAGCACGGCGAAGGCGTCCTGCAACGGCAGGGAATCGGCTGCGGCTTGATGGCTGAGGTCGGATTCGGCGAGCACCATGCCTGCGAAGAAGGCACCGAGGGCGAAGGACACGCCGAACAGTTCGGAGGAGGCGTAGGCGATGCCGACCGCGCTCGCCAGCACCGCCAGGGTAAACAGCTCTCGCGAGCCGGTGCGGGCGGCCAGTCCCAGCAGGTAGGGAATGAGGCGCCGACCGCCGACGAGCATCACGGCAACGAACACGCCGACCTTGGCCAGCGTCAGCCCGAGCGTCACCCACAGACCGTGCTCCGGCGCGCCGTGATGGCTGGCGGCCTGCATCGCCTCGCCGCCGAGTGAGGGGGCCAGCGCCGGCAGCAGCACCAGGGCCACCACCATGGCGAGATCCTCGACGATCAGCCAGCCGACGGCGATGCGGCCTTTGTCGGAGTCGAGCAAACCGCGCCCTTCGAGCGCTCGCAGCAGTACGACTGTGCTCGCCACCGAGAGCGCCAATCCGAAGACCAGACCCGCCCCCGCGCCCCAGCCGAAGCCCCAAGCGAGCCCCGCCCCCATGGCGGTCGCCACCGCGATCTGCACGATTGCCCCGGGCAGAGCGATGGTGCGGACGGCCAGCAGGTCGCCGATGGAGAAGTGCAGGCCGACGCCGAACATCAGCAGGATGACGCCGAGTTCGGCGAGCTGACTCGCCAGCGCCGGATTACCGACGAAGCCGGGCGTGAATGGGCCGATGGCAATGCCCGCGACGAGGTAGCCAACGAGGGGTGGCAGCCGAATCCGCTGAGCCAGCATGCCTCCGATGAACGCGCAGACCAGACCGAGCGCGATGATCGAGATGAGTTCGGTGGCGTGCTGCAACGCGATCCTATCCTCCTGGGGCGGACGGCCCCAGGATCAGATAAGGCAAATCACGGTCCCGTGTCCGCAACAGCGATGCGATGGGTGCACGGTTCCTGTCGATTCCTCACCCTTTCATGCGCACATAAGTGCCGGGCGCTGGGCAAAGGGAGGGAAGCGCCCCCGATCCGGGTATGCGGGCGGGCACGCGCTCGGGCGCCTGCTCCTCCAGCCACTGGAACCAGTAGGGCCACCACGAGCCGGGATGCTCGGTCGACTTCTCGATCCAGTCCTCGAACTTGCCCCTGGCGGGGCCGCCCGTGCGGAAGCCGTACTTGGCCTTAGGGCCGGGCGGGGCGACCACACCGGCGATGTGACCCGAGCCCGCCAGCACGTAATCGACCTTGCCGCCGAACTTGCCCGACCCCTCGAAGACGGAGAGCGCCGGGGCGATGTGGTCCTCGCGGGTGGCGAGGTTGAAGACGGGCACCTTCACCTTCTTCAGGTCGAGTCGCACGTTGCCCAGCACCATCTGCCCCTTGGAGAGCGTGTTGTTGAGGTAGCAGTTGCGCAGGTAGAAGGAGTGATTGGCCGCGGGCATTCGAGTGGCGTCCGCGTTCCAGTAGAGCAGGTCGAAAGCGGCCGGCGCCTTGCCGCGCACGTAGTTGTTGACGACGTAGGACCAGATCAGGTCGTTGGGCCTGAGCATGTTGAAGGCGTTGGCCATGCGCGCGCCCTCCAGATAGCCGCGCTCGGCCATCCGCTCCTCGATCACCTTGATCTGCCCCTCGTCGGCGAAGACCTTGAGGTCGCCCGCATGGGTGAAATCGACCTGCGTGGTGAGGAAGGTCGCGCTCTTGATGCGCCGGTTGCCGGTGGCCGCCTGGTAGGCCAGCGTCACGGCGAGCAGGGTACCGCCGACGCAGTAGCCCGCTGCCGCGACGTCGCTCTCACCGGTTGCGACACCGATCATGTCGATGGCGGTCTCGATACCTTCGCGCATGTAGGACTCGAAGTCCTTGTCGCGATGGCGCTCGTCCGGATTGACCCAGGAGATCACGAAGACCGTGATCCCCTGGGAGACCATCCAACCGATGAGGCTCTTATTCGGGTTGAGGTCGAGGATGTAGTACTTGTTGATCCAGGGCGGAACGATCAGCAGCGGGCGCTTCAGCACCGTCTCGGTCACCGGCGCATACTGAATCAGCTCCATCAGGTCGTTGCGGAAGATGACCTCGCCGGGCGTCACCGCCACGTCCTTGCCGAAGGTGAAGGCGTTGAGGTCGGTCTGGCGTACCCGCAACTGGCCGCCGCCGGCCTCCAGATCCTCCTGCAGCATCTTCATGCCGCGCATCAGGTTGGCGCCGCCCTCCTCCAGCGTCTGGCGCAGGAGTTCGGGGTTCGTCATGACGAAGTTCGACGGCGAGTAGGCCGAGAGGAGCTGGCGCAGGTAGAACTCGGCCTTGTGGCGGGTGTGCTCGTCGATGCCGTCCGCCGTCTCGACCATTTCCTCCGCCCAGCGGCCGAGGATCAGGTAGCTCTGCTTGATCAGGTCGAAGACCGGGTTGGCGCTCCAGTCGGCATGGGCGAAGCGCTTGTCCTTGGCCTCGGGCTGAGCGACCGGCGCTGCAGGCGCACCCTGCATCCGGGTCAGGGTCGAGGCCCAGAGGGCGGCGAAGGATTGTCCGAGCTTGGTCTGGGCCTGGAGCGCCTTCTCGGGATCCTTGAGCCAGGTCTCGGCGACCCGCGTGAGCGTGCGGGTCATCTCATCGATCTCGTCGCCGCCCTGAAGCTTGGCGCCCTGAAGCGCCGTTCCCTGTCCCGCCTGCTCGAACGGTTGGAGGGAGGCGGTCGCCGATTGGCGGAACGCCTCCGCAAGTTGGTTCGCGCTGTGCGCGATCCTCTCGAAATCCGGCGTTGCCGGGACCGTCCGCTCCGTGGACACGCGACACGTCCTCCCAGGATCCGCCCGCATTCCGCCCCTCCGGACGGCCCGAGCCTCGTTTCCGACAAATTAACGCTCCACCCAGCAGATGTCGCCCGCCCCAGACTCAATTTCCAGATCGTTGTCATGATCGTGCGCCGTGCCGTCCGCGTCACCGCCCTGGCCCTGCCGGTCTTCGCTGCGGCAGCCTCGGTCGGCGGCTGCTCGGGCGACGTGAATCCGTTGAAGGCGGCGATGGTCGGTGCGGGCTCCGGCATCAAGCCGGTGGAGACGCCCGACTTCGTGGCGCAGTCCCGCAAAGGCGATGCGACCTACTTGCCGGTCGGCGAATCGGCCCCGCGGCGCCCCATTCGCGCCCGGAATTCGGCCGGGCAGAGCACACTGCAGGCGGAACTCGAAGGCGCGCGCAACCGCAACGAGGCCAAGGGGCGTGCGGCGGAGGGAGCGGCCAAGGATGCCGCCAAGGGGCTCACGCCCAACCCGGTGGAGTGAGGGGGGCGCTTCACCTTTTGAGCCGGGTATCGAGATTTCGTATCGGCGCGCGAGCGCGTCGATGGTAAACAGACCGACTCCTCACCGCCGACGATTCCTTGCGGGAGGAGGGTTCGCGACACCGGACAGAACGACGCCATGACCGATTTCCACCGCATCAAGCGCCTTCCGCCTTACGTCTTCGAGCAGGTGAACCGGATCAAGGCCGCTGCCCGAGCCCGTGGCGCCGACATCATCGATCTCGGCATGGGCAACCCTGACCTCGACGCCCCGCGCCACGTCATCGAGAAGCTCGTTGAGACCGCCGGCAAACCGCGCACCGACCGTTATTCCGCCTCCAAGGGCATTGCCGGTCTGCGCCGGGCTCAGGCCGGCTACTATCAGCGCCGCTTCGGAGTGAGCCTCAATCCCGAGACGCAGGTGGTGGCGACCCTCGGCTCGAAGGAGGGATTCGCCAACATGGCCCAGGCGATCACGGCGCCGGGCGACGTGGTGCTGGTGCCCAACCCGAGCTACCCGATCCACGCCTTCGGCTTCCTGATGGCGGGCGGAGTCATCCGCTCCGTGCCGGCCGAGCCGACCCCGGCCATGTTCCCGGCGCTCGAGAAGGCCGTGGTCCACTCGATTCCCAAGCCCGTGGCGCTCGTCGTCTGCTATCCCTCGAACCCGACGGCCTACGTCGCGAGCCTCGACTTCTACCGGGACCTCGTCGCCTTCGCGAAGAAGCACGAGCTGATCCTGCTCTCGGATCTCGCCTATGCCGAGGTCTACTTCGACGAGAACAATCCGCCGCCTTCCGTGCTTCAGGTGCCCGGCGCCATCGATTGCACGGTGGAGTTCACCTCGCTGTCGAAGACCTTCTCGATGGCCGGCTGGCGCATGGGCTTTGCGGTCGGTAACGAGCGCCTGCTCGCGGCACTCACGCGGGTGAAGTCCTACCTCGATTACGGTGCCTTCACGCCGATCCAGGTGGCGGCCACCGCCGCGCTTAATGGGCCGGACGACTGCATCAAGGAGATGCGCGCGACCTACAAGAAGCGTCGCGACGCCCTGATCGAATCCTTCGGCAAGGCCGGTTGGAAGCTGCCGACGCCCGAGGCCTCGATGTTTGCGTGGGTGCCGATCCCGGAGAAGTTCCGGGAACTCGGCAGCCTCGAATTCTCCAAGCTGCTGTTGGAGAAGTCCGACGTCGCGGTGGCGCCGGGGATCGGCTTCGGCGAGCACGGCGACGATTACGTCCGGATCGCGCTCGTCGAGAACGAGCAGCGCATCCGGCAGGCGGCGCGCAACGTTCGCCGCTTCTTCGACAACGCCGACCGCACGCTCCACAACGTCGTGCCGATGCAGAAGGCGGTCTGAGCCAGCGCGAGCGATCGGCGAGCCATCCCCGCTGACGGTTGTTGCGGTGGGGCGACAGGGCCGGGCAATCGGCCCTGTTCGCCCGCGCATCGGGGGTGGAAAGCTTGTCAGTGGGCGTCCGCGTACGCAGGGTCTTCTCCCGTTTCGCCGCCGGGCCGTCCCGGCGGGCCGACGTGTTTCGAGGACCCGCATGCGCCGCTTGAAGCTCTTCGCCGCCCTGGCGCTCGCCGGCGCCGCCGCCGGAGCCTGCGCCCCCCACCCGATTGTGGCGCGCGATCCTGTGCCTGCCCCTTCGCCGGAAGAGGCCTATTCCTGTAGTTCGACACCGCTGCCGCTGAACGCCTACAAGTCGGATTGCACGCCCACGGTGCGCGAGCCGCGCGCGGTCCTGCGTTCGAAGGGCTGAGGCTGACGGCGCGCCCGTCAACTCTTCCTTGTCACGTCCCGGGGTTTGATCGCGCCTTCGAGACGCCAGCCCGAGCCGGTCCGATTGCGCTGTGAGCGGTATCGGCTCATTTCCAGTGTCGATGCGCTCTCGTTTCGAGGCAGGATTGCCCTCGGTATGTGAGCCTCTAATGACGGAGCAAGCCTGTGGCCCGTGCCCGCCTCCTCCTTGCCGCCTCGCTTCTCGGGCTCTCCGCCCAGGGGGCCACCGCCCAGAGCCTGCAGGATCGACCCTACGGCGAGGCGCGCGGACCCGTGGTGCATCAAGTCGATCCTGAGAGCGGCCGGTTCCGGGGACCGCCGATCGGCACCGACGGGCAGGATCTTCGCTCCATCGGTGCCGTGCCGGTGCCGACCGTCATGAACGGCGGCAGTTTCGGCCCGACCGGCAATGATTATTTCGGCAACATGCTCATCGCGACGCCTCAGGGACCGCGCCGCGCCTCGGACGGCTACGTCCTGGCTCCTGCCTACAAATCCCCACCGCTGCGCTGAAACGCGCATCGGACGACGAGCCTGGCCGGTGTGATCGGCTGGGCGATACGGCCATGCGCCTGATCCTGGATCACAGTCGGTTTCCGATTCGTGGCACCCTCCCGATCACGTATCGCGCCGTCTCGGCAGGACGTGCCGACCCCGGCCCCGTTCGATCGCACGCCTGATCCCAGTGCCTCCGAAGCAGAATCGGAGGTATCATTGAAGGCGTGTTCCGCCGCAAGCGATGCCGGTACGGTTCGCGAGGGCGTGACGGTGTCGAATTGGAACACACATCAATAGCCGCGCAGTCTTGATCGGCTTCTGCAGCGCTCTGAACGCGGCAATGGGTGTCCGAGGGTTGCTTGCAGCCTACGCCTTCCTCGGCCGCCTCAGCACGCTCCTCTCACTCATTCCCTACGCGAGACGACGACCACAGGTCGCCGACAGCGAGCGTTTTCACGAAAGAAAAGTCCTGTATTTGCGGCTCGATAATGAAGCTCTTCATGCGTCCTGCTTGGCAGGATTGTAGAACGGGCGCAATCGTCAATATGATGGCCGACGCTTGGATTTGAAGATTTTATTCGCTTCGAGCTTGAGTGTTCGAACGCAACTCTTCAAGTGGCGCTCTGTTGCTGCGCCTGAAACTTGATGCACCAGCTTGACTCGGCTATCACGCGAACGTGAGCACCTTTGATGGGGTGATGCCTTTCGAGCAGCGATGAAACGATTTTCAATTCCGTCCCATTCGGCCATGAGTTGCGCACCAGTCGTTCGAGCGAGCGTGAGCACCCCCATCCGCTCTGATCGAGCCATGTCTCGAAATCGAGTCCGACTTCGCTCCGCGGCCCTGGTCCATCTGCAGCGGGCGTCAATTCGAGCGGCGTTGCGCGAGGCTTGCGAGGTGCGTTTTGTACACGCTGCGTCATGATCTGGATGGTCTGCGTCTGGCATCGCCGGATAGCCCCGATGTCTGGCTGGTGTTCGGAGGCCGTCGGCATAGGGTCGCGAGCCCGGCCGTCTATCAAGCTCTCTTCGCGGGTGCGGACGATCTCGTCTTCAGCGAGGATATTCCGGCGATCATGATGGGCCCGGAATTGAACGATGGCACCTGCCTCGTCCGTCCGACCGGCTCCCACGCGATCTTCCTTGTCACGGGTCGGACGCCGGTGTGGAAATACCACATCCCGACCTTTGAGAGCTTTACCGACTTCGGCTTCAACGAGAGTGCCGTAATCGACGTCCCGGCCTTGCTTCTGGAGGCGGTCGAACTCGGGGGCGAACTCACCAGCACCTTCGACCGAACGCGCTCGGCGCAGGACTCGATCCAAGTCCCGATGCAAGCTTCGACGACAGAGGGATAAGTTTGGGCGATCGCAGCGTCACCATCGCGATTCCGGTCCATAACGGCGCGAACTATCTCGGCGAGGCGATCGAGAGCGCCCTCCGGCAGCGGCACGCGGAGACGGAAATCATCGTCGTCGATGACGGCTCGGACGACGACGGCGAGACCTTCGCCATCGCGAGCGCGTTCGGTGATCGGATCCGCTATCTGCACCAATCCCAGAGCGGGGTGGCGGTCGCGCTCAACACTGCCCTTGCGAACGCATCCGGCCGCCTGTTCTCGTGGCTGTCGCACGACGACCTGTTCGAGCCTGGCAAGACCGAAATTCAGGTGCAGATTCTGGAAGCGGTCAACCGGGACGATGTCTGTCTCTTCTCTGATTTGTCGTGGATCGATGCGGCGGGCCGCATCATGGGTGAGCAGCGGCTCGATCAAACCGTGCTGGCGCATAACCCGCGCCTCGCCTTCTACGAGGGACTGATCAACGGCTGTACGATTCTCACTACCCGCGAGCTTCTTCTGCGCGTCGGCGGCTTCGACGCGCGCTATCCGCACACCCAGGATTACCGGATGTGGTGGAGGCTCGCGCGCGAGGCGAATTTCGTCCACGTTCCGCGCTGCCTGCTGCGCTCACGCCTCCATCCGGATCAGGGCTCTCACCGCAGCGTCGCTCTGGTTGAGAACAGTGCCTTTTGGGACGATGTGCTCGACGAAACGAGCGTGCTGGAGGCCGCACTGGTGGACGGAAGCCGGGAACGCTTCCTACGGCGGACCGGCGAGTTCCTGCGCTATCGCAGCCCAAATCGACGTGTCGCCGACCGGGCGGACCGGATGGCGCGGACGAGCGCGGCAGAGACATCGGTCTCGGTGGTCATCGATGTCGGATCCGATGCGGTGGCCGCCCGCCGGGCGATTGCCAGCGTCGAGGCTCAGACACGACGGCCGGATGAGGTGATCCTCGTCGGAGACCACGCAATCCTCGAAGCCCTTGGCCCGGATGGGGCTTGCACGAGGAGGCTGCGACCGACGCCGGAGCGCCGGCTCCCAGTACGCCTTCGTCTCGGACTGCTGGCTGCCCGCGGAGATTACGTCGCCTTCCTGATCAGTCCGGATCTTTTCGCTCCCGAGAAGATCGCGGCACAGGTTGCGCGCATGTCGGCCCAAGGTTGCGTCTTCTCGCACAGCTCCTATCGCAGCGGGGGTGAGGCGGTCGCGACCGGCAGCTTCGGTGGGCGCGTCCACCCGGAGATCCTCGGGGATTGCTACATCGAGATCTCGACCGTGATGATCCAGCGGGTCCTGTTCCTCTCCGGTCTCCTGTTCATGAACGACGATGCCCCTCTTGCTTCGAGCTGGATTGAGGTTGCTGCCCGGCACGAAGTGCTTGGTCTGGAGGAGCCGTTGTCCGACATCGAAGCGCCGTGGGCGCAGCGGGAGGCGGAGCCGCTGCTGACATGGCTGCGCGCATCGGCGGAGTATCGCCATCACACTGCGCCGCTCCATCGCCTGGAGATGCGGCTCGCCGGTTCCTTACCATCGAGAAGGTCTGGAGAGGGAGCGGACGACGGTGCATCGGTGACGGCGCAAGTGCCGGCAGGAGGCACCGATGCCGCTGCATGATTTGCTTCAGCGGCTCCGTATCGCCCTCACCGGATCCCCGCCGGAGGATGAGGCCGCAAGCGTCCCAATGGTGCCCGCTGCCGAGTACGACGCCAGCCAAGCGCTGTTGACCGAAGCCCAGCGTCAACTGGCCGTGACTGAGGCTGAGTACAATACGACCCGGACGCTGTTGATCGAGACGCAGCGCCGACTTGCGGTGGCCGACCAGCGGATCGCGATCCTTGGGAGCAGCAACCGCACGGCCGCGCGAGCCATTCGTCAATTTCTTCAGGATCGTGAGCAACTCGTTGCTGAACGGGAGGCTGTCGAGGTCCGGCTGTCGATCGCTGTCGGTGAAAGGTCGATTGCCATCGCCGACCAGCAGCGGACGATGATTCTGAACGACCAGCTCTTGTCGACGTTGCGCGACCATGAGGATGCTCGCCAGCATCTCGAGGAAGAGAATCAGCGCTTGCGCCGCCGGTTGACGGAACGAACTGCCTCAGTCGCCGTCGAAGCAGACGATGGCGAGAGATCGGCTGCGGTCTGACGATCTCGGGGATGTGTCCGGCATCTCCCAAGCCTTCACGATTAGCGGGACAATCCACGCCGCAAACCTCCGGTGCGGATGAAAGGGCCGTCAGAGCCTCATCTTGCGGTGCAGCGATTGCACTGCAGCAATCTGAATCCTGTCATTATCTTGCATCTTGGCCGTTTCGAAAGGTTCTCAACGGCACGAGGCATTTGCGCTGAACGCCGAAGTTTGGCAATCAAGTTCCGCTTCTCCAGGGAGGGCGCCTCAAACCGAGCAACGTCCATGGCCATCCCGGCCAAGCTCGGTAAACCACAATCAAAATCCAAGGACGCACGCATGACCGCACTTTTGCTGATCATCGTGGGCGGGCTCTGCGCCGTTGCCTACGGTGTTGTGACGATCCGTGACGTGATGCGAAGGGATGCGGGCACGCAGCGTATGCAGGAGATTGCAGGCGCCATCGCCGAGGGGGCGCAGGCCTATTTGAGGCGCCAATATGCGACCATCGGCATCGTCGGCCTCGTCCTCTTCGTCCTTCTGGCCTACTTCCTCGGCGTCAAGGTCGCCATCGGCTTCCTGATCGGCGCGGTGCTCTCGGGCGCGGCCGGCTTCATCGGCATGAACGTCTCGGTCCGTGCCAACGTCCGCACCGCGCAGGCCGCCACGCAGTCGCTCGGTGGGGGCCTGGAGGTCGCCTTCAAGTCCGGCGCGGTCACCGGCATGCTGGTGGCGGGCCTCGCGCTGCTCGGCGTCGCTCTCTACTATCTGTTCCTCACCCGCGGTGCCGGCCTAGCGCCGGGAAGCCGAGAGGTCATCGACGCTCTCGTGGCATTGGGCTTCGGCGCCTCCCTGATCTCGATCTTCGCCCGCCTCGGCGGCGGCATCTTCACCAAGGGTGCCGATGTCGGCGGCGACCTCGTCGGCAAGGTCGAGGCCGGCATTCCCGAGGATGATCCGCGCAACCCCGCCACCATCGCCGACAACGTCGGCGACAATGTCGGTGATTGCGCCGGCATGGCCGCGGACCTGTTCGAGACCTACGCGGTGACGGTTGTCGCCACCATGGTGCTCGCCGCGATCTTCTTCGCGGGCAACGCGCCCGTGCTCGAAGCGATGATGATCTATCCGCTGGCCATCGGAGCGGCCTGCATCGTCACCTCGATCATCGGCACCTACGCGGTGAAGCTCGGCGCCAACCAGTCGATCATGGGCGCGCTCTACAAGGGCCTGATCGCGGCCGGCGTGCTCTCGATCGTGGCCATCGCCGGCGTGAACCTCGCCATGTTCGGCGGCTTCTCGACCACCTTCACCACGAATACCGGCCTGACCTTCTCCTCGGGCGCCCTGTTCGGATGCGCGGTGCTCGGCCTCGCCATCACCGCGCTGATCGTCGTCATCACCGAGTATTACACCGGCACGAACTTCCGCCCGGTGAAGTCGATCGCCACGGCCTCCGTCACCGGCCACGGCACCAACGTGATCCAGGGGCTCGCGATCTCGCTCGAATCGACCGCGCTGCCGGCCCTAGTCATCGTGGCGGGCATCATCGCGACCTACGCGCTCGCCGGCCTGTTCGGCATCGCTATCGCGGTCACGGCGATGCTGGCGCTTGCGGGCTTCATCGTGGCGCTGGACGCCTTCGGCCCCGTCACCGACAACGCGGGCGGCATCGCCGAGATGGCGGGTCTGCCCCCGGATGTGCGCAAGGCGACCGACGCGCTCGATGCGGTCGGCAACACCACCAAGGCCGTCACCAAGGGTTACGCCATCGGCTCGGCCGGCCTCGGCGCCCTGGTGCTGTTCGCTGCCTACACCTCGGACCTGAACTACTTCATCGCCAATGCCAGCCCCACGCAGTACCGCTTCTTCCAAGGGGTGAGCGTCGATTTCTCGCTCTCCAACCCCTACGTCGTCGTCGGCCTCCTGCTCGGCGGCCTGATCCCGTTCCTGTTCGCGGGCATCGCCATGACGGCGGTGGGCCGCGCGGCTGGCGCGGTGGTCGAGGAGGTGCGGCGCCAGTTCCGGGCCAAGCCCGGCATCATGCAGGGCACCGACCGGCCGGATTACGGCCGCGCGGTGGACATGCTGACCCGGGCGGCGATCAAGGAGATGATCGTCCCCTCGCTCCTGCCGGTGCTGTCGCCGATCGTGATCTTCTTCGTGATCCAGGCGATCGCGGGCAAGTCGCAGGCCTTCGCCACCGTCGGCGCCTCGCTGCTCGGCGTGATCCTGACAGGCCTCTACGTCGCGATCTCGATGACCTCGGGTGGCGGCGCCTGGGACAACGCCAAGAAGTACATTGAGGACGGCCACCACGGCGGCAAGGGCTCGGACGCGCACAAGGCGGCCGTGACCGGCGACACCGTCGGCGACCCCTACAAGGACACGGCGGGCCCCGCCGTGAACCCGGCAATCAAGATCACCAACATCATCGCTCTGCTCCTGCTCGCCGTGCTCGCGCACGCCTGAACCGAGAGGCAACCGCAAAGAAAGAGCCCGCTGCGATCCTCCGCAGCGGGCTCTTTCACATTCTGTGACTCGGGTCCCTAAGGATCAGTCGCAGTTCTCCTTGGTGACCGTCTTACGGTCGCCCATGTCGTTTTCCTTCGTCACGGTTTTGCTAGAGCAGCCGTCCGAATGCTCCCGCCGCTCGACGGTGGTCGAGGAGTTGCTGGGCGCGCGATCCACCACGACGCGATCCGGAGCGTCGCGCTCGATCACGGTAGTCTGGGCAACGGCGCCCGAGGCCCCGGCGAGCGTCAGGACCGCGGCGGCAGCGAAAAGGGATTTGCGCATGAAAATCCTCCGATTGGGATCAATCTGCGCCTGTAACGGCGGGCGAACCTGAACCGTTCCAGCAAACTTCAGGTCAGATTTCGCATCGCCAGCCGGTCCATCGAAGATCCGGGACGAGAAGTTGTAAACCGCGCGTCGGTCCGAACCTCCACGCGTTTTTCCCAGTTCGCTCTCTCAGATCTGCTGTGGCGCGAGCCTCTCCCTGCCTGCTGAACCGATTCGCTACCATGACGGTATCGAAACCTCGGCCGCTGGCGAGAACGAAACCGTCGACCGGATCATCGCCTCGATGACCCACGAGAGCGAAATCACAGCCGACCGATTCCGGCACGCGGTGCGCGCCTCCCATGCCAAAATCAGCGGCGTCGCCATGGGTGAGCTGGAGATCCTTCCGGATTTGCCGCCGGAACGGGCGCAGGGCCCCGGCGAACTCCTGAAGATCGGATTTCCGCCCAACGCGGCATCGCAATCAAGGTGCTCGGCGTCGAGGGCGACAAGCTGCCCGGCCACGATGCACCGACCCAGGACTTCGTCCTGGCCACCGTCCGGTCCTCCTCCAGGACGACGCTCCCGGGGCAACGGTTTCGTGAAGGACCCAGGCTGGCCGGGCCGGGGTTCCGACGGTCAATTGCGCTCCGTCCTCTCGCCCGAGGTTGCCCGACCATGACCAGAACCTTCACCGCCCTCGCCGCGGTGCTGCTCACCGGGACGATGGCAAGTCCCCTCCCCGCCCGGGCACAGGAAAAGGCTGCGCTCACCAAGATCGCGAGCTTCGAGCATCAGGTGACCGGCATCACGGTCGCCCGCGACGGACGCATCTTCGTCAACTTCCCGCGCTGGAGCGAGGATGCTCCGGTCTCGGTGGCCGAGTTGAAGGACGGTAAGCCCGTCCCCTACCCCGACGATCAGTGGAACGCGTGGCGCAACGTGCGGGCCGACGAACTCTCGCCGAAGGATCATTTCGTCTGCGTGCAGAGCGTGGTCGCCGACGGACAGGACCGGCTCTGGGTCGTAGACGCCGCGGCCCCCGCCATGGCCCACGTGATCAAGGACGGGCCGAAGCTGGTCGGGATCGACTTGAAGACCAACAAGGTGGTCAAGACGATCCCCTTCGACACCAGCACTGTACTCCAGGCCTCCTACCTCAACGACGTGCGGATCTCGCCGGATGGCAAGACCGCCTACCTCACCGATTCCGGCGCCGAGGGTGCGCTGATCGTCGTTGATCTCGACAACGGCTCGGCCAAGCGCATCCTCTCGGGCGATCCCTCGACCATGCCCGACAAGTCGGTGACCGTGAGCTACGATGGCAAGCCGCTGCGCCGGCCCGACGGGCGCGGTGTGGAGTTCGCCGCCGACGGCATCGCCCTCTCGAACGATGGCAAGACACTCTACTGGCAGGCGATCAAGGGCAAGACGCTCTACAGCCTGCCGACCGACGCGCTGACCGGCTGGGCGACCGCCTCGCTGGTGCCCGACACGCTCACCGACAAGAGTCTTTCCGGCAAGATCGCGAATGTCGGCGAGAACGGGGTCGCGGACGGCCTGCTGCTCGCCCGCCGCGATGGGCGGATGTACGTGACCTCGCCCCAGGACAACGCGGTGAAGGTGCGCGACCTCTCCGGCGGCAGGGATGGGCTGACGACGCTGGTGCAGGACCCGTCCTTGCGCTGGCCGGACACCTTCGGCGAGGGGCCGGACGGGACGATCTACGTCACCACTTCGCACATCCAGGATTCAGCCGATTACAAGCCCGGCGCGCCGATCAGCCTGCCGACGGAACTCTGGTCCATCAAGCCGTCGCCGGCCGATGCCATCGGCTCGAACGGGGGTGGGGGCGCGGCGGGCCGCTGACCGGACCGATCATCCGTCCTGAAGCGCCGCTGGAACGTCGGCACCGATCAGGCGCGCCCGGAGTGGCTGGGCTCGCCCCGTCAGCGTCAGCTCCTGAAGCGTGCCGGGGGCGAGGCCGGCGGCCTCGTAGACGGCTTCCGAGACGATCGCGACCTGCCGCATCGGCCCGGTCAGGCCCTCCAACCGGGCGGCGACGTTGACCGTGTCGCCGAGCACCGTGAACCGTGATTCTGTCTCGTCTCCGAGTTCGCCGACGATAGCCATGCCCGCATGTAAGCCGATGCCGTAGCGCAGGCGCTCACCGAGATCGGCAGAAAGCAAGCGATTTAGCTGCTCCACGTGGCGCGCAATGCCGTCGACCGCTTTCAGGGCGTCGCGGGCCGCGTGCTTCGGATCGCGATCGAGGCCGAAGATCGCCATCAGCCCGTCGCCGAGATGCTGGTTCACCGAACCGCCCGCCTCGCGCACCGCCCGGCCGACGGCGCCGAGGAAGCGGCCGATGACGAAGACGGTGTCGTAGGGCAGGTGCTCCTCGGCGAACCGGGTCGAGCCGCGCAGGTCGGCGAACAGCACGACGACGAACCGCTCCTCGCCGGTCGCTGCCCGTTCCGAATCGGGCCCGGTCGTAGTGCGGGTCTGCGGTGTGAACAGGGGCGCGACGGTGAGGTCGGCCGTCGGCCGGAGCTGGCAGGCGAGCCGGATGCCGGGGCTCGCGCCGATGCGCTCCAAGACGAGGCGCTCCGCCTGCTCCGGCTCCGGTAGGTGGCGGCGGCGCTCCGGGTCGACCACGCGGATGCGGCAGGTCGAGCAGCGGCCCCGCCCGCCGCACACGCTCGCATGCGGTATGCGGCCGCGCCGGCTCGCTTCGAGAACGCTGCTGCCCCGTGGCACGCGGACGGTGCGCCCGTCGGGATACCCGATGCGCACGAAGCCACCCCGTGCCTCGGCAAAGGTGCGGGCGCCGCGGGCCAGCACGACGAGGGCAAGCGCTGCCATGTAGGCCGAGAACAACCCGCGGCGGATCTGGCCCAGCCGCTCGCTCTGCGCCGGTAGGCCGAAATGGTTTGCTCCCAGCTCCTGCGCACGCCAAGCGGGATCGGCAGCGAGCGCCGCCACGCTGCGTCCTCCCTGGACGATACCGAGGAGCGCCAGGGTTGGCACGAGCACCGACCCCGCGAGCAGCCAGGGCGCGGCGCGGGGAAAACCGCGCTTCAGCCGGAGCCAGAAAGCGAGGCCGAAGCAGCCGTGCAGCCACGCCACGACGAGACCGACCGCCTGCATCATGCCTTGGCCCGGAGCGGCGACCCAGGTCGCGTAGAGAACCTGGGGATAACCTCGGTCCAGCCCCTCAAGGCTCCAGGCGAGACGGGTGCCGACGACGTGACTGAGGAGCAGCACCGGGATCGCGAGCCCGAGCAGGAGCTGCGCGGTCTCGCCCGGCCGCACCCGGTAGAAGCGCCGCTCGTAGAAGGCGTAAAGCCCGAGAACGAGGTGGACCGCCAGAGCGCCGTAGAGAAGCACCAGGGCCGGCAGCGTGCGCCAGAGCGCGACCTTCACGACGAGCCCGGTTTCCAGCGCGTCGAGGGAGATGTTGCCGAGTGCGTGGCAGAGCAGGTGCGTGAGCACGTAGGCGAACAGCACGAGGCCGCTGCCGAGGCGAAGCCTTCGCACGCTCGGGCGGACGAGCCGGCGCAGGCGGGAGGGGCGGCCATCGCCCGGACGCGCCGCCTGCTCCACCGTCCCCGCTCCCTCGTTCGAAAGACTACTCCCGAGCCTTCATAGCGCGAGCGGATGCGACGACGAAGCCGTGTGACCGCCGGTCGATCAAGGCGGCGCGGTCAGAACCTCTTCCACGGTGACGACCCGCCCCGCTTCGCTGAAGCGGCGCAGCAAGGCCGACTGGCGGAAGCGCAGATCCCCCGTCACCTCACGGCCGAGCCAGGGTGGACGCTCGAAGGCTTGTTCTTCATGCTCAAGTTCCACCTCGGCCAGGATCATACCGGTCAGCGTCCCACCGTAGACATCGACTTCCCAGACCAGTCCGGCATGGGGCACGCAGTGGCGCGTCTTCTCGATGAAGCAGGTGTCGCAGACGAGGCTCAGCATCGATTCCGCGTCGGTGCGTGGGATCTCGTACTCGAATTCTGGCCTTCCAAGGCCGACGCGCTCGCCCTTGACTGTCAGCCACGCCCGGTCCTCGTCGAGCCGCACCCGCACTTTGTTCCCAGTTGAGAACTGCCCGACCAGGCCATCCGTGAGGTGACGGCGAGAGGTGACACCGGCCTGCCAGCCGTCATCGGCCACGAGGAATTTTCGCTCGACCTCGAAACGCATTACCGCGAAAAACTCTGGCGGCGGAAACGTTCCCGCGCCTTCAACCCGGCCGCGTTACGGCAGAGTTTGGTTGCGGGCAATCGGGCATCGCGCAGGACACGGCCGCAACCTGAGCGGACTTAGAACCTGCTTAGATCGATTGACACGGGAGCCAGGTTCGCTTCGACCCTTCTTCCGCAAGTGCCCGGCTCCCGTCGTGACTGGATTCGCCTCAGCGCCAGAAGGGCTTGGTATCGACGAGTTCCTCGTGCGCCTCCGCCGCAGCCTCCAAGAGCGTGCGGGTGCGCGCCTCGATGTCGGCTGCGGTCATTCCGGCGGCGAACAGAGTCGAGGCGCCGACCGACTCGGCCGTCAGATCCCGCATCAGCTCGTCGCCTGTGGCGATGTCGTTGAGCGCGCCGAGATGGTCCTGAAGGTCGGAGAGTGCCTTGCCGAAGGCGGAGTGGCGCTTAGCGGCCTTCTTACCGGGGAAGAGCGCGGCGAAGAACTCGGCGCCGTAGCGCAGCTTCTTCGCGGCGATGCGGACTCGGTGGCGCTCCTCGGGATCGAGTTCGTCGAGATGGCGTCCGCGCCGTTTCACCTGCCGCCGCCGCCGGTCGAGTTCGCGGGCGGCGAAGACGCGGGCCGGCTCCTCGCGCAGGGCGGCGCGTCCGGGGCTCTTGTCGCGCAGCCACGGGCCGGCATTGATCCAGCCGACGAGGTCGAGCAGCAGCATCCGCCACGCATCCGAGCCGAGGAGGGCGGCGATGTCGCGATAGGCTTTCGAGCGCTCGTCCTCGAGCTGGCGCTCCAGGCCGAGCAGGCCGGTCTCGTCCGGATGCCGCTCGCGCTCGGCCGGCAGGATGGTGGCGAGGAAAACGTCGAGGTTGCGCGCCCGCCCTAACGGCTCCGTGACTTCCTTCAACTCAGTCCGGATGCGCACGCCGAGCGGATCGTCCACGAGTTCGCCGAACAGGGAGAAGGCCGAGCGCAGGCGTCGGATCGCGACGCGCATCTGGTGCAGGGCATCGACGTCGCGGCCCTTGAGCAGGATGTCCTCGTTGATGCGCATCTGGCGCAGGCAGGCGTGCGCCACGGCCCGGAAGGCATCGGCCGCGCTCATGTCCTCGCGCAGTGGCACGGGCTCGGCCTTGCGCACCTTCTCGAGCTTGCCCGTGGCCAGGGCATAGCCGCGCTCGGCCTT
>Ga0268290_100156_pt1 | contig 17454 bp, 15 predicted proteins | sample MetspRMADM_FD_191346 | JGI IMG/M metagenome (GOLD analysis project Ga0268290, IMG submission 191346) | Soil microbial communities from San-Diego area, Southern California, United States - Methylocaldum sp. RMAD-M | ecosystem: Environmental > Terrestrial > Soil > Desert | place: USA: California... | reverse complement strand
CCTAGACCAGTTGCTCGATCATCCCGTCGCGAATCGTCACGCGGCGGTCCATGCGGGCGGCGAGTTCCATGTTGTGGGTTGCGATCAGAGCCGCGAGGCCCGAGGCGCGCACGAGCTGGAGCAGGATGTTGAAGACCCGTCCCGAGGTCTGCGGGTCGAGGTTGCCGGTCGGCTCGTCGGCGAGCAGCAGGCGGGGGCCGTTGGCGACGGCGCGGGCAATGGCGACGCGCTGCTGTTCGCCGCCCGAGAGTTCGGCCGGGCGGTGCGGCAGGCGGTCCTTGAGGCCGAGGAAGCTCAGGAGTTCGGCGGCGCGCACCTCCGCCTCCTTGCGGGCGAGCCCGCGGATGAGCTGGGGCAGCACCACGTTCTCCAGCGCCGAGAACTCCGGCAGCAGGTGGTGGAACTGATAGACGAAGCCCATCTCCTCGCGCCGCAGGCGGGTGCGCTCGGCATCCGACATGCCCGCGGTGGGCTGCCCGCCGATATAGACTTCGCCGCCGTCGGGCCGTTCCAGCAGGCCGGCGATGTGAAGCAGCGTCGACTTGCCCGCGCCCGAGGGAGCCACCAGGGCGACCAGCTCGCCCGGCCAGATCGCGAGATCGGTGCCGCGCAGGATCTCGAGCGCGCCCTCACCCTGATGATAGCGGCGCTGGACGCCGGCGAAGAACAGGGCCGGCACGGGCTGGGCGCCGCCGGCATTCGTCTGAGCCATATCGGGGACGTTCCGTCAGCCGTAGCGCAGGGCTTGCACCGGATCGAGCCGGGCGGCGCGCCAGGAGGGATAGAGGGTCGCCGCCAGCGACAGCAGAACCGAGGTGATCACGATGATGACGACCTCGCTCGTGTTCATCTCGGCTGGGATCTCGGCGAGGAAGCGCACGGTGGGATCCCAGGCGGTGGGAAACAGGGTGCGCTGGATCGGCTTGATGTTGAGGGTGAACAGCACCCCGCCGATCAGCCCGATCGCCGTTCCGACGAGGCCGATCAGCGCCCCGTTGATGAGGAAGACCCGCATGATCGTGCCCGGCGTCGCCCCCATCGTGCGCAGGATCGCGATGTCCGAGGACTTGTCGCGCACGAGCAGGATCAGGCCGGAGATGATGTTGAGGGTCGCCACGATGACGATGAGGTTGAGGATCAGGAACATCACGTTCCGCTCCACCTCCAGCGCGCCGAAGAAGGTGCGGTTGGTCTGGCGCCAGTCGGTGAGCAGCACCGGGCGCTCGGCCGCCATTTCGAGCGGTTCGCGCATCTCGCCCACCGCGTCGGCGTTGTCGAGATAGATCTCGATGACGCTGACATCGCCGTCGCGGTTGAAGAAGGCTTGCGCTTCGGTGAGCGGCATGAAGGCCATGGTTGTGTCGAAATCCGTCACGCCGATCTCGAAGATCGCCTTGACGGTGTAGGACTTGGTGCGCGGAGCGGTGCCGAACGGCGTGCTCGCGCCCTTCGGCGTCGAGAGCGTCACCTGATCGCCCGCCTGGAGGCCGAGGGCGTCGGCGAGTCGCTTACCGAGTGCCACGCCCTGGCCGTCGTCGAAGCCCTCCAGCGTGCCGCTCTTGATAGCGCCGGAGACCGCCGGAATCTTCGGAAGGTCGGATTCGCGCACGCCGCGCACGAGTACGCCGGAGCCGCCATAGGGCGAGGAGGCGAAGGCCTGCCCCTGCACCATCGGCACCACGGCGCGCACGCCCGCGACCTTTTCCAGCCGGTCGGACAGATCGACGTAGTCGGTGAAGAGACGATCGATCGGCGCGGCGAAGACGTGGCCATTGAGGCCGATGATCTTGGAGCGCAACTCGGTGCGGAAGCCGTTCATCACCGAAAGCACGATGATGAGGGTGGCCACGCCGACCGCGATGCCGAGCACCGAGAACAGGGCCACCACCGAGACGCCGCCGCCCCGCCGCCGCGCCCGAAGGTAGCGGCCGGCGATGATCCACTCGAACCCCGCGAACGGCGGCGTCGAGGCGCTCGCGCGGGCGTTCTTCAGCCGTGTCAGGATGCCCCGCAAGGAGACGCCAGCCTTACCCAACGCAAGCGCCATCGCGGCCGGTCCTCAGATGCGCCGGATGCGAGCGAGGAGATCGACGGGATCGAGGGTCTCGCGCTCCCCGCTGGCGCGCCGCTTCAGCTCGATCTTGCCCTCGGCCAAGCCCTTCGGGCCGACGATCACCTGCCACGGCAGGCCGATGAGATCTGCGGTGGCGAACTTGGCGCCCGGCCGCTCGTCGCGGTCGTCGTAGAGAACCGACAGTCCTGCCGTCTCCAGCGCCGCCTGGATCTCGGCGCAGGCCGCGTCGCAGGTGGAGTCACCGACCTTGAGGTTGATCAGCGCCACGTCGAAGGGGGCGATCGCGTCCGGCCAGATGATGCCGGCCTCGTCGTGGCTCGCCTCGATGGTCGCTGCCACGAGCCGGCTCGGGCCGATTCCGTAGGAGCCCATATGAACCGGCCGCTCCTGTCCGTCCGGGCCGGTGACGACCGCCTTCATCGGCGTCGAGTACTTGGTGCCGAAATAGAAGATGTGGCCGACCTCGATTCCGCGGGCGGAGAGGCGCGAGGCTTCCGGCACCTCGGCGAACACCGCCTCGTCGTGCATCTCGTCCGTGGCGGCGTAGTGCGAGGTCCAGGCATCGACGACGCCCTGAAGACCCGCCACGTCGTCGAAATCGACGGAAGGCGGCGGCACCGGCATGTCGAGATAGGCACGGTCGCAGAAGACCTCGCTCTCACCGGTCTTGGCGAGGATGATGAACTCGTGGCTGAGATCGCCGCCGATCGGCCCCGTGTCGGCGCGCATCGGGATCGCCCGGAGGCCGAGCGTCTCGAAGGTCCGGAGATAGGAGACGAAGACCTTGTTGTAGGAGTGGCGCGCCGCGGCCTGATCGATGTCGAACGAGTAGCCGTCCTTCATCAGGAACTCGCGCGAGCGCATCGTGCCGAAGCGCGGACGCACCTCGTCGCGGAACTTCCACGAGATCTGGTAGAGGTTCTTCGGCAGATCCTTGTAGGAACGCCCGCTCGCGCGGAAAATCTCGGTGACGACTTCTTCTGCGGTCGGGCCGTAGAGCAACTCGCGCTCGTGGCGGTCCTTCAGGCGCAGCATCTCCTTGCCGTAGGCCTCGTAGCGGCCGGACTCGCGCCACAGGTCGGCCGCCTGGATCGTCGGCATCAGGATCTCGATGGCGCCCGCGCGGTCTTGCTCGGCACGGATCACGTCGCAGACCTTGTTGAGAACGCGCAGACCCAGCGGCAACCACGCGTAGATGCCGGCCGCCTCCTGGCGGATCATGCCGGCGCGCAGCATCAGGCGATGCGAAACGATCTCCGCTTCCTTGGGCGTCTCGCGCAGGATCGGCAGGAAGTAGCGGGAGAGACGCATCATTCGACCTTGGAAGACGGCGGGCGCAGCCGGGAAACGAGCTAGGCCAGCGTGCGGAGGCACACAACACATTGCCCCCGCAAAACACAAGCGCCCTGCGAACACAGGATCGGCCGGCAATGAGGCGGAACGAAGCCGGCGAAGCGCCGGTGAAACGTCCCCTCGACCGGCGAAGGAGGTGGTTTGCCGCGCCCCTTGCAAAAAAGCGCTGCGAACCGTCTTTCACCTGATGACAAAGGGAAATCTTCTTCCTATAAGCAGCGCCGTGATGGTCGCAGCCCACGAGGCAGCGCACGGTCCGGGTCTTGGGAGGAACAATCAGCCAACGCGCCGCAAGCAATGCGCGATATAAATCAGGCTGAAAAATACTTCGGTTTTCCAAAGCAAGGCCTCGTGCCTTGCTTTTTGTTTTTGGACTAAGCTTTTTCTTGCGCTCGTTGGGCCTCTATCGCTTGAGGCCGGATCGCGCCTTCGCTGCTACAGGCGGGCGAGCGGAAAGATCAGCAAAGCCGCGAAGAACGCGACCGCAGCCAGGACCGTCGTCAGCAGAGCCTTCTCGCGCAGACGCGGGCTCGCGGGCGCTCCCGGATCCTGGCCCGGCACCAGCCGCTGCGGATCGGCCTCGGCGGCATTGCCCAGGGGCAGGATCGCGAACAGGAATGTCCACCACAGGACGAAGTAGAGCGCGAGCGCACCGAACACCGTCAGCTCGAACCCCTTCACGGCGACGGTCGCGAACATCGCGATCAGCGCCGCCACCGTCAGGATGGTCAGCGGCGTCGAGGCGGTGAGGGTGCGAAGGGGCGAGCGGGTCATCGTTTTCGAACAGCAGAGGAACGGTCAGGCAGATGCCCGACCGATAGACTTGAAATGGAGGCGGCCTCTCAGACCTGCTCCAACTCCACCAGTGTCCCGAGGAAGTCCTTGGGGTGAAGGAAGATCACCGGCTTGCCGTGAGCGCCGATCTTCGGCTCGCCAGTGCCGAGCACGCGGGCTCCGGCCGCCTTCATCTGGTCGCGGGCCGCGATGATATCCTCGACCTCGTAGCAGACATGGTGAATGCCGCCCGCCGGGTTCTTGTCGACGAAGCCCTGGATGGTCGAGTTCTCGCCGAGCGGCGACATCAGCTCGACCTTGCTGTTGGGCAGCTCGACAAACACCACCGTCACGCCGTGCTCCGGCTGCGGCTGCGGCTCGGTCACCTTGGCGCCGAGCGTGTCACGATAGATCGCAGTCGCCGCGTCGAGATCCTTCACCGCGATGGCGACGTGATTGAGCCGTCCGATCATTTTTATCTCCTCCCTGCCCGAACCCGATCCCGTCATTGCGAGGCGAAGCCGAAGCAATCCAGCGCTCCGCAGCACCCGGAGATGTCGCGCCGCTGGATTGCTTCGCTGCCGCTCGCAATGACGGACGAGCCTATCACACCTCCACCACCTGCACGTGGCAGGCGGGCTTCTTGCCCCAGGCCTCGTTGACGGCCGAGCGGACGGCGCGGTCGACCGCGATCTCCACGGCCTCCGAGTCCTTCATCTTGCCCCGCGACAGGCCATTGATCGTCCGGTTGACCGTATCGACCACGGTGTCCAGCAGAGGCTCACCGCTCCGGCCGCGATTGGGCAGACCCATAATGTCCACCGCCGGCTCGCCAGCCATCTCGCCGCGCTCGTCGATGGCGAGCGCCACCGAGACGAGTCCGGTCTGGGAGAGCTTGCGCCGCTCGGGGATGGCCCGGTCCTTGGAGTCGATGAGAACGTTGCCGTCCTTGTAGAGCCGCCCGGCACGGACGTGCTCGACCACCTCCGGCTTGCCCGGCGCGAGGCGCACCACCGCGCCGTTGCGGGCCTTCACCACCGACTCGACACCCTGCGCCCGGGCGAAACGCGCGTGCTCGTCGAGGTGCAGCGCCTCACCGTGCACCGGCACGACCGCCTTCGGCCGCGTCCAGGAATACATCGCCACCATCTCCTCGCGGCGCGGATGGCCGGAGACGTGGACGAGCTCGGTGCGGTCGGTGATGACCTCGATGCCGTCCTCGATCAGGTCGTTGATGATGGAACCGACGTCGCGCTCGTTGCCGGGGATGGCGCGGGAAGAGAAGATCACCCGGTCTCCGGCGGTGAGCGAGATCGCCGGATGGTCATGGCGCGAGACGCGCGACATCGCCGCGCGCGGCTCACCCTGCGAGCCCGTGAGCAGGCAGACCACCTTGTCGCGCGGGATGTGCGAGTAGGAATCGGCCGAGAGGAAGTCCGGCAGGCCGTCCAGGTAGCCGCATTCGCGGGCGACATCGATCACGCGATCCATGGCGCGCCCGACGGCGATCACCTGACGGCCGCAGGCCTGAGCGGCCTCCGCCACGGCGCGGATGCGGGCGACGTTGGAGGCAAAGGTCGTCACCGCCACGCGATGGGGCGCGTTCTCGATCAGCTTGCGCAGGGTCGCCGAAACCTCTGCCTCGCTCGGCGAACGACCCTCGCGCAGGACGTTGGTCGAATCGCAGACGAGCGCGATGACCCCCTCGTCGCCGAGCGCGGTGAACGCCTCGGGCGAAGTCGAGGCGCCGGCCACCGGGGTGTCGTCGAGCTTCCAGTCGCCGGAATGGAGCACGAGACCGTGCTCGGTGCGGATCGCCACAGCGTTCGATTCAGGGATCGAGTGCGCCACCGGCACGAACTCGATCTCGAATGGCCCGACGGTCACGCGCCGGCCCGGCTTGATCTCGCGCAGATCCACCTTCGGCGCGCCGGGCTCGGAGAGCCGGCGGGTCTCCAGCAGGTTCTTGGCGAAGCGCGTGGCGTAAACCGGTGCCTTGATCCGCGGCCACAGCTCGGAGATCGCGCCGATATGGTCCTCGTGCGCGTGGGTGATGAAGATGCCGAGGAGGTCCTTCTTGCGCTCCTCGATGAAGGTAAGATCGGGGAACATCAGGTCGATGCCCGGCAGGCCTTCCTCACCGGCAAAGCCCATCCCGCAATCGACCATGATCCATTTGCGCTGCTTCTCGGGTCCGATCCCGTAGAGGCCCGCATTCATCCCGATCTCGCCCACGCCGCCGAGCGGCACGAAGACGAGTTCGTCTTGCCGTGTCGTCATCTTGTTCGTCTATCCAGTCTCAAGCCGCCGTCGCGGCACTTCCAAAATGCACCTCGCCCGCCGTCACGGTTCGTCGGGTTCCATCCGGGGCGAGGATCACGAGCCGCCCCCCCTCGTCGATCGTTTCAAAGATGCCCGTCAGCGTGGCCTCGGCCATGCGAACCGACACGGGGGCCCCCACCCCCGCCGCGCGCTCCAGCCACCGCCGCCGGATATTCGAGAATCCGCGCCCCTTGTTCCAGATCCGGACGGCTTCGACAAACCGTTCCGACAGGAATTCGAGCAGCATCGGCGCATCCGCCGCGGAAAATGCCGAGAGCGCCGTCGCCGGATAGGGCAAACCCTCGGGTGCCGCCGCGACATTCACACCGAAGCCGGCCACGACCGCCCGTCGCCCGCCCGGCAGTGTCTCGGCCTCCAGCAGGATACCGGCGAGCTTTTGGCCGTCGGCGAGGACGTCGTTGGGCCATTTCAGATGGATGGCGGCCTGGGATGCGGCAATGCCCTGCGGCAGCGCTGCATTCCCAGGCTCCACTTGCGGGGATTGGGCCGGTCCACACGCATCGCGCAGGGCATCCACCAGGGCCACTCCCGCCACAAAGCCGAGCGTCGCGACCATTTCCGGCGCCACACCGGCCACCGGCATCAGCAGGCTCGCGGCGAGGTTGCCCTCCGGTGAGGTCCAGGCATTGCCGCGTCGGCCGCGGCCCGCTTCCTGGCAGCGAGTCGTGACCCAGAGCGGACCGGTCTCGCCGCCATGGGCGAGGCGCATCGCTTCGCTGTTGGTCGAGTCGAGCCGGTCGTGGCTGTGAAGCCGGTGTCCCTCGGACCGGGCCGCCTGACTCAGTCGGAACTGCATCCGCCTCAGAACAGCGCCTTCGCCGCATCACCTGCCGCCGCGACCAGCGGAGCCGGAACGAGGAAGAACAGCACCACGACGGCACTCGACACCCCGAGCACGATCGCCGAGCCAGGCGGGATCCGCTCGTAGGGAGCCTTGGCCTCGTCGAAGTACATCACCTTGACGAGGCGCAGATAGTAGAAGGCGCCGACGACGGAGGTCACCACGCCGACGACGGCGAGCGTCACCAGCCCCGCCTTGATCGCGGCGGCGAAGACGTAGAACTTCGCGAAGAACCCGGCGAGCGGCGGGATGCCGGCCAGCGAGAACATCATCGCGGCGAGGCAGAAGGCCAGCCAGGGATGGGTGCGCGAGAGGCCCGAGAGATCCTCGATCGTCTCGAACATCTTGTCCTTGCGGCGCAGCGACAGCAGCACCGCGAAGGCGCCGAGCGTCATCGCGAGGTAGATCACCATGTAGATGATGACGCCGCGCACGCCCTCCTCTGAGCCGGCGGCCAGCCCGATCAGGGCGTAGCCGACGTTGCCGATGGAGGAATAGGCCATCAGGCGCTTGATGTTGCGCTGACCGATCGCGGCGAAGGAGCCGAGCGCCATGGAGGCGATCGAGACGAACACGATGATCTGCTGCCAGACCGCGGTGACGTCGGGGAAGGCGCCGATGAAGACGCGTACCGTCATGGCCATGGCGGCGACCTTCGGCGCGGAGCCGAAGAAGGCGGTGACCGGCGTCGGCGAGCCCTCATAGACGTCCGGCGTCCACATGTGGAACGGCACGGCGGCGAGTTTGAAGGCGACGCCGGCGGCCACGAACACGATACCGAGCACGATGCCGAAGCTCGACGGGCCATTCAGCGCCGTGACGATGCCCGGGAACGAGACCGTGCCGGTGAAGCCGTAGACCAGCGAGGCGCCGTAGAGCAGCATGCCGGAGGAGAGCGCGCCGAGCACGAAGTACTTCAGGCCGGCTTCCGTGGACTTCACGTCGTCGCGGTGGAAGGCGGCGATGACGTAGGCGGCGAGCGATTGCAGCTCGAGCCCGAGATAGAGCGAGATCAGGTCGTTGGCCGAGGCCATGACCAACATACCGACGGTGCAGAGCACGATCAGGATCGGGTACTCGAACCGGTCGATGCGCTCACGCTGGAAGTAGTCGCGTGAGAGCAGGATGGTCGCCGCCGAGCCGATCAGGATCAGCGCCTTCATCACCCGCGCGAACGGGTCGGCGATGAAGGCACCGTTCAGCGTCGTCACGTTGCCCGTCTGCGAGACGACGAGGAAGAAGGTGAAGATCAAGAGGATCAGCGCGCCGACATTGACGCCCTCGGACGAGCGCTCGCCGCGCCACGCCCCGTAGAGGACGAGCAGCAGAGCGCCGACGCTCAGGACGATCTCCGGCAGGACCGGCGTGATCGCCGGCAGGACGGACTGGATCGGGGTCATCGCGCGGCGGCCTCGACGGTTTTTTGGGACTCAGGTCCAGCCATTTTCTCGGCCGCCGCGAGCTTCGCAGCTTTGGCTGCGGCTTCCGCGGCCTGCGTGTTCGCGAGCGCGGCCCGCATGTTCTGCATCAGCGCCTCCGTGGAGGGCGCGAAGGTGTCGAGCACGGGGGCCGGGTGGACACCGTACCAGATCGTCAGCGCGACGAGCGGCGCGATGATGATCTTCTCACGGCTATCGAGGTCGAGAATGCCCTGGAGGTTGGGCTTGTCGAGCTTCCCGTAGATCACCCGGGCGTAGAGCCACAGCGCGTAGCCGGCCGAGAGGATGATGCCGAACACCGAGAAGAAAGCCACGGTCGGGTTCGCCCGGAAGGCGCCCATCATCGCCAGGAACTCGCCGACGAAGCCTGACGTGCCGGGAAGGCCGACATTGGCCATGGTGAAGACCATCATCGCGGCGGCGTAGAGCGGCATCCGCTTCACGAGACCGCCATAGGCCGCGATCTCGCGGGTGTGCATCCGGTCGTAGACGACGCCGACGCAGAGGAAGAGCGCGCCCGAGACGATGCCGTGCGAGATCATCAGGAAGAGCGCGCCCTGGATGCCCTGCTCATTCAGGGTGAACAGGCCGAGCGTCACGAAGCCCATATGCGCCACCGACGAGTAGGCGATCAGCTTCTTGATGTCGGTCTGCATCATCGCGGTGAGCGAGGTGAAGATAATCGCGATCACCGACAGCGCAAAGACGAGCGGCGCGAACGCGGCCGAGGCGTCCGGCAGCATCGGCAGCGAAATCCGGATGAAGCCGTAACCGCCCATCTTGAGCAGGATGCCCGCCAGGATCACCGAGCCCGCCGTCGGCGCTTCGACGTGTGCGTCGGGCAGCCAGGTGTGGACCGGCCACATCGGCATCTTCACCGCGAAGCTCGCGAAGAAGGCGAGCCACAGCCACCATTGCAGGCCGACCGGGAAACGGTGCTGCAGCAGCGTCGGGATGTCGGTGGTACCGGCCTCCCAGTACATCGCCATGATGGCGAGCAGCATCAGTACCGAGCCGAGCAGGGTGTAGAGGAAGAACTTGAAGCTCGCGTAGATGCGCCGCTTGCCGCCCCAGATGCCGATGATGAGGAACATCGGGATCAGGCCGGCCTCGAAGAACAGGTAGAACAGCACGAGATCGAGGGCGCAGAACACGCCGATCATCGTCGTCTCGAGGACGAGGAAGGCGACGAAGTACTCCTTCACCCTGGATTCGACCGAGAGCCACGACGCCCCGATGCAGAAGGGCATCAGGAAGGTAGTCAGCAGGATCAGGGGCATCGAGAAGCCGTCGACGCCGAGCTTGAACCGGATCGTCTCGGCGAGCCACGCGTGGCTCTCGACGAGCTGGAAGCTTGGGGACGCGATGTCGTAGCGGGCCCAGGCGGCCAGCGAGAGCAGGAAGGTGACGATCGTCGTGATCAGCGCCGCCCAGCGGGCGTTGCGCTTCACGGCCGCCGTCTCCTCACCCAGCGTCAGGATGAAGGCGGCGCCCGCGAGCGGGACGATCAGAAGCCCGGAGAGAATGCCGAGGCCGAGCATCAGTGGGTCCCCCCAGGCACGCCGGAGACGAGGTACCACGTGATCAGGCCGGCGACCCCGACGAGCATCACGAAGGCGTAGTGGTAGACGTAGCCGGTCTGGAGGCGGACGACGCCGCGGGTGATGTCCACCACCCGAGCCGAGATGCCGTTCGGGCCGAGGCCGTCGATGATGCGGCCGTCGCCCTCCTTCCAGAGGAACAGGCCGAAGTTCTTGGCCGGGCGGACGAAGATCCGGTCGTAGATCTCGTCGAAGTACCACTTGTTGAGCAGGAAGCGGTACAGGATCGGCTGCGACTCCGCGAGGCGATGCGGCATGTCGGGCCGGCGGATGTACATCCAGAAGGCCAGAAGGAAGCCGAGCACCAGCATCACGAAGGGCGAGGCGGCGACCCAGCCCGGCGCGTCGTGGATCTTGTGCATGATGTCGTTGCCGGACCCGTGCGGGAGCGCATTGCCCCAGAACTTGTCCATGCCGTGCCCGATGAAACGCTCCTTGAAGATCAGGCCAGCGAACAGGGCGCCGAACGCCAGGATCGCCAGCGGGATCGTCATCACGAGCGGGCTCTCATGGGGCTTGTGGGGCGCATGGTCGTGGTGCTCGACCGCGCTGTGAGAGGCAGGCTCGACATCGTGCCCACGATCGTCATGGGCGACGCCCTCGTGGTGCCCCGGCGCACCGTCGGCCTCGTGCGCGGAGGCGGCGTGGGCATGGTCATGCGCTGCGTGCGCGTGGTCGTCATGACCATGGGCGCCGTGCGCGGCCCAGCGCTGCGGTCCCTCGAAGGTGAGGAAGAACAGGCGCCAGGAGTAGAACGAGGTCATCAGCGCGGCGATCACCGTGGCGAGGAACGCCAGCACGTGGCCGGGGCGGTCCGACATGTAGGCCGCCTCGATGATCGCATCCTTGGAGTAGTAGCCGGAGGTGAAGGGGAAGCCGATCAGCGCGATGGTGCCGATCGTCATCATCGCGGTGGTGAAGGGGATGTAGCGGCGCAGGCCGCCCATGTTCCGCATGTCCTGCTCGTGGTGCATCGCGTGGATGACCGAGCCGGCGCCGAGGAACAGCAGCGCCTTGAAGAAAGCGTGGGTGAAGAGGTGGAACACGCCGGTGGCATAGGCGCCGACGCCGAGGCCGACGAACATGTAGCCGAGCTGCGAGCAGGTCGAGTAGGCGATGACCCGCTTGATGTCGTTCTGCACCAGGCCGACGGTCGCCGCGAAGAAGGCGGTGATGCCGCCGATGACCGTGACGACGGTGAGCGCGGTCGGGGCCAGCTCGAACAGCGGCGAGAGGCGCGCGACCATGAACACGCCGGCAGTGACCATGGTGGCGGCGTGGATCAGGGCCGAGACCGGGGTCGGGCCCTCCATCGCGTCGGGCAGCCAAGTGTGCAGCAGGAACTGCGCCGACTTGCCCATCGCGCCCATGAACAGCAGCAGGCAGGCGAGCGTCAGGGCGTGCCAGTCGTGGCCGAGGAAGTGGAAGGTCGCATCCTTCAGCTCCGGGGCCTTGGCGAAGATCGCCTCGAAGCCGACCGAGCCGGTGAGAACGAAGACGAGGAAGATGCCGAGCGAGAAGCCGAAATCGCCGACGCGGTTGACGATGAAGGCCTTCATCGCCGCGGCGTTGGCCGAGGGCTTCTCGTACCAGAAGCCGATCAGCAGGTAGGAGGCGAGGCCGACGCCCTCCCAGCCGAAGAACATCTGCACGAGGTTGTCGGCCGTCACCAGCATCAGCATGGCGAAGGTGAACAGCGACAGGTAGGCGAAGAAGCGCGGCCGGTGCGGATCCTCGTGCATGTAGCCGATGGAGTAGAGGTGCACGAGGGTCGAGACCGAGGTCACGACCACCAGCATCACCGCGGTCAGCGTATCGACCTTGAAGGCCCAATCGACCACGAGATCGCCGGCGGTGAACCACTGGGCAACGGGCACGGTCTCGGCGCGGCCATCGCCGGTGACGAGGAAGAACGCGCCCCACGACAGCAGCGCCGCGAAGGCGAGGCAGCCCGTCGTCACGAGTTCGCTCATCCGCGCGCCGATGAACCGGCCGAACAGGCCGGCGATCAAGGCGCCGATCAGCGGGAAGAAGACGATCGCGTGATACATGGGTCGGTCGTGCCTCGCAGCAGGCGGACGAAGGGTCGGGGCTCTCTTGGGGGGAGCGTCAGCCCTTCATCATGCTCACGTCCTCGACGGCGATGGAGCCGCGGTTGCGGAAGAACACCACCAGGATCGCCAGCCCGATCGCGGCCTCGGCCGCGGCCACCGTCAGCACGAACAGGGCGAAGACCTGTCCGGTGATGTCGTTGAGGTGGGTCGAGAAGGCCACGAGGTTGATGTTCACGGCGAGCAGAATCAGCTCGACCGACATCAGGATGACGATGACGTTCTTGCGGTTGATGAAGATGCCGAGCACGCCGAGCGTGAACAGGATCGCGGCAACCGTCAGGTAGTGGCTCAATCCGATCATCGGCCTCAGACCTCCACGCCCTGCCGCGAGGGCACCTTGATGGTATCGACCGCCATGCCCTGCGTACGGGCGTTCTGGACGGTGATGTTCTGGCGCTTCACGCCGGTGCGCTCGCGCAGGGTGAGCACGATGGCGCCGATCATCGCCACCAGCAGGATCAGGCCGGCGATCTGGAAGGCGTAGACGTAGTCCGTGTAGAGCACGCGGCCGAGCGCCTCGGTATTGGTGGCGGTCTCACCGTGGGCGGCACGGCCGAGCGGCGCCTGAACGAGGCCCGGATCGATGGTCCAGGTGCCGACGACGAGCAGCAGCTCGATCAGGAAGATCGCGCCGATCAGACCGCCGATCGGCAGGTAGCGCTGGAAGCCCTGGCGGAGGGCGGCGAAGTCCACGTCGAGCATCATCACGACGAAGAGGAACAGCACCGCGACGGCGCCGACATAGACGACGACGAGGATCATCGCCAGGAACTCGGCGCCCATCAGCACGAACAGCCCGGCGGCGTTCACGAAGGCGAGGATCAGGAACAGCACCGAGGTGACGGGGTTCCTGGCAGCGATCACCATGAAGCCAGAGGCCACGGAGAAGCCCGCGAAGAGATAGAAGAAGGCGGCGGCTGCGGTCATGCGATTTTCAGCATCGGCCGCCCAAGCGAGCGGCTCCCTTCTGCCTCGGTGGACCCTCGGCCGCAGGCGGCGGCCCGTCTAGCGCATCGAGAGCGAGGCGCTAGGTTCCTGTTTCCGCATCGTCTTTTTCCGAAGGCCGGAAGCCGCCGTTCGGGACGATGCTCTATAGAACTGGGCTGTGCGGCGCACAACCGATGTCGGTGGCCGAACTAGCGGTACGGCGCATCGACCGCGATGTTGCGGGCGATCTCGCGTTCCCAGCGGTCGCCGTTCTCAAGGAGCTTCTGCTTGTCGTAAAGCAGCTCCTCGCGGGTCTCGACCGAGAACTCGAAGTTCGGCCCCTCGACGATGGCATCCACCGGGCAGGCTTCCTGGCACATGCCGCAATAGATGCATTTCACCATGTCGATGTCGTAGCGCGTGGTGCGCCGCGTGCCGTCGTTGCGGCGGGGACCCGCCTCGATGGTGATGGCCTGGGCCGGGCAGATCGCCTCGCAGAGCTTGCAGGCGATGCAGCGCTCCTCGCCGTTGGGATAGCGGCGCAGGGCGTGCTCTCCGCGGAAGCGAGGACCCCGATGTCCCATCTCGAAGGGGTAGTTGATCGTGGCCTTCGGCTTGAAGAAGTATTTCATGGCGAGGAAGAACCCCGACACGAACTCCTTCAGGAGAAGGCTTCTGGCGACCTGATCGAGCTTCACGGCGCGATCTCCGATTCGTTGGAAGCATTTCCGAGCGAGGGGTGACCGGCTCGCGGGGAGGAAATGCAACCTCACAAGGGATGGGTCAGGCTCCCGGCGCGAGGCCGGTGAGCTTGAGGACGAAGGCGACGACGATGACCGAGATCAGCGAGAGCGGAAGGAAGACCTTCCAGCCAAGCCGCATGAGCTGGTCGTAGCGGTAGCGGGGCACCATGGCCTTCACCATGGCGATCATGAAGAACAGGAAGCTGGCTTTGAGCGTGAACCAGATCACGCCGGGTACCCAGGTGAAGGGCACGAACGGGATCGGCGAGAGCCAACCGCCCAGGAAGAGGACCGTGCCGAGCGCGCACATGGTCATGATGGCCACGTACTCGCCGAGCATGAACAGCAGGTACGGGGTCGAGGAATACTCGACCATGTAGCCCGCCACGAGTTCCGACTCGGCCTCCGGCAGATCGAAGGGCGGACGGTTGGTCTCGGCCAGCGCCGAGACGAAGAACACGCCGAACATCGGGAACAGCCAGAGCCAGTACCAGCCGAAAAGGCCCAGGGCCGTGTCCTGCGCCATGACGATGCGCGAGAGGTTGAGCGAGCCGGCACAGAGCAGCACGCAGATGATGACGAAGCCGAGCGAAACCTCGTAGGAGATCATCTGCGCCGCCGAGCGCAGCGCGCCGAGGAAGGCGTATTTCGAGTTCGACGCCCAGCCGCCCATGATGACGCCGTAGACGCCGAGCGAGGAGATCGCGAAGATGTAGGTGATGCCGACATTGATGTCGGCGATCGCCCAGCCGTCGGCGAGCGGGATCACGGCCCAGGAGGCCAGCGCCAGCATGGCGAAGACCAGCGGCGCCAGCAGGAAGATCGCCTTGTTGGCGCCCGCCGGGATCACCGGCTCCTTCAGCACGAACTTCAGAAGGTCGGCGAAGGATTGGAACAGGCCCCAGGGGCCGACCACGTTCGGGCCGCGGCGCAACTGCACCGCCGCCCAGATCTTGCGGTCGGCGAGCAGCGCGTAGGCGATGAAGACGAGCAGTGCCGCCAGCAGCACGAAGCTCTTCAGCGCGATCAGGAGGACGGTGCCGAGCACTTCCCAGAAGGTCATCGCGGGCGTCCCTTATTCCGCCGCTTCGAGAGCGCGGCCCCGGGCAAGGCCGGAGCACTCGGCGAGCACCCGCGAGGCGCGGGCGATCGGGTTGGTGAGGTAGAAGTCGGCGATTGGCGAGGAGAAGGCGACCTTCGCGCTCTCGCCCGGCAGCGCCGCGAGCGTATCCAGCGTTGCCGCCGCGTCGGACGCTTCGATCTGCCCGACCGCTGCGAGATGCGGGTGCTCGGCATACATCGCCTTCCGCAGCGCGGCGAGCGAATCGTAGGGCAAGCGCTTGCCGAGCACATCCGAAAGGGCGCGCAGGATCGCCCAATCTTCGCGGGCATCGCCCGGCGGGAAGCCCGCGCGGTTGGCCATTTGCACCCGGCCTTCGAGGTTGACGTAGGTCGCGCTCTTCTCGGTGTAGGCCGCGCCCGGCAGGATCACGTCGGCGCGGCTCGCGCCGGCATCGCCGTGAGTCCCCTGATAGATCACGAAGGCGCCCGGCCCGATCACCCGCTCGTCGGCGCCGAGGTTGAACACCACGTCCAGCGCACCCGGCTCCAGCATGGCCGAGAAACTCAGCCCCCCCTCCCCCGGTACGAACCCGAGATCGAGGGCGCCGACGCGAGCGGCCGCCGTGTTGAGCACACCGAAGCCGTTCCAGCCATCGGTCACCGCATCGACATCCTTCGCCAGCGCGGCGGCGGCGGCGAGCGAACCGAGCCCGCCCTCACCGACGATCACGAGTGGACGCTCGGCCTTTTTCAGGATGTCGAGGAAGCTGTGCTCGCCCTTGGCGATGGAGGCCAGCGTGTCGGTGCCGGCGCCGAGATAGGTGTAGGGGTAGGTCAGGTCCGGCTGCTCGTCGAGGATCAGGCCGATCGAGACCGGGGCCATGCGCCAGCGCTTGCGGATGCGCACGTTGAGCAGCGAGGCTTCCGTGCGCGGGTTGGCGCCGACGATGAGAATCGCGTCCGCTTGCTCGATGCCGGCGATGGCCGCGCCGAGCGTGTAGGCGGCTCGGCCCCAGGCCGGGTCGATCGCCTCGCCGGTCTGGCGCGCGTCGAGATTCGTCACGCCGAGCGAGCCCATCAGCGCCTTGAGGGCGAAGATCTCTTCCACACCCGCGAGATCGCCGACGAGGGCGCCGACGCGCTTGGGATCGGCGCCCTTCACCTTGGCGGCAATCGCCGAGAAGGCTTCACCCCAGGAGGCGGGACGCAGGCGGCCGTTCTCGCGCAGGAACGGACGGTCGAGACGCTGAAGGCGCAGGCCGTCGACCACGTGGCGCGTCTTGTCGGAGATCCACTCCTCGTTGATCTCCTCGCTGATGCGCGGCTCGATCTGCATCACTTCCCGGCCGCGGGCATCGATGCGGATTGCCGAGCCGACCGCATCCATCACGTCGACGGACTCGGTCTTGTGCAGCTCCCACGGGCGCACGTTGTAGCTCTGCGGCAGGTGGACGAGGGCGCCGACCGGGCAGAGATCGGCGACGTTGCCCTGAAGCTCCGAGCCCATCGCCTGTTCGAGGTAGCTCGTGATTTCCATGTCCTCGCCGCGGCCGATCGCGCCGAGATCGGGCACGCCGGCGACTTCCGCGAGGAATCGGACGCAGCGGGTGCAGTGGATGCACCGGTTCATCGCCGTGCGCACCAACGGGCCGATATACTTCTCTTCGACCGCCCGCTTGTTCTCCTTGTAGCGGGTCGAGTCGACGCCGTAGGCCATCGCCTGATCCTGCAGGTCGCAATGGCCGCCCTGGTCGCAGATCGGGCAATCGAGCGGGTGGTTGATGAGGAGGAATTCCATCACCCCCTCGCGCGCCTTCTTGGTCGTGCCCGAGCGCGTCAGCACCTCCGGCGGTTCGCCGTTCGGGCCGGGGCGGCAATCCTTGACCGCGTAGGCGCAGGAGGCGACGGGCTTCGGGGCACCCTTCAGCTCGACCAGGCACATGCGGCAATTGCCGGCGATCGACAGCCGCTCGTGGAAGCAGAAGCGCGGGATCTCCGCGCCCGCGATCTCGCAGGCCTGGAGCAGGGTGTAATCGGCCGGGACATCGACCTCGGTGCCGTCGATGAGGATTTTGGTCATCGGGTCATCTCGAAGGTGAGCATCGGGGCGGCACTCACTCCGCCGCCATCGGCACCGCATCCATGTGCGGGTTGGCGCTGTACTGGTCGATCCGCTTCTCGAT
>Ga0268290_100155_pt1 | contig 17475 bp, 15 predicted proteins | sample MetspRMADM_FD_191346 | JGI IMG/M metagenome (GOLD analysis project Ga0268290, IMG submission 191346) | Soil microbial communities from San-Diego area, Southern California, United States - Methylocaldum sp. RMAD-M | ecosystem: Environmental > Terrestrial > Soil > Desert | place: USA: California... | reverse complement strand
CGGGATTTGGCCATGACCAGCTATCGGGCTGCTTTTCCGGCACATTGCGCAGGTTGTTGCGAATGACGCCGAAGCCGCCGACCGCAAGGCAGACGCCGATCGTCTCGAAACTATCTGCGCACAGATCGAAGATCTGCTTCATGATCGCGCCGCGCTTGTCGAGGTCGGCGGTAGCTCGCGCCTCGTCGAAAAGCTTCATGCGCTTCTTCTGGCTTTCCGGAGGCTCCTCGCCCTTCTGACCGTTGGACGTATACCAGAGCGTCCACGGAATTGCGTAACGCGAACCCTGCGGGTGGAAGGCAAAGTAATCACGCGGGTCGAGCATCGGATCCAAGCCGCCTGCTCCTGACCAGACCTGCGCGTCATGGGCATTGTCGTCGCCGCGCGTGTAATAGAGCGCTCGCTCGATGGTATTGACCTTCATGTCTATGCCGATCTGCGCCCAATGCGACTTAACAAGCTCTAGTGCATCCACCAGATCAGGATTGAGCGTGGGAATGACATCGATGGCAAAGAACACCTGCTCACCGTCTGGCCGCAGGCGCATCCCTTTGCCGTTCTTTTTGTCGAGACCAATCTGGTCAAGCAAGGCGTTCGCTTTGTCCGGCTCGAAATCCACAAACTGCCGCGAAAGCTTCTCGTAATGCCAGGGATGACCGGGCCGCGGCCCAGTCTGATACGGCTGGCTCTGGCCGAAATAGACAATATCGATGATTTCCTGGCGGTTGATGCCGATCGAGAGAGCCTGGCGGAAGGACTTGTCGGCGAACATCTTTCGCATCGCCGGGTCCTTGTGGGTCATGTTCAGGTAGATCTGGCATTGTTGGGCTGACGAAGGCTCCAGCGTCATGAGACGGTAGTCACCCTTCTGCATATTCTGAGACAGGGTTGGTTTATTTGCGAGCACGTTGATGTGACGCTCTTGGATATCGAGCTTGCCCGAGATCACGTTGAGCATCAGCGATTCCACATCCTGCGAAATGCTGAAGTTCAGTTCGTCGATATAGGGGAGTTGATTCCCTTCGGTATCAACTTGCCAGAAATAGGGGTTTCGGACCATGACCACACGGGTCGCGCCTCCCGAATAGGGCTCTTTTATTATCCACGGGTCCAGGGTTGGCTTTTCGATGTTTGCCCAGCGCGACGGAATTTCGATGTCGCCGCATTTGGCGCGGAAAAGCTCCGTCCAGCTCGGTACGCCCGCCGCCTTCACGTCGGCGTCGAGGTTCGGGTTGTATTTCGGCAGGAACTTGCTGCAGTAGTGTTTGGCAAAGAGCGTCGGATGCTGACCGAGAGGGGTCGCCAGGTTTTCCAAATAGAGCGCATTCGCGGCGGCGAAGATGAACTTGACGGTATAGTCGTCAACCTTTTCGACGGTGACCGGCTTGCCGGCAACGGAAATCTGGGCCGGCGTCGCGCTGTAGAGCTCCTTGTTCTTGATCACATCTTCAATGGCGAAGACGACGTCATCGGCGGTGAATGGATGGCCGTCGGACCACTTTGCGCCTTTCAAAAGATGGAATGTGAATTGCGTCGCGTCAGCACTGACCTCCCATTTCTCGGCAAGATTGGGCAGAACTGCCGTGAAATCCATGTTCCAGCGCACGAGGCCCTGGTTGCCGACCATGCGCAGAATGCCGTTGTGATCCGACGAACCGCGCAGGCCGCGCCGCAGCGTGCCGCCATACGTGCCAGTCTTTTCCCAGGGCTTCACGACCATGGGGTTTTGCGGCAGACGCTCGGCAAGCGGCGGAAGCTTTCCGTCCTTAACCAGGGCGGCCAGCTGCGGTGCCTCCTTGGCCGCAGCGGCGCTCGCGCTGCCACCCGCTACGGACAGGGCCACAGTCCCGCCGACACCCGCCAAGAAGGTGCGACGAGTTGTCCTCGAAATGGAATTATCGGGCATGGTTGGTCTCCTCCAGACATCACAGCAGCGCGTATCCGCTCGTGGTGCTCCTCACGCGAGCGTGCCCTGCCTTGGCATCGACATTAACGCGGTAGAAACAAATTACAAGTAGGTATCTATTTAAACATATAAAAGCTTATTTCGGCACCGTCGCCATTCTTTCGACAGCTTTACACGAATTATCGCTGATATGCGAAATATGTCCGACATATCAGTGAGATGATGCCAACCGCTGTTTCAAATGCGCTCTGCCTCCTCTAGCGACCAGGCGCTGTTCGGGTCGAGCGTGACGCGGGCTTTGGGAAAGCGGCTAGCGATGGCCACCGACTCGATCTCGACGTCACCCGAAAGTACGCCGCCCTTGAAATCTCGAAACCCGTGGCGCTCGTGGGTGACCTCCGCCAGTCGTACGGTTGCCTCAGACGTCAGAGCTTCCTTGTTCCGGAGCCGCATCCAATCACCCTTAACATCGCGACAGGCGAGCTCGGTTTTGCGGCGGTCTCCCAATACGCGGAGTGGAGGGAAAAGGGCGACTGCTATCGGTCCTTACGGTATCTGTCGCCTATGTAATCACTGAAATCGTTAATGTTATTTGGGAAAGGTTGGCGCCCGACACAAATAGAAAATCTTCCAAGCATCATCTCGCCTGAGGCCAAATCCGTGATACCGGCGGCACACCTTAGATGGGGCGGCAGTGAAAGCGCTCCGCTGAGATGGGATACGGGCTCAAGACATAGATACGCTTCAGTCCGGTGGAGAACGAGATACTCAAGAGCGGAGGTTCTAAGGAGCGACACGTATCCGGTGGAGATTGGGAATGACGCACGCGACCAGTTTGAAAGGTGTTTGGTCTGCGGCTCAATTCCAAAAGAGGCGCTCTTTGATGCCGTCAAGGTCGGACCGTCTTTCGAACCCAGACTCGGAAGGCTCCAAGACCCATGGGCATCGCACGACAGCTCAACGCCGGACCCTATTGCAAAATAGGGATGCCAGCCTATGCCGCTGGGCGATGGCCGTTCAGATGTGTTCAAGAGGGTGAGCGTGACATCCAAGCGATGATCTTTGATTGAGAAATGCTGAACGGCTCTGAAGCTGTACGGCCACTCCTCGTCCGCTTCGTATTCAAGGCTCACAGACAGAACATTCGCGGACTGGTGAGCAATCGTCCATGGCCGCCTTTGCGCGGGACCATGCATCGCATCGCCGTTGCGGTAAGGGTTCCCTCGAAGCTGGAATGACTGTTCCTCGGTTACGAGTTCGGCCCCTTTCAGGCGTCCGTGATACGGAAAGAGAGGAAAAGCCCCAGCTTTTGGCCAGTCCTGCTCGTCGTAAGGGGCATCGCTCATTGGGACGAGGACATGACCATAGATCTCATGCGCCAATCGTGACAAGCGCCCGCCAGCCCTCACATCAAATGAGGCTTCGAACCGCCCGCTCCGGATAGCTGGCAAAACCCAGTCCTACCTATTGCTGAAGGGTTGCACTTCTTGCCGGCTGACTTCCCGAAGCCTCACGTGAAGCGAGAACAGGAAGCACCAATGACCGCCTCACCGACGCGTCCTGACGACGCCGTCGTGATCGATCGCGCAAAACCGTCCGCCCTGAAAGTGATCGGCGATATGCCGGTTTTCGACACCCGGAGGGGTGGTCGCGAGCGGCGGCGTGTGATCCACACCTCGATCCAAAGGATCGTAACCAAGTTTGAAGGCCACACTGTTATCCCACCACGAGAACGGGCTTTGCGACACCCCGTACACCGTCGTGCAATCGACGTGAGGACTTTCGAGCCCAATCATGACCAGTTGAGCTAAATCTCTGCCGCTGAGCCACGTGGCGCGGCTCCGCTCGTCGCTTCTGCTGTCCGCAGGCTCCATCGTCGCGTTGGCGATACGAATTATAAAGCTTTCGATCCCGTGTTTTTGAAAATAAAGGCCCGCTTCCAGCTCGTTCCAACACTTGCCTAACCCATATAAGCTGTCGGGCCGCATGGGACCGTCAGGTGATACCCGTTGATCACGCGTGAAGAAGCCCGTCACATGGTTGCTTGACCCAAGAACAACTCTCGAAATCCCGAGTTGCCGGGCGGCTTCATATATGTTGTGAGTGCCCATGACATTGACCCGAACAATGTCCTCTATGGGTCGTTCGCCTGGGAATCCCGCAAGATGAACGATCGCGTCAATACCCTTCAGGGCTTTTAAGGTTGAACCGAAATCACAGATGTCCACTGGAGACCAAGTCTCATTGGCGCAAGCTTCATCGGGAGCTACGAGATCGAGGATGCGTACTGATCTTATTTTTCCCTGCAGTGCAGCTCTTAGCTTTTTTCCGACCCTGCCAGAGCCGCCGAAAAGTGCGACGACCTTGTCGCAGTAGCCGGGCGTGCTTTCCCGTTCTGATGCAGGAGCTGCATCAGCTGCGTATCTTTTCGTAAATGACATCAACTACACCCCTTCGAACATTCTCTCGCGCGCGTTTAGGATATGGCGTTCCATTGCCGCGCCGGCACCGTTTCGGTCCCGCTGTTGGATAGCCTCGAATATTGCGACGTGCTCAAGCTGAACCGCGCGCAGACGCTCAGGCGTTCGCATAAGACTTAACTGACGGGTGATGTTCATTCCGGTCGCAATATGCGATGCCATCGATACCTGGATAGAAATGTAATATTGATTTCGGGTTGCCTGAGCTACTGCCTCATGAAACCGCCTGTCTTCATCAATACCAACCGTGCCGTTCTTGAGGCATTTCTCTAACAGATCCAACGAATCCTTTAGCCGTTGAAGGTCCTCGTCTTGCCATCTTACCGCTGCTAGGGAAGCCGCCGCCGCCTCATGACCGGCCCTGAACTCGAAACAACGTTGAACGTCTGCAAGTGACCCGACCTGTGAGAAGCGGAGAACTGCCATATCTGGTTGCCGGGTCACATAGGATCCTGAACCTTGCCGGGATACAATCACCCCGTCCTCGCGCAAGCGGCCTAAAGCCTCGCGGACGACTGTTCGAGACACTGCAAAGCGTGAAGAGAGGTCTGTTTCCGACGGCAACCGGCTGTTTATGATGAGGTCGCCCCGGGCGATTAGGCTTACGATACCATCATAGACAACGTCGCTGAGCCTGTCTGGCGTAGTTCCGTCCCTTGAGGGATATTGCACGCCGATATCGTTCATATGCTTCACCTTAACCCTACCCAGACGCGTTGGGCCTTTGCTCGTGCTCTATTACTTCAGCGAGACCTGAAATTCAGGGTAACTCGGTTGTCGTATGGCAAAGATATACGACATTCAACAAACCTTCACAACTTACGCACTCGAATATGTTTATTCCCACCGCCTGTCGCCGCAAATATGCCTAATCCTGTTGACTGCTGTCAATAGCTGTATTACGAGCTACGCAGGGGAGATTGGGCTTGCACCCGTCGGAACCTATGAATTCATCGCGGGCGGCCCGGCGATTCGCCTTCAGGGTCGCGATTGACACTCTCAAGGTTCTGAAGCGCAGCGGGTCGTGGAATGCGCTGGCTTCCCACACGTTCTCGACGGCTGAAAAGGATATCCCATGAAGATCACCGATGTGAAAACTTACCTGATGCAGGTAGGAGCCCGCCCCGGCTTGCCGGGCGCATCGCCGACTGGCGTTGCTGGTGAGGCGGATTTTCGTGGTTCGCGAAATTGGCTGTTCGTGAAAATTGAAACTGATGAGGGTATCTCAGGCATCGGCGAATGTTCTGGTTGGCCCCGTGTCGTTGAGACGGCGGTTCTCGACTATCGAACTATTTTGATAGGAGAGGACCCCCGCGACATCGACCGGCTTTGGCACCGGCTGTTTGTCAGTTCGATGGGGCACGGAATCCTCGGCACAGTTGGCGGAGGGGCCCTGACCGGTATCGAGATGGCGCTTTGGGATATCAAGGGAAAGGCACTCGGTCAGCCGATCTGGAATCTCCTCGGTGGCCGGTTTCGTGACAAGATCCGCGTCTATGGGCATGCGAAAACCCCAGAACGCGCGCGGGACCTTGTCGCTCGCGGGTATAAGGCTGTAAAGGTCGGCTTTACCGGCGCTGTCGAGTTCGACAAGGTCGCGGCCGTCCGCGAAGCTGTAGGCGCTCGGGTCGACGTTATGGTTGACGCACACGGTCCTTCCTGGATGACCGCTCAGGACGCAATAACCGTGGGGCGGGAGCTCGAACCGCTCGGTCTGCTCTTTTTGGAGGATCCGGTCGCGCCGGAGAACCTTGACGCGCTCCAGCGCGTTCGTGACTCGGTGAATATACCGCTGGCGGCGGGCGAGCGCGTCAGCAACATCTGGGGGTCGCGACCTTATATCGAGCGCGAGTTAGTGGACGTTATTCAGCCTGACACCGGCCGAGCCGGCGGGATCACACAGATGCGGAAAATAGCGGCGATGGCGGAAGCGCACTACATCAGCGTGGCGCCTCATTCGGGATCACTTGGCCCCGTTGCAGAATTCGCGGCTCTGCATGTCATGGCGACGATCCCGAATGCACTGATGCTTGAACGGGTGGAGATTGACTGGCCGGGGCGCTACGAGGTCGTGCATCCGGTTCTAAAGGCGGTTGATGGCTATCTGCCGGTACCAACGGCGCCTGGTCTTGGTGTCGAGCTTGTCGAAGAAGAAGTCGGCAAATATCCAAGCCGTCGCAACGTCGGGGACATGCCTGCAGACGATGGGCGTGCATACGAGCAGGATACAACGTCCGAGTGCGTATATTTCCAGACCCGCCTTCAGCGCCAAGCCCGATTGCGGCTTACGATGACGGAAAAATAATAAGCACGACATACCGGCCCCGGGCATCGTTCAGTCGCTGTTTCGGCCCAACCTGCACGAGCCGGTCCCACTAGACCGGCTCATTTCGTACAAACAGCTGCGTAAATGGTCGTAAACTTGTCTTTTATTCCTGAGAGATTTTTCGGCTTCTGTCGGAAAATCTAATAAATCCAGTTTGATAACCAAGACAGTCAGCCTCCAAGTTGTTTCTACTTGCATTTTTTTGTTGGACAGGTACTTTGGCTTGAGTGGAGCGCGCAGATCCGGTCGGTTCCGGCGCTCGCCTGAGTGTGGAGGTTGAATGAAATGAATGCGCCTATGGCAGCGGCAGAGCCGGCACGTGCCCGGGAAATTTGTTCCGTTCTGGCGACGGTCCCTTATGAGCCGGCGGAGCTAGACGAATTACGGCGCGCCGTTGCGCCGGCGCGTTTTATTCACTGTGCACCGGGTGATGTGGAGGGAATTAACGCCGCCCTGCAGGAGGTTGACGTTGCAATCATCGCAGGCGACTTGGACGATCGCTTCATTGCGGCTCCCAAGCTCAAGTGGGTCCACTGTGACCATTCCGGACTGACCAAGTCCGCGCGTCCCGAAGTGTTCGAAAAGGGCCTTGTCGTGACGGGTTCGGCAGGACGATCTGCAGCGGCACTGGCTCAGCACGCTTTTTATTTTGCGCTCGCACTGACCTATGATGCGAAACAACTGATCGCAAAACAGGCCGAGCATGCCTGGCGAGCGATCCCGAACTACGAAAATAAGCTCGGCCTGGCCGGCAAGACTCTTGGAATAGTCGGCTATGGGCAGACCGGCATTGAGATGGCCGCCCTGGGCAAAGCGTTTCAGATGCGCGTAATCGCCTACAATCGTAGTGTGATCGAAGATCCCAAGAACGTCGATCTTATGTTGTGTTCCGAGCGAGGGGATGCAATCGACCCTCTCATCGAGCAATCTGACGTGATAATGCTGGCCACACAGCTTACCGACGTCACCTATCACATGTTTTCCGGGCCGCAGTTCTCGCGGATGAAAAACTCGGCCTTGATCATCAATATGGCGCGAGGGCCTGTTATCGATGAGGCTGCGCTCGTCGCGGCGCTGGAGAGCGGCGAGATTGCAGGTGCTGGTCTCGACGTCTTCTCGAAGGAGCCACTTCCAAACGATTCCCCTCTGTGGGACCAGCCGAACGTCTTGCTGACCCCACACATGACGCCGGGCCTGCCGGATAAACGGCGTCGGTCCATCAACATGATCTTGGAGAATATTTCTCGATATCGCGAGGGCCGCTCATTGCTGAACGCGCTGTCGCAGAAGGACGTGTTCACGCCGAAGGCGTGAACGGTAGGACTTGAATATCGCCGCCTCGGTGGCGAACCGCAACTCCAGGGAGGAACTATGATGCGCGGTTTTATTTCGTCGATGATAACCGTGGCCAGCGTGGCCACTATGACGACGGCACTACCTGCATGGGCAGCAACGTCGGACAAAGCCATAACGGTCGTTCTCGCGGTCGAGTTGGATTCGCTCGATCCATGCGACACGCAGCCGGCGCAAAATGCGAACGTCGTTCGTGGTAACGTTTTCGAATCTCTTACCCACGTAAGTCCGACCAGCGGAAAGATTGAACCGTTGCTCGCAGAATCGTGGAAGCAGACCAGCGATAAAGAATGGGAGTTTAAGCTCAAGAAGGGCGTAAAATTCCACGACGGCACAGATTTCAATGCCGCAGCTGCTGCTGCAAATATCATGCGGACCCAGGGCGGACCAAACTATGCAGGGATCGCATGCCTCAACAGCGGTCAGATACCTGATCCCGTTAAAGCAGAAGCAGTAGATGACCTGACGCTTAAGGTAATGACCTCAGTCGTGGACCCGATCCTTCCACTCCGTCTCTCCTATGTGGACATCGGTGATCTCGCTAGTCAGAGCAAGCCAGCGAAAGTCCTTAACCCCGTGGGAACCGGCCCGTACAGGTTTGTCAGCCGGAAACAAGGTGACGCCGTTAAGCTGACCCGCTTCGACAGATATTGGGGGGGCGCGCCACAGATCAAGGATGTGACCTACATCGTGCGCAAGGAGGCCACCGTGCGCGCAAGTATGGTTGAGACCGGTGAGGCGCAGATCGCGTTGAGCATCCAGGCTCAGGACGCCACCGATGACGACCGAACCGTTACTTTCAAAGACAATCGCATCTTCGTCATGCGCCCCATGACGTTCAAGGAGCCGTTCAAAGATCCACGCGTCAGGCAGGCCCTGTCTTATGCGGTAGATCGCGATACGATTGTGCCCGCTATTTTGGGTGTCACTGGCGCGCCATACTATCAGATGCTCGGCCCCCAGGTGAACGCGTACATCCCCGACTACGATGAGAAATCGGCGATGAAGTACGATCCGGCAAAGGCGAAGGAATTGATTGCGGCCGCCAAGGCTGATGGTCACCCAGTAGATACGCCGTTTGATATCATCACACGTCCGGACATTCTTCCAGACGGCGGTGAACTCGTTCAGGCGATCGCACAAAACCTGAAAGAAATTGGTCTGAATGTGAACATCAGAAGCATGGAAAACACGGCGTGGCGCGAGTTCCTCCGTCAGCCGTTCCCGCCGGAGCAGCCGCCCACACTGCAGATGATTTCGCATGATAACACCTCCGGGGATGCAAGCTTCAGCTTCCCCAAGTACATCACTTGCAAAGGGATCAATTCGGCGATCTGCAATCCTGAAATCGATAAGCTGATAGCAGAGGCAGAAGTCGCCTCCGGAGAGAAACGAGCTGAACTTTATCGCAAGGCAGCGGGAATTCTTTATCAACAAGCAGGCTTTATCGGAATTGCGGAGCAGATTCGCCTGATCATGTTGGGCGAGGGGGTCGAATATAAGGCCAACCCATTATCTGGTCTCGAGATCAAGATCGCCGACGTACGCCTGAAGGACTAGCTTTAATTTGACTATGCAGGAGCCGGCCCGGCTCCTGCATGGGAGGAGTAAATCATGTATACCTATCTTGGTCGACGGCTGCTCTCAGGTTTCATCACGCTGCTTGGAGTAGTCGTCGTGGTGTTCTTCATGTCGCGACTTACTGGCTCTCCAATCGACCTCTTCTTCCCTGAGGGCGCGGAGCCGGCTCAGATCGACGCTTTCAACAAAGCTTACGGTCTGGATAAACCGCTGGCCCAACAGTTCGGGATATTCCTTCTGAACGTTGGGCAAGGCGATTTCGGAACATCGATCTGGCAGCAGAGACCTGCCATGGAGGCGGCTCTTAGCGAAATGCCAATGACGCTGCTTCTCGCCGCCATCGCAATGACCATCTCCATCTTGGTCGCCCTCATACTTGGCTCGCTCGCTGCGGTCTATCGGTTCCGCGCCGTTGACCGAACGATTACAATCCTTTCACTGATGACGAGCAGTATGCCGCACTTCTGGTTTGCGCTCGTCGGCATACTGATTTTCGCCGTGCAGCTTCGAGTGCTCCCAACATCGGGTAGCAACAGCTGGCTCTCCTGGATACTGCCGATCGCAACTGTCAGCATCGGGCCAATTGGAGTGCTTACCCAGGTGGTGCGCGGCGCGATGATCGATGTCCTGTCCTCCGGCTATGTCCGCAACGCCAGGGCTCGCGGGTTTAGCGCCAGGCGAGTCGTCTACAGACACGCACTACGCAACGCCGCACTCCCGATCATTTCAGTTGCCGGTGATATCGCCGCCGGAATGGTTAACGGTGCCGTCATCGTAAGCGTGGTCTTTGCCTTCCCAGGGATCGGTCGTCTTATTGTGGGAGCGATTTTGAACCGCGATTATCCCGTGCTGGAAGCCAGCGTGGTGGTGGTTGGCGTATCCATCATCCTTTTGAACCTGCTTATCGACATCATTTGCTCGATTGTCGATCCTCGTATCAGGCTGAATTGAGCGGAGAATGGTTTTGCAATCTACACCAATCGTGGCCAGCAGTAGAATTACGCGTTGGCGTGCCTCTCCCAAATGGCAGATGTTCACCTCGTCGCCGCTTGCTGTGGCGTCGACAGCCTGGTTGATCTTCGTGGTCGTCCTGGCGTTTGTTGTCGCACCACTGGTTGTCGATCAGGCAAATCATCAGACCATTGCGATGAGGTTCTATGCTCCTTTCCGCTTGGACAAGGGGTTCGAGTTTTTCTTGGGTGCCGACAGTCTCGGACGCCCCATTATGCTGCAGCTCATTGTCGGCGCCAGGACGTCCGTCCTCATCGCAATCTTCGCAGTAAGTATCTCTGCTGCTACTGGATACGCGGTCGGCGTCGTGTCTGGATATTTCGGGGGATGGGTTGACAACATCCTCCTACGTTTGGCCGACATCATACACACCGTACCTTCGCTGTTGATGGCGCTGGTTGTGTTGTTCATTCTACAGCCAAGCATCTTCAACCTCATCATCGTGCTTGGGATCACCCGCATTCCAGTTTACCTACGGACAAGCCGAACGCAGACGATGGAAGTGCGTGAGCGGATGTTCGTTGAAGTTTCAAAAGCAATTGGCGCATCGAACTGGCGGATTATTACACGAGATATCGCTCCCTTGGTATTTCCGACAATCCGGACACTCGCAATGCTGGAGGTGTCGGCAGTCATTCTGTCAGCCGCGAGCCTGACATTCCTGGGGATCGGCCTGCAGCGGCCGGACGTCGATTGGGGAATGATGGTTTCGGACGGCCGAGCATATCTAAAATCAGCTTGGTTTGTTGCGGTGTTTCCCGGGATCGTTATCGTTTTGACAGCGCTCTCGGCGAATATCCTGTCCAACTGGTTGAGGGCGGTTGAGGATCCGGCTCAAAGTACCCTCTTCTTCCGGGCAAAAAAGAAGAAGGGAGCGGCCGAGGAATGAGTAAGCTTCTCGAAATTTCCGGTCTTCGCATCTCGTTCGAGAGCGGGTTTGGCAAGGTAGATGCCGTTCGAGGCGTAAATCTCACCATGGATATGGGTGACGCTGTCGCTGTGGTCGGTGCAAGCGGTTCGGGAAAGACCGTTCTTGGCCGCTCGCTTCTCGGCCTGGTCGATGCACCAGGCGTTGTCCGGGGAAGCATCAAGTTTGGCGGAGAGGAAATCGTTGGCAAATCTGAGAAGGAGTTGCGCGACATCAGGGGCCTCGGAATCGGCATGGTCTTTCAGGACGCACTGGATGGCTTGAACCCCGTTTACACGATTGGCTCGCAACTGAGTGAGATCTTCACCGTCCGTTTGGGTCTCTCGAGGTCCGCGGCGAAGTCGCGCGCCGTTAGCATCATGGAGCAAGTCGGGATCCGACGCGCGTCCGAGCGGTATCATGACTATCCGCATCAGTTTTCCGGAGGCATGCGCCAACGAATCTGTATCGCAATGGCAATCGGGCTCAAACCGAAGATCTTGATTGCTGACGAACCGACGACCGCACTGGATGTGACTGTCCAAGCAGGCATTCTTCGCTTAATTAAAGATCTGCAGGCGGAGACAGGGATGGGCCTTATCTTTGTCACCCATGATCTTGCGGTTGCCAGAACGATTTCGACAAGGATTGTCGTGATGTATGCCGGCCAGATCGTGGAGGAAGGTCCCACGGAAGAGCTTTTCCGGTTTCCCAAACATCCTTATACGAAGGCTCTTCTGGCAGCTCACCCGGCACGCGTTCGATCGTGGCGGGATCTAGAGCCGATCCCGGACGCATTCGTCACTGACCCGTCTTCCGGCGAGACGACCGGCCACTCCAGCCCTTCGATCGTCATAACAAATTAGGACATTTAGCGCGATGAGCAATCTTGAATTGAACAGGTCTGCGCCGCTCCTAGAGGTCCAGCATCTGCGCAAGACATTCGGGGGCCGAGGAGGAAAGCCGGGTCCAATTGTGGCGGTTGACGATATCAGTTTTTCTCTTGAACCGGGAGAATGTCTGGCCGTGGTTGGCGAGTCCGGCTCCGGAAAATCGACGTTGGCGAGGACTCTCCTGAGGCTGGTGGACGCAGACAGCGGCCGCGTCCTGTACCATGGCAAAGACCTCTTGAAGGTCACGCATTCCGAGATGCAGCGACAGCGCAGGTTTCTGCAGATGGTGTTCCAGGATCCGTACGCGTCATTGCACCCTCGGCGCAACGTTGCGCAATTGATCTCGGAGCCGTGGGAGGTCCACGACGGGATCGTAGAGAAATCGTCGAGAAAGGACCGCATTGAGGCGTTGCTGGCGGAAGTTAACTTGCCGGAACACTTCATCAGCTACTATCCAAACCAGATGTCAGGCGGACAACGGCAACGGGTGGCGATAGCTCGCGCGCTAGCGCTCGAGCCAAAGATCTTGATTCTCGATGAACCGGTGTCTGCGCTCGATGTGTCGGTTCAAGCTCAGGTAATCAAGGTGTTGATGAGCCTCCAGGAACGCCGCGGGTTAGCGTACATCTTCATCTCCCATGACCTTCCGCTGGTCCGTCTGGTAGCTCACAAGGTCGCCGTGATGAACCGCGGTCAATTTGTAGAAACAGGCGCTACCGAGGAGATTTTCAGCAATCCGCGGCACGAATATACGAAGTCGTTGCTTGCATCGTCACCTTCCGCGGGGGAATTCGAGAACGCTCAGCGAACATGAAGGGCCGTATTGAGCAGTGTCGATTTCACTCGAACCGCTTGTAGACCATCACCCCGCCGCTGCCATCCCAGTAGATCAGCTTCAATTGGTCCGCTTTGCGCCATCGGAATACGATGACCGTTCTCCTGTCAATGGATCCTTTTGCAACTCGCTCTTGACCAGCGCCCGCTAGGCCATCAAGGTCTTTGCGGGAGCTGGTCGTGACCATGTTGATCCGAGCGCGGTTCAACCGCGCAGGCACGCGCGACAGCGGCGATCCGGGCGGCGGAAGCACCTCCTTCCAGGCGGATCGTGACACCGCCAACGATGATCTCTTGATCTCTGGACGGTTGGATTTTTTGATTGGCGGCGCCTGAGACGGGTGGATCGATGATGACCGCTGCGAACCCAACCGCACCCTCCGGTGCAGGCAGAACCGGCTTGCCCTGCCGGGCCATCGTTCGCCAAGTCGAAAGGTGGTTCGGCTTCAGGCCATGTCGCTCGGCGACTTCATTCACCCATTCACCAGCGCTCCGGGCCCAAGACTCTCCGAAACGATCTGCGCCTTGACGTCGTCCGGCCAATGCCGATGCACCTCACGCCCAGAGTTCTTGGTCGTCAGAACCTCCAATGTACTCTCCATCGACAACCTCTCATTGTTCGTCCAAAGAAAGGAGATCACAGATCAGGGGAGCTTGGACGACGTGAGGGTGGAACAGTGGTTAGGAAAGATCTCGTATTTGCCGTGATAGTCGGTCGAGACATGAGCCAATCGCTATTCCGCACTCGTGATCGTCAACGGCGAGGCTGTTAAGGCAGGACACCCGGCATTAGCGAATGAGTGCTGACGTCCGGCACCAAAGGCCACGCAAAACATATTCACTGATGCGATCGACATGGCGATGTTCCCGCTCGTACGCTGGCACGCCGATTACCAGGCCGGTGCGACCATTCGAACGGCGTTATTGTGGCGCGCGTTACCTCAAGCATATGGGTATATGCATGGCGTCTTTCTCGCTCGAATGTCTCCCTATGCTGCTCGAAGTCCGTCTCTGCCGAACAGGTGGACGGTCTCGGCGACGGGCGCAATGGAGATAGTCTCCCCTGGAGACAGCCTGACCCGCTCGCGGAAAAGTGCCGTGACCTCCTGCGATCCGATATTTCCGACCACCTGAGTCTCAGAGCCCATCGGCTCGACAACCGAAACCGTAAAAGGAATGCCGGCGGGATCAATTCTCAAATGTTCAGGTCGTATGCCGTATGTGATCGCCTCCAGACGAGCAGTCGGGGCGGGTAGCAATAGACCGTCTTTCGTCTTGAATCCACCTTCGGTCATCTCGCCGCGAATAAAGTTCATCGCTGGACTTCCCATGAACCCGGCGACAAATTCGTTTGCGGGATCGTCATAGAGCTCTAAAGGTGTGCCAATTTGCTCAATGACCCCGTCTCGGAGGACCACGATCCGGTCGGCCATGGTCATCGCTTCAACTTGATCATGGGTTACATAGACTGTCGTTGTTCTCAGGCGCTGATGCAGTTGCTTGATCTCGGCTCTCATCTGGACGCGCAATTTCGCAGCAAGATTGGACAGAGGTTCATCAAATAGAAAGACCGCCGGATTCCTGACAATCGCTCTTCCCATTGCCACACGCTGCCGTTGTCCTCCGGACAATTGCCGAGGATAACGGGTTAGCAAGGCTCCCAAGCCGAGGATTTCAGCCGCTTGCCTGATCCGAGCGTGTCAATCGGCTTCCAAGTTTCACCCCTTATTGGAGTGAACCCCTCGGGCTGGACCACGGGACACGGACAAACTGATACACTCTGCGGGCCTCAATCGGAGAAGGCTCATGAAGTCCCGAGGTCCATATCGACGGCATTCGACGCCGTTCAAGTTGCAGCTTTGCCAGGATATCCGAGACGGCGTCATCGGACGGCGTGACGCGCAACGGACATATAGCGTTTCAGCGAACCTAATACAGCTATGGCTGACGTAGTTCGATCGCGGCGAACTGAACGATGAGGAGGCCGAGGCCAGCGTCATTGCCGAGTATGAGGCGCATATCGCCGCGCTCGAACGCAAGGTCGGCCAGCTCACGATGGAGCTGGACCTGGTTAAAAAACCTCCGCGTCAGCCAATCGCCGGCGACAGCGGGAGCTCCTCGATCATCACCGGTCCTCCTCTTGCTCCATCCGACGGGGGTGCAAAATGATCGATCTGCCTAGAAGCACATACTATTACAGATCAACCGCGAGAGCCTTAAACCTCGGTGATAGCGAACTCGTTGCAATCATAGAGGACATCCAGGACGAGTTGCCCTGCTACGGATACCGACGAGTAACGCACGAGCTTCAGCGACGAGGCCACCTGGTCAACCACAAGCGTGTCGCCCGTGTCATGCGGGCTAATGGCCTTGGGATCAAGCCTCGCAAGCGCTATGTTCGCACGACCGACAGCAACCACAATTCACCGATCTATCCGAACCTCTACCGCAATGTGATCCCGGCGCGACCCGATATGGTTTGGGTGGCCGACTTCACGTACATCCGCATCAATGTCGGCTTCTGCTACCTTGCCGTCATTCTCGATGCCTGTAGCCGTAAAGTCGTCGGCTATGGCCTGTCGAAACGCCTGGATACACCGCTGGCATTGGCAGCGTTGCGTTCCGCGCTCGAGAACCGAAAGCCTCCCACTGGCTGCATTCACCACACGGATCGCGGATGCCAATACGCAAGTGAGACCTATCGACGAGCGCTCGATGCGGCAGGTCTACAGGGCTCAATGAGCGCCGTCGGCAACCCTTATCACAATGCGCAGGCAGAAAGTTTCATGAAGACCCTCAAAGTGGAGGATATCTACCCCGCTTGTTACGAGACCTTCGCAGACGTCGCAGAGCGATTGCCCAGGTTCATCGAAGATGTTTACAATGCCAAGCGGCTGCACTCAGCCCTTGGCTATCGATCGCCAGCAGAATTTGAAACCCAACTCGCCCAGCAGACGGCATAGTTTGAAGCGCATCGCTGGTCCAGCCCGAGGGGTTCACTCCAGATCGGGATCCAATTTTGGGTCTGACGCAATCTCGATGATATCAGGGCGCTCCGACAATACGTGCTTCGAGGAGATCCAGCTTTCCGCGTCCATATTTGAACCCAGAGTATAGCCTCCGGCTCCCTAACGCCGCGAAGCGTGCTCCCGGGATCGTGAACTGCCCCCCGTTTCGACCGGACAGTCGGCATAAGCAGAAAGGCTCAAGCACAGGCTTGGGTATAGGCTTATGTCTAACGAGTATCGACACGTGAACTGCTGACGGGTGATGTCCGGCGCAGACGGTGGACAACCGAGCAAAAGCTGACAATCATTGAGCAGAGTTTCGAACCAGGCGAGACGGTATCTTCCACCGAGCCCCGCATGCAATCGAGCATCTGTCGGACAATGGTTCGGCTTACACCGCGAGGGATACGAGGCTGTTTACTCAGGCGCTAAACCTGACGCCCTGCTTCACGCCGGTGGCCAGTCCGCAGTCCAACGGCATGTCCGAGGCGTTCGTCAAAACCCTGAAGCGGGACTACATCCGCATATCAGCTCTACCGGACGCCGAAACATCGCTCCGGCTCATTGACGGATGGATCGAGGACTACAACGAAATCCATCCCCATTCCGCGCTCAAGATGGCTTCCCCACGGCAGATCATCAGGGCTAAATCAAATTAGCCGACATGTCCGGTGAAACGAGGGGCACTCCAGATCGTTTCATTAATCGTGTAGTTGGTGCTTAAGTCCGCGTGAACTGAAAATGGCAACTTATAACAAGTTTGTCGATCTTATTTTTTTCTATCTAAGCTCGTTGTGAATTAACTCTTCGAGGCCCTCGATTTGCAACGATTTGTATTTTGAATTTAGCTATTCTCGGCCCTGAACGCAGCAATTGCCGCCATGTTGACGATGTCGCTGTCCTTGGCGCCCATCGAGGTGATCTGCACCGACTTGTCGAGTCCGACGAGTAGCGGTCCGATGACTGTCGAAGCGCCAAGCTCCTGCAGCATTCGAGTCGAAATCGATGCCGAGTGGATCGCCGGCATGACGAGCACGTTGGCGGTGCCGGAAAGCCGGCAGAACGGGTACTGCTCCATGCGGTGCGGATTGAGCGCCACGTCGGCTCCCATCTCGCCATCGTATTCGAAGTCCACCCGCCGCTGGTCGAGGATCTTCACCGCCTCGCGCACCCGTT
>Ga0268290_100154_pt1 | contig 17528 bp, 16 predicted proteins | sample MetspRMADM_FD_191346 | JGI IMG/M metagenome (GOLD analysis project Ga0268290, IMG submission 191346) | Soil microbial communities from San-Diego area, Southern California, United States - Methylocaldum sp. RMAD-M | ecosystem: Environmental > Terrestrial > Soil > Desert | place: USA: California... | reverse complement strand
TGACGTTGCCCGCAACGGGCAGAGCGAAGCCTGTCCGCGCGGATAGTCTCACCCTGGGTTACCGATAGGAGCGTGCTCGCGCCCTTCTCTAGGTGGGGCGCGTCCACCCCTCCGCCGCGAACGCCTTGCCCTGAACCGACAGCCACCGCGTCGCCCATGGACTGGCTCGGGGTCGATCCCCTCAACGCGAATGGCGTCGGGACCAAAGCCTATCCGCACCGACGAGGTCGTGCGGCCTGCAAACTGGGCACTTCCTGGCCTTCGTCCAGTCCGCTGGCGTGTCCAGGCGCACATTTTAGATCGCAAGCTAACGAATTGTCTGGCTTGTCGCGTCGCTCGGGGCTAGAAGGGACGAGACATCGACGCGCGGGAGAGAGCCGGCTTGGACCGGCCGCCGAAGGAGCAACCGCCCCGGAAACTCTCAGGCACCCGGACCGCCCGTCATTCAACACTCTGGAAAGCGGAGCGGCAGCTCCCGCCGATGGTGTAAGTCGTGGCCTCTCCCGAGGCCGCGTCGAAGCTCTCAGGCCGATGACAGAGGGGGCTCGCACGCATGACGCGTGCGGAGCAACCTTGGAGGCCTGCGCGATGACGTCCCCATAGCCCGACACGCCGAGCTTTCGCGCTCGACACACCCTTCCATCCGCACCGGCCGGCTCACGCCGTAGGCCGCGGCGACGACGCGTGCACGGCATCGACCATGCGGCGTGTCCGGTCCTGCGCGAGCCGGCGCCTCCGCCCCCCATCCTGGATGTCATCCGATGTTGGCCACCCGCCGATCTTTCCTCCTCGCTGGCGCCGTGCTCGCCCCGGCACGGGCGCAGGCATTCTTCTGGGACAGTGAGCCGGAGCCATCGACGGTGCCGCAGCCCGTCGAAGCACCGCCGACCCGCGATGCCTGGTACGTCGGCGAGATTCCGGACGAGCCATTCAACATCCCGAAGGTCGACCTCGCCCTCGTCCCGCCGGAGTTCCGCCGACAGCTCGTGGACTACGATGGGCCGGAGCGTGAGGGCACGGTCGTCATCGACACGCACCAGCGCTTCCTCTTCCTGGTGCGCGAGGACCGGACCGCGATCCGCTACGGCATCGGCGTGGGCCGGGCCGGCTTCACGTGGTCGGGCATCGCATTGATCAAGCGCAAGGCGAAGTGGCCGGGCTGGCGGCCGACCGCGGCCATGCTGAAGCGCCGGCCCGACATCCCTCGCTACGTCGAACCGGGGGTCAACAACCCGCTCGGGTGCCGCGCCCTCTACCTCTACCAGGGCGAGCGGGACACGCTCTACCGCATCCACGGCACCAACGAGCCCTGGACGGTCGGCGGCACCGATTCCTCCGGCTGCATCCGGCTGCTGAACGAGGACATCCTCGACCTGTACGGCCGCGTCCCGCTTGGCACGATCGTCGTCGTGAAGACCTCTCAGCCCGACGTCATGGTGCAGCGCGAGTGGGACGAGCGCCCGCGCTCGGACAATCAAGTCCTGCTCTTCAGGTGAGACGTTGAGACGAGCCGGAGCACTGCCGTTCCCGCGACGTCGAGCGCGACCGATACCCGAGACGAAACAACATGTTCGAGACAGCTACCGCAACCCTGGACTGGATCGGCGTGATCGTCTTCACGGTCACGGGCGCCCTCGCGGCCTCCCGCAAGGAGATGGACTTCGTCGGCTTCGCCGTCCTCGGCACGGCGACCGGCATCGGCGGTGGCACGCTGCGGGACCTGTTGCTCGGTCTGCCGGTGTTCTGGACGGTGCAGCCGGCCTACTTGCTGACCTGCCTGCTTGTCGCCGGGTTGGTGTTCTTCACTGCCCACATCCCGCAGTCCCGCTACCGGTACCTGCTGTGGCTCGACGCCCTGGGTCTGGCCCTGTTCGCCGTGGCCGGGGCGGAGAAGGCCCTGCAGGCCGGGGCGAGCCCCCTCGTCGTCATCGTCATGGGTGTGGTCACGGCCACCTTCGGGGGCGTGATCCGAGATCTGCTCGGAGGCGAGAGCCCGGTCATCCTTAGTCGCGACATCTATGCCTCGGCCGCGGGAGCCGGCGCAGCGGCCTTCGCGATCCTGACCCTCCTCGATGCCCCGCGCGAGTTCGCGTTGGGCTTCGGCTTCGTCGTCGCCCTGCTCGTGCGGGCCGCATCGCTCCGCTTCGGCTTGACGCTTCCGCGATATCGCCCTCGCGCCGGCATCCCCTATCATTGATGTCGGCCGATCCGTCGCGGCTCGCCGACTTCGAGGCGCCCCGAAACGACAGTCTTCAACGAAGGGCCGCCCGCGCGGTCCAACCATAAGGGAAAGCCAAGATGGTCATTGGCAGACATCGTTGCGGGCTCGCACTGGCGGCCTTCCAGTCCCTTGCGACCCTGTCAGGTCCCGCGTTCGCCCAAGCCGTCGCCAAGGGGTTGCCCAGCCCGACCGAGGAACAGCTGGCAACCCTGAAGGGCATCTACGAGGACATCCACGCCAACCCCGAACTCTCGATGCAGGAGAAGCGCACGGCCGGCATCGCCGCGAAATGGCTCAAGGAGCAGGGTTTCGAGGTCACCAAGGGCGTGGGCGGCACCGGCGTGGTCGGCATCCTGCGCAACGGCGACGGCCCGACCGTGCTCCTGCGCGCCGACATGGACGCCCTCCCGATGAAGGAGAACACCGGCCTCCCCTATGCCAGCACGAAGAAGGGGACCGATCCCGCATCTGGTCGGGAGACGGCCATCGCGCATTCCTGCGGACACGACCTGCACGTGACCTGGCTGATGGGTGCGACCCAGATCCTAGCCGCGAACAAGGACAATTGGCGCGGCACCGTCATGGCCGTGTTCCAGCCGGGCGAGGAGATCGGCGAGGGTGCCAAAGCCATGGTCGACGACGGCATGGTCAAGCGCTTCCCGAAGCCGGTCGTCACGCTCGGCCAGCACGTGCTGCCGTTCCCGGCCGGCCAGGTGCGTCTCGCCAGCGGCCCCGTGCTCTCCCAAAGCGATAGCCTCAAGGTGACGTTGTACGGTCGCGGCGGACACGGCTCCGGCCCGGAATCGACCATCGATCCGGTGGTGATGGCCGCCGCGACGGTGATGCGGCTGCAAACCATCGTCTCGCGCGAGGTCTCCATGACCGACAGCGCCGTGGTTTCCGTCGGGTCGATTCAGGCCGGCTCCAGCGCCAACATCATTCCGGACCAAGCCGAGCTTCAGCTCAACGTCCGGACCTACGACGATGGGGTGCGGGACAAGGTGCTCTCGTCGATCAAGCGGGTTGTCGAAGGGGAGGCCTCGATCTCAGGCGCTCCGAAGCCGCCCCGCCTGACGATGCTCGGACGTTTCCCGCTGACGGTGAACGACGAGGACGCGACGGCCAAGGTGACCGAGGCGCTGAAGCAACGCCTGGGTGCGGACCGGGTGCAGCCCGCCGGCAACGCGGCCGCCAGCGAGGACTTCACCGTTTTCGCCCGCGCCTGGGACGTGCCCTCGGTGTTCTGGTTCGTCGGCGGGACCGATCCGAAGCGCTACGCGGAGGCTGAGAAGGCCGGAACCCTGGACACGCTTCCCTCGAACCACTCGCCGGAATTCGCCCCGGTCCTGACGCCAACCCTTCGGACCGGCGTGGAGACGATGCTTGCGGCTGCCGGTCATTGGCTGGCGCCCCAGGCTTCGGATGTGAAGGCACGCTGACGAGGCCGGAGCCGGAGCGTCTGCCCCGGCTCTTCCCCGGACCTGCAACGCGCCGGCTTGAGCTTCAGACGCGGCTGTGCTCCTCACGGATCGCGCACGACCAGCGGGTCCCCGTCCTCGACGAGGGACACGCCCGCATCCCGGCATCGGACCCGCATCGCAGCGAACGTCCTACGGTCGGCGGCCAGCCCGACCTCCGCGAGACCCGTCGCCCCCTTTGTGCGAACCTCGGCGTCACGGCTGTTCCAGACGTTGACGGCGAGCTGGTGGTGTTAGCCTCCCGCTCCCAGGAACCGGGCACCGGGATAGCGGCCTATGACATCGAACCCGAGCAGGCCCGCGTAGAAGCGCTCCGTCGCGTCGATCGCACCCAACCGCACGGCGTCGTCGGCCGCCGAGACGACGCCGAGTCGACGCCGAGCCCGATGACGTTCCAATAGAAGCACGTGAGGACATCGAGTTCGCGCACCACGAGGGGCACAGCTTCGACCCGGTACGGCGTCTCGCGAGGACGCGGTCCCACCCGTCACGAGACTGAGCAGAGACCGCTGTCGTCATGATCTGCGTCGCTGTCTTTTCGCGTGTTCGAAAGGCGGCGCCAGCCGGTCCTCAACGGGTGGGCGCATCCCGGGCGGTGGGGGCCGGGGCTCCCCGCCAAGCACCGAACAGGTTGAAATGCGGGGTCTCGCCGTCGGGTTCGACGGCGACCGTGGCGGTGCGGCCCGCGACCAGCCGCGTCTGGTCGGGAACGCCATCGAGCTTGATCCGAACCGGGATGCGCTGTGCGAGCCGGACCCAGGCGAAGGTCGGGTTGACGCTGGCGAGCAGATTCGAGCCCGCCGTCCGCTCGCGGTCCTCGATGCCGCCCGCGAAACTCTCCACGTGGCCGGTCAGCGTATCCTTCTCGCCCATCAGGCGGATGCTGGCCTTATCGCCCACATGGATGCGCGGCAGCTTGGTCTCCTCGAAATAGCCCTCCACCCGCAAGGTGTCGCTGTCGATGAGGGCCATCACGCCGCGGCCGGTCGAGACGTAGGTGCCGGGCCGCAGGCCCATGTTGGTGATGCGACCGTTGACCGAGGCCTTCACGGCGGAGCGGTCGAGGTTGAGCTTGGCGAGATCGCGGTCGGCCGCCGCCTGGCCATAGGCGGCTTTGGCCTCAAGGTCCGCCGCCTGCGCCGCCTCGACCCTCTGCTGGGACGCCGCGGCGTCGCTGAGCTTCAGGTAACGGGCGTAGTCCGCCGCGGCCTGCACGGCCGTTGCCTTCTTGCCCTCGACCACCGCCTCGGCCTGACGCAGGGCCAGAGCGAAGCGGTCGGGGTCGATGCGGAAGAGGACGTCGCCTTGCTTCACCACTTGGTTGTCCGCGATCAGCACCTCGGTGACGAGGCCGGAGACGTCGGGAGCAACCTGCACCACGTCGGCCCGCACCCGCCCGTCGCGGGTCCAGGGGGCCTCCATGTAGTAGTCCCACAGGGCCAGCCCGACGACGATGGCGACGGCGACCATTCCGAAGGTGACGAGGAGGCGGAACGAGAGGGCGAGGAGCCGAGGCATAGAGTGTACCGGAGGTCTGTGCTGGAGCGTGGCAGGGCGGCCGGACAAGCCGGCGGATCAGGAGGTGAGAGGGACCGCGACCGAGACGACGGCGCCCAGCAGCACGACGTAGAGGGCGAGATCGAACAGCGGCCGATGCCAGACCAGGCGGTAGAACCCGGCCCAGGCCAGAGCGCGCCGCAGGGGCAGGCTGATGGCGAAGGCGAGCAGCATCCAGGCCGCCAGACTCGGCACGAAGACGCCGTAGAGGTCGAGTTCGCCCATCATGCCGCGAGCTCCGGATGCGTCGTCGAGGGCAGGGCCGGTCGGTAGGGCGGCGCTTCAGGGAAGAGGCCGCGCCGGATGCCGACGAGACCCATCAGCGCGGCACGCCCGGGTGCCTGTCGTGCATCGAGGGAGACCGCGTCGAGCGCACCGTCGATGGTGTCGAGCAGTTTGAGGGCAGGCTTCTCCGCCTCGGCCCCGAAGTGCCGCGACAGCGCGGCGAGAAGCGTCTCGACGGCCTCCCGGGCCGGTTTCGAGAGTTGCCGGCGGTCGCGCCGCAATTCCACGATGTTGATGCCGACGCGGACCTCGGCGAGGAGATCGGCGGTCCACTCCGCGTCGTCGGACGGCAGGGCGGCCAGTCGCGGCGCGATCAGGCCGACCCGGTCGAGCATCAGGGCCGCAAGTTCGAGACCGTTCTGCGCCCCCTGGCGCTCAGCCGCGCGGGCGAGGCTGCGGCGGTTGATGGCCCGCAGGCGCCGTGCCGACCAGCCGGCGCCGACCGAGCGGACGAGGCGCGTGACGATGGCGGCCACCCACATCCCGACGATGACGGCGACAGAGGCGTTGGCGAAGGCGGCGAAGTCGCCCGTGTAGCTGCCCTGGAGGGCGATCATGGCCGAGCCGTTGACCGCTGCGCCCATCGCCAGTGGCGCCGTCTTCGGTTGCGCCATGAAGACCCCGCAGGTCAGGAGGGCCGGGGCCAGCGCCAGGACCAGCATCTCGAAGGTGGTGGCCAGCGGCAGGACCGCGAACGAATAGGCGCCGGCCCCGAGGGCGCCGAGGATGGCCGAGTTGGCGAAGCTGACGATGAACGGCGCCGGGTCGTCCTGCGCGGCGAAGAAGCTGCAGCCGACCGCTGCCATCATCGGGGCGGCCGAGCCGTGCGGCCATCCGGTCGCGATCCAGATCGCGCAGGTGACCAGGATGGTCAGGAACACGCCCACCGCCGACAGCAGGGCCATGCCATGGTCGCGGTGGCGAATCGTGCGCGCCGCGGCGGTGTAGCGGAAGGTCAGGTCCTCGGTGACCGGGGTGCCGTCCGCGATGTGCCGCTGCAGGATGCGGGCGTCCTGGCGCAGGTCGATGAAGTCGCGAAGGCGCGCCAGGAGGCTCGCCAGCACGAGGGCATCCCAGGACGGCCGCTCGCCGAGTCCAGGTTCGAGGGCGTGGGCGGCGGCTTTCAGGCGATCCGCCTCGGCCTGCTCCGTGGATCCGGAGGCGAGCCATGCGGCCATGTCGTCGAGAAGAATGCGGAGGCGCTGAGGCAGGGCACCCGCCCGCTCGAGCGTCTCGATGCGGTCAGAGACCGCGGAGGCGATGGGCAGGAACATCAGCATGTGCTGACGGAGCGTCGCCATCGCCTCGGCCGAGCGTTCCGCACCGGTCATGTCGTAGCGCAACGGCGTCGCCAGCGCGTCGAAAGCGACGGCGTCCGAGGCCAGCTTCAATCGCGTCGCCTGCGTGTCCCTCGCCGTGCGGCCGCGGCCGAGGACGTCGATGACCCAGCCCCGGGCGTCGCGCAGCCAGAGGTCGAGCCGAGCGGTGATCACAGGCGCCACGGACTGTGGCAGCACGACCGTGTTCACGAGGCTGGCGCAGAGGATGCCGAGGGTGATCTCCTCGGCCCGGGCCACGGCGGTGTCGAACATCGTTCCGGGGTCGCCGACGGCCGGGAAGCCGATCAGCGCCGCCGTGTAACCGCCGAGCATCATCAGGTAGCTGCGCGGGGTGCGGTCGAGCAGCGAGAAGTACAAGCACGTCGCCACCCAGAGCGCGATGGCCAGGGTGAGAAGCTCCGGGGCGTTCACGAGGTTCGGCACGAGGGCCACTGTGACCACGGCCCCGAGCAGGGTTCCGAGCACCCGGTACAGCGCCTTCGAGCGCGTGGCGCCGGCGAGCACTTGGCTGGTGATGTAGACGGTGCCGAGCGCCCAGTAGGGGTTCGGCAGGTCGATCCAGAACGCCAGGAACAGGGCCAGCATGGCCGCCGCGAAGGTCTTGAGCGAGAAGGCCCAGTTTCGCCAGCCCGGCAGGGTCATTCCGCGGCCTCGCCGTGCGCGATCCTGTCCTGGGATACACCGAGCTCGGACGAACCGCCCAAATGGTCCTGGATGGCCTGGAACACCCGCAGGCTCGCCTCCAAGTCGGACGCGCTCACCTTCGAGAACACCGTCTTCCGCAACCGGTCGAGGTCTGCCTCGATCCGCGCGACTACGGAGCGTCCGGTGTTGGTGAGGCTCAGGACCTTGGCTCGACGGTCGGTCGGGTCCTCCTTGCGCATGACGAGGCCGGCTGCTTCGAGCTGGTCCAGGAGGCGCACGAGCGACGGCCCCTCGATCCCGACCGCCTCCGCCAATGCGTTCTGACGCGGTTCACCGCCCAGGCGTCCGATCAGCACCAGCGGCAACGCCTTTGCCTCGGAGAGACCGTGCGTCTCCGTGGTGGCGTTGGCGAGCCGCCTCCACTGGCGGCCGGAGAGCAGGAGCGAGTGGGTATAGGTTAGCCAAAGTTGGCTCAGGCCCTCCGCTGCCATCCGACCGCTTCCCTATGGACAGGGGTCGGGTACATCCCTCGGACCCGCGCAATGAATAGCAACCTATCTATTAGTTGACATCCATTCAAGCCGGGCACGATCCATGGACAGCTGGACGTGACCTCGTCGGTCGAGCCGTACCCCTCCTGGTGAGCGCGCTTACCAGTGAGCGAGGGCCACCACGGCGGTCGCGGCCGCCGCTGCGACGAGGCAGCCCTCGATCACGGGGTCCGACCCCAGCTGCTCAAGCCGGTGCGCCACGGCCAGCACCAGCGACATGACAGCGATGGCCACGAGACGCGCGGCAATCATCCTCATCGACCCCTCCCTGCCGGTGGATGTCTTGGCGTTCGTGGAGCGAAACGCGCTGCGACTGGATCAGCCAATTGCACGCGCTCGCATCGCGCAGGCGCAGTCCCGGGAGTGGACCAGGCGTGGCCGCTCATGCGGTCACGGCGCTGAGAACCAGACGCCCAGGGCGGACGGAGGGGTACGTGCGAACGGTTCCAGGTCGGGTCCGATGCCGGACCGAAGTGGCGGGACCACCAGCACGTCCGCGCCGCCGGTGGCGAGGACGGCCTCGGTGACGCTACCCAGAAGGGCTCTCCTGATCCCGGTGCGGGCATGCGTGCCCATGACGAGGAGTTCGGAAGACGTACGCGCGGCTAGGCCGGCGATGACCTCTTCCGGGCGTCCCTCCTCCACCCGCGTCGGCCAGTCCCTTGCCGCAGGGCCGTGGACTTCGAGGAAGGCATCGACCTCCTCCGCGTACAGGGAGCGCCAACTCTCGACGTAGCCGTCGATCTGCTCGCGCGACACGCCGAACCCGGTCAGCTTTGGCTTGCCCAAGGCCTCGAAGGCGTGGACGACCGTGACGCGGACGTGATCTGCTAGACCGAGCGACGCGATGCTGCGCAATGCCCGCGCCGATGCGTCCGAGAGATCGATCGGGACCGTAACCTTGGTGTAGGGGCCCACGACGGACCGATTGACCACGAGGATCGGGCACGGGGCGGCACGGATCAGGCCACGGACCGTCCGGCCGGGGCCTCGCGCGTCCGTCCCGTGGCCTGAGCCGATCACGATCATGTCGGCCTGGCGCGCCGTCGCAGCGTCGAGCACTGCGTCGGACAGGCGTCCCGCGACGACGAGCGACCGGCATTCGACGCGGAAGAGTTCCGGCACGACCGCGACTTGCTCGGCGATCATGCGTTGCGCCTCGCGAATGTCCCGCGCGGCTTGGTGCGCACCCGCGCCGTCCACGACATGCATCAGGATGACGTCGCCTTCGCTCTGTCCCGCCAGGATGCCGGCGCGCCGCACGGCTCGGTGCGAGCGGGGCGAGAAGTCTGTGGCGACGAGGATACGCAAGGATTCCCTCCTGTTCGTGTTGGTGTCAGCCCGTGGCCAGGCGCATGCGGGCGAGGCCGCCGACTCCGGGTCCGGAGGCCCGGTCGGCGTATGGTCCGGTCGTGGCCGCGGCGGCTTCGACCACGGCGCGGGCGGCGTTCGTCCCGGAGAGGACCGCTCCCTCGATGCAGGCCGGCAAGCCCGTTTCGGTCCAGTCCCCGGCGAGGAACAGGTTCGCGAGCCCGGTCTGCGGACCGGGCCGGCGGCCCCGACTCCAGGGCGTCGCCGCGAAGGTCGCCCGCCGTTCCCGCACGACCTGCCAGGGTGGCGGCTCCGCCGGACCGGCCTCGGAACCGATCACGCTGGCGACCTCCCTCCAAACCCGGGAGGCGAGCGCCGGGCGTTCGAGTTCGGCGAGGTCCGTGCCACTGACGGTCACGGACAGGCGGTCCGGGTAGGTGAACAGCCAGTCCGACAGCCCGTTAGCGAGACCGGTGACGAGAGGCAGCCCCGGCGGGGGACACATGCGGAAATGGACGTTCGCGATGCCGACGCTCTCCATCGGCACCGCCAAACCCGGCAGGAGGCCGGCGGCGACCCAGGGCGGCACGGCCAGGACCACGGCATCGTCCGGGCCGAGCAGCGCCGCCTCCGTGCCGAACGCCAATGCGGCGATCCGCCGGCCGTCAACGACGGCGCGCTGCAGGCGATGGCCGAGGCGGATCTCGCAGCCCCGGGCGATCAAGTAGGCCAACGTCGGATCGACATAGGCGGCCGAGAGGCCCGCCGTCGCGACGAGCGGCCGGCAAGCATCGCCGCCCGCGACGAGCGTCCGGCGAAGCACCTCGGCGGCGAGGCCGGCATCGGCGCGAGGCGGATCGATGTTGAGCGCGGCCAGCAGCACGGGCTTCCAAAGCCGCTCGTAGAGCGGGCCCTCGCAGCTCAGGACGCTGCCAACCGTGGCTCCGGGCGGGGCACGCAGCAGGCGTAGGATCGCGACGTGGTCGATCGCCCGGGTATCCGGCACCCGGCGGCGCGGGTCGAGTATCCACCAGGGCAGGCGCCCGCGATTCGGCCGTAGCGTCCAGCGCTCGCCCGTGGTGAGGTCGACGAAGGGGAACTCCGGTTCCGTCTCCGTCAGGGCGGCGCGGCCGCCGACGCGGTCGAGGAAGGCCAGGGCCGCGCGGTTGCCCGACAGCAGGAGATGGTTGCCGTTGTCGATGGTGAGGTCGAGGCGGGCGTCGTGGTACGAGCGGCATCGGCCGCCGGCCTGGCGCGCGGCCTCATGCAGGACCACCCGGCGGCCCGCGTCCGCGAGACCGACGGCCGCCGCCAGCCCGGCGAGGCCGGCGCCGACGACGTGCACTGTTCCTCCCGGTGCGGGCCGCCCCGGGTTCAGATGTGTCATGATATGCTCCTGTTGGATGGGAGCCGTGCCGAGCCGGCACGGAACCGAGGCCTTCGTGGCTAGACCCTGCGCGGAGCGAGTGCGCCACGGCCGGGCACCGGCTCGTCGACGAGGCGCCAGCCGATGCCTTCGACCGTCACCAGCTGCCGGGTGCCGGCACTGTCGTCGCGGAAGGGCTTCCGGCCTCCCACGTTCAGCCCGAGCAGCGCCGTCCCGAGCGGGCTCGCGATCGAGAGTTCATCGGGCAGGTCGGTGAGGTGGAGGGGATGCACGAGGAGTTGGCCCCGTACGGCCGGCTCGTCATCGAGCCGATAGAGCACCCGTCAGTTGACCGAGACGACCTCACCCGGCAGCGCGCACGGCTGGCACAGGGTCGCCCGCTTCAGCTCCGACGGCAGGAAGTCGGCGTGGCTGTCGCCGCGCAGCTAGGCGTCGAGCCCGAAGGCCACGAACCGTTCGAAATCGCGGGTCGTGACGGTGATGGACGGGAGTTCATGGATCGCGTGCATCCTGGCACCTCACAGCATGGCCGGTGCCGCGCGAACGGCGCGCGCAGACGGCCCGGCGGCGTCCGGGAGGGCGCCGCGCGAACGGACGGAAGGGTTGCTGGAGATCGTCCCTGGCCTCAGTCGCGGCCTACGAAAGGCCGGCCGGCGGAGCGCCAGGGCTACGAGCCTGCTTGCAGGCTGCCCGAGCGCGCCAGGAGGCGGATGCTCTGGAGACGGTTCGACATGATACTCCTAACTTCGGGACCACGCCGCGCGGTGTCAAGCCGGGCTGGAAGACGGCGTCGGGAGCCGGCGGGCGAGTTTGACAACTGCGGCTGCTTGGCCAATGCTCAGCCCATCATGCCGTTCATCGCGACCCTCAACCGTGGCCTGCTCCGGGCAGGTAACCTGATCGCGGGCAAGTAGCCCCGAGCCGACGGCGCGTATCCGCCCATCCAGCTCGGGGTCCTCGGGACAGCTTCCGCAAAGCGCCCGAAGGTCGGCCGAGAGGCTCGACGACACTCATTCCAGAACCATGAGACGCAGGCCAGCGGCGCTCGACGTCGCCAGGTCCTGCGTTCGCGCGGCCAAGAATCCAAGACGCCGGCGTCGTGGCCCAAGTGCACACAGAAGGCACCCATGACAGACGACACGCCCGCGCTGGCCCCCGCTCTGGAACTACCCACTGACGGCGGAGGCGACCGGAAGGTCATACCTCTGCTCCGGCCCAGCTAAACCAACCGCCTGCTCAAGCCGGCGACGATGACGACCCCGGCCCACGCGCGGCCTGAACGAGGATCTTCGAGATGGATATGACGAGAAGGGCCGCCGGCGGCAGGAGCCTGCCGAAGATCAAGGTGACGGCGGAGGACCACGCGCGTCTGACCGGCCTGGCATCGGCCGCCATAGACCGCATGCCGGAGGTAGCCGCCTACCTGGCGGACGAGCTCGACCGGGCGCAGGTCGTGCGAGCCGGGAAGGCCGCCGTCGGGTTCGTCCGGATGGGCTGCGAGGTCGAGTTCCGGGACGATACGACCGGCAAGGTCCAGGGGGTGACCCTCGTCTACCCGGGCGAGGCCGATATCAGCCAGGGCAGGATCTCGGTGCTGACGCCGGTCGGCGCGGCCCTGCTCGGCCTGAGCGCGGGGCAGTCCATCGACTGGGCCACCCGCACCGGCGCGGGAAAGCGCCTGACCGTGCTCGGTGTCCGCGAGCCGGCTTTCGCCTGAACCGAATGCGCGCCCGCCGCGCCCCAACCGTCCTCCCATGTCGAGATCCCGATGTCCGTGCCCGCCAGCCTCGAAGAACGCCCGCCGCTGATCATCCCGACGACGGACTTGCGGTCGCTGCGCGAGGTGGTGGTCGCGGCTCGGCCGCCCCACCCGCGGGCGGCCGTCGCGGCCTGGCTGGCGGAGGAGCTCGACCGCGCCACTGTGGTCGCGCCGGAGGCGATGCCGCGGCGCGCGGTGACCATGCACGCGCGAGTTGCGTACCGGGACGACGTCACCGACCAAATCGGGTGTGTGACGCTCGTCTACCCTGGCGAGGAGGATGCGGAGGCTCACGCCGTCTCGGTCCTCCCGCCGGTCGGGGCCGCCCTCATCGGCTTGTCCGAGGGGCAGTCGATCCGCTGGCGCACGCCATCGGGCGGGCTGCGCGGCCTGACCGTCCTTCGCGTCCTATTCTAGCCCTATGAAATCACCCTCGTCTTCCCTAGGCTGAGTTCTCAACGTCTATGGAAATGATCCAGCCGCCTGATGGTCCGCTTCTACGTGATGATCGGACTATCAGGCCCGCGAGGTCGGAGGTCCGCAAGCGGCGCAATTGGGACCAATGATCTGTCCTGAACCGATGTTCTCTTCAACGATGCGGGCGAACGCCGCCCGGCGGCCGAGATGGGCGCACAACAGAATGTCGGCTTCCCGACCCACGCCCAAGTTCCGCCTCGGGCACAGGCGGGACGACGCGGTCGGCCGTTTCGTTACAGTCGCAGCTCCTTGCCATCCGTTGAGCTCGCGCTCATGGCGGCCTATGCACTGACCCCATGGAACTCCGAGCTTCCGCCGAACGCCCCCTGGCTCCCTTGACGAGCGCACCTTTGGCCTGCAAACCGCCGCCTGCCAGAAACGCGGCGCCGTTCCTGCCGATCAGCCGCGCCGAGATGGCCGCGCTCAACTGGGACGCCTGCGACATCGTGCTGGTGACGGGTGATGCCTACGTGGATCATCCGAGCTTCGGCATGGCCATCATTGGCCGGCTGCTCGAAGCGCAGGGGTTCCGGGTCGGCATCATCGCGCAGCCCGACTGGCATTCGGCGGAACCATTCAAGGCCCTGGGCAAGCCGACCCTGTTCTTCGGCGTAACCGGTGGCAATCTCGATTCGATGGTGAACCGCTACACGGCGGACCGCCGGCTGCGCCATGACGACGCCTACACGGCCGGCGGCGAAGGCGGCCGACGCCCGGACCGCTGCACTATCGTCTACACCCAGCGCTGCCGCGAAGCCTACAAGGACGTGCCGATCGTGCTCGGCGGCATCGAGGCGTCCCTGCGCCGCATCGCCCACTACGATTACTGGTCCGACAAGGTACGTCGCTCGATCCTGGCGGACGCGAAGGCGGACCTGCTCCTCTACGGCAATGCTGAGCGAGCCGTGGTCGAGGTGGCGAACCGCCTCGCGGCCGGCGAGGCGCCGCACGAGCTCGACTCTGTCCGGGGCGTCGCCCTGTTCCGCCGCGTGCCCGAGCATTACACCGAGCTGCCCGCCGACGATCTCGATTCTGCGGACGAGGCCGCCGCCCGCCGGCCGGGCGACACCGTGATCCGGCTCCCCGCCTATGACGAGGTCAAGGACGACAAGGAGGCCTATGCCCGCGCCTCGCGCGTGCTGCACCGGGAGGCCAACCCCGGCAACGCGCGCCCGCTCGTCCAGCGCCACGGCGACCGCGACCTGTGGCTGAACCCGCCGCCGATCCCGCTGACCAGCGACGAGATGGATGCGGTCTATGACCTGCCTTACGCGCGCGCCCCCCATCCGTCCTACGGTGACGCGAAGATCCCCGCCTGGGACATGATCAAGTTTTCGGTGACGATCATGCGCGGTTGCTTCGGCGGCTGCACCTTCTGCTCCATCACCGAGCACGAGGGCCGCGTCATCCAGAACCGCTCGGAGGGCTCGATCCTGCGCGAGATCGAGCGGATCCGCGACAAGACGCCGGGGTTCACGGGCGTGATCTCGGATGTCGGCGGGCCGACCGCGAACATGTACCGGATGGCCTGCAAGGACCCGAAGATCGAGGCGGCGTGCCGGCTGCCGTCCTGCGTCTTCCCGGACATCTGTCCGAACCTGAACACCTCGCACGACGACCTGATCCGGCTCTATCGCAAGGTCCGTGAGGTGAAGGGCGTCAAGAAGGTGATGGTCGCCTCCGGCGTGCGCTACGACCTCGCGGTCAGAAGCCCCGAATACGTCAAGGAACTCGTGACCCATCACGTCGGCGGCCGTCTGAAGATCGCGCCCGAGCACACCGAGCGCGGCCCGCTCGACAAGATGATGAAGCCGGGGATCGGCACCTACGACCGCTTCAAGGAAATGTTCGACGCCGCCGCCAAGCAGGCCGGCAAGAAATACTACCTGATCCCGTATTTCATCGCCGCGCATCCGGGCACGACTGACGAGGACATGATGCACCTCGCGCTCTGGCTCAAGAAGAACGACTATCGCGCCGATCAGGTCCAGACCTTCCTGCCCTCGCCCATGGCGACCGCCACGGCGATGTATCATACCGAGATCAATCCGTTGCGGGGCGTGCGGCGGGGCAGCAGCGAACCCGTCGAGGCGATCAAGGGGCTGAGGCAGCGCCGGCTGCACAAGGCGTTCTTGCGCTACCACGACCCCGAGAACTGGCCCCTACTTCGTGAGGCGCTGCGAGAGATGGGCCGCGCGGATCTAATTGGACCGAGGCCGGACCAGCTCGTGCCACTCTCGCAGCCGCCGGGAACAGGCTTAGGCGCGGCGGCCAAGGGGCGAGGCCAGCCGCTACCCGTGCACCGCACGGGCGGCGGGCAGCGTTTCACGACGAAGGGCGTGCCGCTGAAAAAGTGACTGTCTCGCACATCCGATAGGCGGATGTTTCGATAGCGGCTTCTGATCAAGATCCCTCATCAGATGCCGGTCGCCGATGTCGGCACCGGAGCAGGTGGTCAGCAGATCAGAATGAACGGGCCGAGTGCGTCGCCGAAAGTCAGCATCCCGGCATGGAGCGAAGGTCTCGAAGTGGCGTGCCGCTGTTCGAACTGTGGTCGAACTCCTGACCCCTTGCAGGCCTTCTGCCTTGCCGGTCCGGATGGCCGCTCCAAGGTAGGAAGCGGATCTGGCAGCGGCGGCCATGACATCAGCATGTTCGGACATGTCGGTGCCCGCGGCGCCTATTCGGCCCTGTAGTGCTTGAATCGGCTCTGAGACGCTTACGCCACCCACAGGTCTCGACCTTGCACATTGTGTTGGCGTTCTTGAGAGCGTCAGTCGCGCCAACGAAGCGGCTCGTTCTCTACGAAGAACGTCCCAGCTAGTGCAAGGCGGTGCCTATGGCTTGACGTCATCCGGCCGAAGCGACTTCCAGGCTGAGGCTCAATCATGACACGCCGAGCCGATCCTCACCGTTTTACCGGCCCGCGACGGATCCTGAACGCTTCCAAAGCCTTACGGTATGGACGTGCCACACCTACGAAGCGAGAGGAGCCAGCCAATGTCGTTTGAGATTCCAGACACCGCTAAGCCCGGCGACATCCTCACGCCGGGTGGCAAGATCCTCTGCCGTGACCATGAGCTTCATGAATTCGGCTACTTCACCGTTACCTACGAGCAGGCTCAGATCGCGCGAAAGCACGGCTGGGGTTGTCGGGCCGGCGTTGTCCTCGACGGAGAGCACGACGACGAATGGAGCTGGGCCTACGCTGAGGAGGAGCGACGGGACGCGCTTCAGAATGGCGAGAAGCCGCCCCTGGTCCTGATCTACCGAGAGGCGCCAGTTTGCCCGCTCGATACACCTCCCTGCTGCCCAATCACAGCGGGTAGGCCGGCGTCTCCGTGACCTTTTGCTGACCTTCCGCCTCAAGGCTTTGAATGTCCGCTTCGCCCGAAAAGCGGACACGCAGTTGAGGCACTGGCAGCCTTCAACGCCGACTGCGGAACAAGCTGCGAGCCCTCGGCTTCCCCCGTGGTCAAGCGAGGACGCATGCACAACGACAGCGCTCACAACGTGAGATCCGACCGTAAAAGCCGGAACTGGTTAGCTCCCGCAGTGATCGGATCGGCAGCCGTTTTGGGGGCCGCGGCGCTCTACTCCGCGGCTCAGGCGGCTGAGGCGGAGCGACGCTACCCACCTATCGGTCGCTTCATGACCGTGAACGGGGTCCGCCTGCACTACATCGAGCGTGGGCAAGGCGAGCCCCTGGTGCTCATCCACGGCAACGGCACGATGATCCAGGACTTCCTGGTTAGCGGCATCGTCGACGAGCTTGCCAATCGCTACCGGGTGATCATCATCGACCGGCCGGGCTACGGCTACAGTGAGCGCCCACGCGCGCTATGGACGCCGCGCGCCCACGCCACGCTCTTCCAAGCCGCACTGGAGCGACTCGGCGTGACGCAGGCTGTCGTGCTCGGGCATTCATGGGGTAGCCTCGTCGCGGTCGCCCTCGCGCTGCAGGCGCCGCAACTCGTGCGCAACCTCGTGCTGGCCTCCGGTTACTACTACCCGACGCTGCGCGCCGACGTCTTCCTGTTCTCGCCACCCGCCATCCCTGTGATCGGGGACGTGATGCGCTATACCGTTTCACCAGTCGTCTCACGTCTGATCCTGCCAGGCCTGATCAAATCCATGTTCGCGCCAGCGCAGGTGCCTGAGCGTTTCGACAGGATGTTCCCGAAAGCGCTGATGCTCCGCCCCTCGCAGTTGCGTGCGGCTGCCGAGGACGCGGCCCTGATGACGCCCGTAACCGTCGAGCTTCAGGGGCACTATCGCGAGCTGAGGCTACCGGCGGTGATTATCACAGGCGCGGACGATCAGATCGCTGATGTCGGTCGTCAGTCGGAGCGGCTCCACCGCGAATTGGCGGACAGCGAGTTCATCGCCGTTCCTGGCATGGGGCACATGATCCACCACCTTGCGCCCATGGAGGTGATCAGAGCCATTGATCGTGCATCGGAGAGGTCTCAGGCCAAGAACGCTTGAGGAGCGCCTGAGCGTGCCATTGGATTGCG
>Ga0268290_100153_pt1 | contig 17930 bp, 17 predicted proteins | sample MetspRMADM_FD_191346 | JGI IMG/M metagenome (GOLD analysis project Ga0268290, IMG submission 191346) | Soil microbial communities from San-Diego area, Southern California, United States - Methylocaldum sp. RMAD-M | ecosystem: Environmental > Terrestrial > Soil > Desert | place: USA: California... | reverse complement strand
TGCACCTTTTGCTGCAAAGCTTGAAAAGATGCAAGAGAAATGTACCTTAAAAGGCGTTCGGAACCGCCATGCGCCTGACCCGCTACACGGACTACGCCCTGCGTACCCTGATCTATGTCGGTCTGCGCGAGCCGCGGCAGAGTTCGATCGCGGAGATCGCGCGGGCCTATGGGATCTCGGAGAGCCACCTCACGAAGGTGGTGCATCAGCTCGGCCGGCTTGGACTGATCCAGACAATCCGGGGGCGAGGCGGCGGCTTGCGGCTCGGCAAGCCACCCGTCGAGATCGTGGTCGGCGCCGTGGTCCGGGCGACCGAGGACGATCTCGCGCTGGTCGAGTGCTTCTCCGCAAGCTCCTGCGCGATCACCGCGCCCTGCCGCCTGCGGCGGGCTCTGGGCGAGGCCCTGGCGGCGTTCCTGGCGGTGCTGGATCGCTATACCCTAGCGGACCTTCTCGGCGGGGCGGAAGGCGACGAGGTCGCGCGGCTGCTCGGCCTGTTCCCACCGGTCGCGGCGACGGCGGAGGTACCGGTTCCCGAGCCCGAAGGCGCCTGACGCGACGAGAGCGTCATTCCGAAAGATGAGCCGTGCCTTTCGGGGAAAAAGATGATGCAAAAGCAATCACCTAGCACTTTGTCTTGGAAGCCGATTTTCTGGACGATGCGCTAGGCCGCCGCCGCCTCGACCCTGTTCCGGCCGAAGGATTTGGCACGGTAGAGGGCCGTGTCGGCGCGCTTGAGAAGGTCGGCCGGGCCGGTATCGGTCGCGCGCCGCACCGACACACCGACCGAGACGGTCACGCCGATATCGCGCGTCCCGCCATCGATGGCGAAGGGCGTCGCCTCGATCCGCTCGCGGATGCGCTCGGCGATGGCGCGGGCGTCGGGCAGCTCGGCGCCGGGCACCACCATCACGATCTCCTCGCCGCCGTAGCGGGCGAGGATATCCATCGGCCGCACGTATTGGCGGACGCGCTCGGCGAAGGCGCGCAGCACCTCGTCGCCGGCCTCGTGGCCATAGGTGTCGTTGATCAGCTTGAAGCGATCGATGTCGAGGAGCAGGCAGGCGAGGCCCGTCTGCTGCAGCGTCGCCTCACCGAAAACCGGACCGAGATGCCGGTCGAGGTAGCGCCGGTTGTGCAGACCCGTCAGGTCGTCGGTGATCGCGAGTTCCATCGAGGCCTGGAGCGCACCGCGCAGGGTCTCCGAGAAGCGCCGCCGCCGCACCTGCGTGCGCACCCGTGCGATCAGTTCGTTGCGGTCGACCGGGCGCAATAGGTAATCGTTGACACCGAAGTCGAGGCCGCGGGTGATGCGGGCCTTCTCGTGCATCTCGCCGATCATGATCAGCGCCATGTTGCGGGTCCGCTCCAGCGAGCGGAGTTGGCTGCACAGGCGCAGGCCATCGAACCCTTCGAGGTCGAGGCTCACCAGGGCGAGATCGAAGCCGCCGTCGGGTGCCTGCACCAGGGCGCGGTGAGGATCGGTCTCCACAGTGACCTGATGGTGCTGGGACAGGGCCGTGCCGATGCGGTCGATGGCGCTCGGCCGGTCCTCCACGAGGAGGATGCGCGCATCCTCGCCGGTATCGGCGGCGGCGAGAACCAGGGGATCGGGACCGCCGATCTCGCGCGTCGCGAGCGCACGGGAGCGCAGCTCGTCCGTCACCGCCTTCAGCCGCACGAGGCTGCGCACCCGCGTCATCAGCGCGATGTCGTCGATTGGTTTGGTCAGGAAATCGTCGGCCCCGGCATCAAGGCCCCGCAGCCGGTCGGCGGGCTGGTCGAGGGCGGTGACGATCACCACCGGCAGGTGGGCGGTGGCAGGGTTGGACTTGAGCCGGCGGCACACCTCGAAGCCGTCCATGCCCGGCATCATCACGTCGAGAAGCACGACGTCGCAGGCGCCCTTCTCGCAGATCGCCAGGGCGTCGAGCCCGTTCATCGCCACGACCACGTCGAAATACTCGAGAGACAGCTTCGTCTCGAGCAGCCGGACGTTGGGGTAGAGATCATCCACGATCAGGACGCGAGCGGACATCGTTCCTCCGATGCGCGGCCTTCTCGACCGCGACGGCATTCAGTCCGAGGAGATCTCAGGGAGCACCGTCATCACCAATGTACCTGCGGACCGTTGCCAAAAACTTGGCAACTGAGATGGGCTTGGACAAATAGGCCTCGCATCCGCCTTCACGAATGCGTTCCTCGTCGCCCTTCATTGCAAAGGCAGTGATGGCGATCACGGGGATGTCACGAAGGTCGTCGTCGTCCTTGAGCCACTTGGTCACCTCCAGGCCCGAAACTTCGGGAAGCTGGATGTCCATGAGAATCAGGTCCGGATGATGCGCCCGGGCCAGTTCGATCGCCTCGATGCCGTTGGCTGTCTTGAGGGTCGCGTAGCCATGCGCCTCCAGCAGATCGTTGAAGAGCTTCATGTTCAGCTCGTTGTCTTCAACGATAAGAACGGTTTTCTTCATGACCTGCTCCGGCGCGGTCGCGATGGCGTTCCACCCCGTGGCCCGGCCCTCGTACTCTCTTAAACTGCCACTCGTTGATGAAACGCAAACTTGATCATAGTGATGGCGCGAGCGAACGTCTCGCGATCGATGTACTGGGATGGCTCGCCGCCGACGAGGACCGGTTGTTCCGGTTCGTCGCCGCGAGCGGCCTGGAGCCCGGAACGCTGCGCGAGAGCCTGCACGATCCCGGCTTCCTCGGCGCCGTTCTCGACCATGTGATGAGCGACGAACCGTCGCTGCTCGCCTGCGCTGAGGCACTCGGGGTGAAGCCGGAACGGATCGCTTCCGCTTGGCAGCGCCTGCAGCCTCCGCCCTTCGACGAGGGCGGCTGAGACGGCTTCGCTTCGTCTTGATCCGAAAGCCGGCGGCCCCTTTCGGGACGATGCGCTACCGGGCGAGTTCCCGCAGCCCGAGCCGGATCAGGGTCTTGGCCTCCACGGTTTCGGCCTCCGCGCCCAAGCCCTTCAGGGCTGCGGCGATGGCGGCCGAGGCTTGAACCTGGGGATAACCGAGATTGACCAGCGCCGAGATCGCGTCCGCAACCGGCTGCGGCGCGGTTCTGTCCTCGATGGCGCCGGTCAAGGCGATGAGCGCCGGATCGATGGGGGCGAAGGCGGGCGCCTTGTCCTTCAGCTCCGCGACGAGGCGGGCGGCCAGCCGGGGGCCGACGCCGGGGGCGCGGGCAATCGAGCCTTTGTCGCCGGTGGCGATGGCGGTGGCGAGCTGTGGCGGCTCCAGCACCGACAAAACGCCGAGTGCCACGCGGGTGCCCACGCCCTGCACCGTCTGGAGCAGCCGGAACCACTCCCGCTCGGCATCAGAGCGGAAGCCGTAGAGACGAATCATGTCCTCGCGCACATGCGTCTCAATGGCCAGATCCGTAGCCTCGCCCGGTGTGGGCAAGCGCTGCAGGGTGCGGGCGGAGCAGTGGACGACGTAGCCGACGCCGTTCACGTCGAGGATCACGAAGTCCTCTCCGTAGGAATCGACGATCCCCTTGAGCTTGCCGATCATATGAAACCGTCGATCCTCGAAGGGTCCGTTGCCGCGTTCGGCCTAAGGCCATATCCGTCTTGGCGGCACAACCGACAAGGTGACCGCATGAAGCGCACGCTCGCCCTCGCCGCCCTCCTGCTGGCGGGTTTCGCCCTCGCAGAGCCCGGCAGACCCCATGCCCAGGAGGCTGCCCAGGGAGTTGCCCCTGCCCTGACCAAGGATCCGAAACAGGTGAAGGCCGGGCGTTACCGCCTCGATTCCGCGCATGGCAAGATCACGTGGTCGATCAGCCATCTCGGCTTCTCGACCTATTACGGCCAGTTCACGGAGGTCTCGGGCGACCTCGTCCTCGATCCCGCCGTGCCGGGCAAGAGCACCCTTTCCGTCAAGATCGGCACCGGCAGCGCCAACGGGCTGAACGATCGGCTCAACGCCCATCTCAAGCAGCCGGACTTCCTCGACGTGGAGAAGTTTCCCGAGGCCACCTTCGTAAGCGAGTCGGTCGAACCGACGGGCCCGACCACCGCACGGGTGAACGGCACGCTCACCCTGCGCGGCGTGTCGAAGCCGGTTTCGTTCGATGCCACCTTCAATCAAGCGGGCGTCAACCCGGTCGACAAAATCTACTCCGTGGGCTTCGACGGTTGGACGGTGATCAAGCGTTCCGAGTTCGGCGTGAATGCCTTCCTGCCGCTGCTCGGCGACGAGGTGGCCCTTCGGTTGGAGGGCGAGTTCAAGCTTCAGTAAGCGGCGAAGCGCGAAGCGGGTTTGCGGCAAGGCTTCGTTCACGATACGTGCCGTACCGGATCTATGCTTTGAAGGAGGCCGAGGCCATGACCACGGACGTCCGTATCCTCGGCATCGATCCCGGCCTGCGCCGCACCGGCTGGGGGCTGATCACCGCGCGGGGCACCAAGCTGTCCTATCTCGCCTGCGGCGTCGTCACCTCTGACGGTGACCTGCCGCTGGCTTTGCGCCTGCGCGAGCTGCACGAGGGTCTCAGCCGCGTCATAACGACCCACGCGCCCGACGAGGTCTCGGTCGAGGAGACCTTCGTCAACAAGGACGCGCAGGCCACGCTCAAGCTCGGCCATGCTCGCGCCGTGGCTTTGCTGGTGCCGGCGCTCGCCGGATTGCCGGTGGCGGAATATGCCGCCAACCTCGTGAAGAAGACGGTGGCCGGGAACGGCCACGCGGAGAAGGTCCAGATCCAGGCGATGGTGAAGTTCCTGCTGCCGAAGGCGGAGTTCAAGCTCGCCGACGCGGCCGACGCACTCGCCATTGCCATCACTCATGCGAGCCACCGTGGCGCCATCGCCCTCGATCGCCGCCACGCCGTGGCCGCGGGCGGCGGCCCGGGCGCGGCGCGGATCGCCGCGGCGCTGGCGCGACTCGACCGATAGGCCCCATCCCGGACGACGGTACGGGCCTAAAGTACCGTCCCGAAAGGCGGACTCCGACTTCTGGACAACAGTCGATTCGGGCGTGACGCTAGAGCATCGTCCCGAAAGGTGGCCGCCGGCTTTCGGAAAAAGACGATGCAAAACAGGAGTCAAGAGCATCGTCCTGGATACGATATCCAGGATGATGCTCTAGTCTCTCAGGTCGAGCAGAACCTTGCCGACCGCCTCGCGGCGGACGAGGACCCCGAGCGCATCCGCGTAGTCCGCGAGCGGATAGGCGCCGTGCACCTTCACGGTCAGCTTGCCCTCCGCCGCCCAGGCGAGCAGCCGGGCTTGGTTCGCTCCGTGCGCCTCCGGCTCGCGCTCGACGAAGGCGCCCCAGTGGACGCCCTGCACGTCGATGCCCTTGAGCATGATGACGTTGAGGGGAAATTTCGGGATCTCGCCCGCGGCGAAGCCAATCACGAGGAAGCGGCCCTTCCAGCCGAGCGAGCGCATGGCCGGCTCGGCCAAGTCGCCGCCGACCGCGTCGTAGACCACGTCGACGCCGCGCTCGCCGGTGAGGCGCCGCAATTCCTCGCGCAGGTTGTTCGCCCTGTAGTCGACGAGGTCGTCGGCGCCGTGGGCGCGGGCCGTTTCGAGTTTTTCCGGCGAGGAGGCGCAGGCGATGACGCGAGCGCCCAGCAGCTTGCCGAGCTCGACCGCGGCGAGCCCGACGCCCCCCGAGGCGCCGAGCACGACGAGGGTTTCGCCCGGCCTGATATCGGCGCGATCCCGGAGCGCGTGGAGCGTGGTGCCGTAGGTGATCGAGAGCCCGGCGGCGACCTCGTCGGAGACCGCTTCCGGCACCCGCGCGAGGCGCTTGAGCGGAACCGCGATCCGCTCGCGGGCGGTGCCGTGGCTGAGATGGACCATGACCCGGTCGCCGACGGAAAAGTTTTCCGCGCCGGGACCCAGGGCCTCGATCACGCCGCAAGCCTCGCCGCCCGGCGAGAACGGCAGTTCCGGCTTCACCTGATAGCGGCCGGCGATGATCAGCGTATCGAAAAAATTCAGCGCGGCGACCCGCACCCGCACCAGCGCTTCGCCCGGCCCCGGCACCGGATCGGGCAGATCCTCAAGGCTCAGATCCTCCGGTCCGCCGAGCCGGCTGCACACCAGGGCCTTCATGTCAGCGCCGTCTCCCTCGTCTCGCCGGTCGTCCCGCATCGCCCCCGTCGGGCGGGGCGCAGGCTGGGTGCCGCGTTCGACGACGCTCATGCCCGCTCGCGCGCGGTGAGCGCAAGACGTTCACGCCCGCTCGTAGGTCCCGGTCAGCAGGCCCTTGGCGATCACGTTGCCTTGAAGCGCGTCGAGCAAGGCGCCGCGGCCCGGCGAGGCGGGCAGATCCGCAGGGCGGGCGAGGGCAAAAACCTGGAACAGGTAATGGTGCGGTCCGTGGCCGGTCGGCGGGTCCGGCGGCAGCCACCCATTCTTCTGGAACGAGTTGCGGCCGAGATCGTGCCGGGCGCCCTCGCCGGCCTGACTCGCGAACGCTCCTTCCGGAAAGCTTCGGTCCTCCGGTCGCAGATTCCAGGCGATCAGGTGGACGAAGGGGCGGGGGGAGGGCGCATCCGGGTCCTCCACGAGCAGCACGAGGGAAGCGGCCTCGTCCGGCACGCCGGCAATGCCGAGCGGCGGTGAGAGCCCTTCACCGTCCGCGGTGTAGCGGGCCGGGATCGACGTGGTGTCGGCGAAAGCCTCGCTCGTCACCCGGAGCGTCGCGGGGGCCTCCGCCGCGATCGTGTGGAACGCGGCCTTCTCCGCGCCGGCCCTGAGGCCGGACAGGGCTTCGCCGACGGCGTGCGGCAGCTTTTCGAGCATGGTGTCCGAGATTCTCCGTTCTGCCCGGAAGATCCCTCAACGAACGCCCGTCCGCTTCGTTCAGGCGGGGCGGTGCGCCGCCACCATGTAGTTGACCCCCGTGTCGCGGCTCGCGCGCCAGGAATCGTTCAGCGGATTGTAGACCACGCCGGTCGTGTCGGTGACGGTGAGGCCCCCCGCCGTGATGTCGGCGGAAAGCTCCCGCGGCGTCACGAACTTCTCCCAATCGTGGGTGCCCCGCGGCAGCCAGCGCAGCACGTACTCTGCGCCGACGATGGCGAGTGCGAAGGAGCGCATCGTCCGGTTGATGGTGGCGGCGAACAGCAGGCCGCCCGGCTTCACCGTCTCGCAGGCCGCGCGCAAGAAGCCCACGCGGTCGGAGACGTGCTCGACCACCTCCATGGCGAGCACGATGTCGAAGCGCTCGGCCCTCGCGGCCACCGCCTCGATGGTCTCGTCGCGGTAGTCGATGGTGAGCCCCTCGGCCTCGGCATGGGCGCGCGCGGCCGCGACGTTGCCGGTCGCCGGGTCGAGACCCGTGACCGTCGCCCCGAGCCGAGCCAGCGGCTCCGACAGCACGCCGCCGCCGCAGCCGATGTCGATGACGCTGAGCCCTTCGAGCGGGAAGGGCGCGGCCGGATCACGGTCGAAGATGCGGCACGCTTCGTCGCGGATGTAGCCGACCCGGACTGGATTGAACTTGTGCAGCACCGCCATCGGCCCCCGCTCGTCCCACCAGCGCGCGGCCAGGGCGTCGAAGCGCGCCACTTCGTCCCGGTCGATCGAGACACCCGTCATCCGGCTCACTTTCGCATCGTTTGAACCTACGGTCCGTCCGATTGACACGGCCGGGGGGCCCTTGTACCCGCCGGGCGCATCCCCGGTACAGCCGCGCCGTGTTGTTTTCCTGAGCTGGCGAGGCGCGCCGGCCTCGCGGCCGGCACCGTGGGGAGAGATGAGCAGACCGGACGCGACATGCCCCGTTTGGTGATGAAATTCGGCGGCACCTCCGTCGCCACCGTCGACCGCATCCGCAACGTGGCGCGCCACGTCGCCCGCGAGGTCGCAGCCGGTTACGAGGTCGCGGTCGTGGTCTCGGCGATGTCGGGCAAGACCAACGAACTGGTCGGCTGGGTCAAGGATGCCGACCCGCTCTACGGCGCGGCGGAGTACGACACCGTCGTGGCCTCGGGCGAGCAGGTCACCTCCGGGCTTCTCGCCATCGCGCTCAACAAGGACGGCATCAAGGCCCGCTCCTGGCAGGGCTGGCAGATCCCGATCCACACCTCCGACGCGCACGGCTCGGCCCGGATCGAGGGCATCGACCCGAAGAACCTCGACGAGAGCTTCAAGCGCGGCGAGGTCGCCGTGATCTCGGGCTTCCAGGGCGTGAACGCCGAGACCGGCCGGATCGCGACGCTCGGGCGGGGCGGCTCGGACACTTCGGCCGTGGCGATCGCCGCCGCCATCGGCGCAGAGCGCTGCGACATCTACACCGACGTGGACGGGGTCTACACCACCGATCCGCGCGTGGTGCCCAAGGCCCAGCGCATGGAGCGCGTGACCTTCGAGGAGATGCTGGAGATGGCGTCTCTGGGCGCCAAGGTGCTGCAGGTGCGCTCCGTCGAGCTCGCCATGGTGCACCGGGTGCCGACCACGGTGCGCTCCTCCTTCGATCCCCCTGATGCCGCGCGGCCGGGCACCCTCATCTGCGACGAGGACCAAATCGTGGAACAGCAGATCATCACCGGCATCGCCTTCTCGAAGGACGAGGCGCAGATCACCCTGCGCGCCGTGAAGGACAGCCCCGGCATCGCCGCGGCGATCTTCGGCCCGCTGGCGGATGCCAACATCAACGTCGATATGATCATCCAGACGGTGTCGGGCGATCAATCGACCACCGACATGACCTTCACCGTTCCGGCGGCCGATTACGAGCGCTCCCGCGCCATCCTCGACGCGCAGCGCGATACGATCCAGTTCGGCCAGATCGAGGGCGCCACCGACGTCGTGAAGGTCTCGGCGATCGGCGTCGGGATGCGTTCGCATGCGGGCGTTGCAGCCAAAGCCTTCCGGGCGCTGGCGCAGAAGGGTATCAACATTCGCGCGATCACGACCTCCGAAATCAAGTTCTCGGTCCTGATCGACGCCGCCTACACGGAGCTTGCCGTTCGCACGCTCCACTCGCTATACGGCCTCGACCAGGCCTGACCGTTCCCGTCGGCGCCGCCCTCAGGCTCACCAGCCAGGGTTGCGCCGGCCGACCCGGATTGACGACACGATGCCCGCTGCGCCCGGAGGCCCGCGCCTGCTGCTGCGCCGGCTCCGCGAAGCCATGGCGGAGCCGGTCAGCCCTCAGCAGCGCCTCGACCGGATCGTCGTCCTCATTGCGGCGAACGTGATCGCCGAGGTGTGCTCGGTTTACGTGGTGCGCGATGACAACACTCTCGAACTGTTTGCAACCGAGGGTCTGAACCGCGACGCGGTCCACATCACCCGCATGCGCGCCGACGAGGGCCTCGTCGGCTTGATCGCCAAGACAGCCGAGCCGCTGGCGCTCTCGGACGCACAGTCGCACCCCTCGTTCTCGTATCGCCCGGAAACGGGCGAAGAGATCTACCACGCCTTCCTCGGCGTGCCGCTGCTGCGGGCCGGGAATACGCTCGGCGTGCTGGTGGTCCAGAACAAGACCTATCGCGTCTATTCCGAGGAGGAGATCGAGGCGCTCCAGACCACCGCCATGGTGCTGGCGGAGCTGATCGCCTCGGGAGAACTCCAGGCGCTGTCCCCCGGCGCCGGCACCGCGGCGCGGCGCCCGGTCAGCCAGCGCGGCGTGGCGCTCGCCGACGGGATCGGGCTCGGCCACGTCGTGCTGCACGAGCCGCGCATCGTCGTGAAGACGCTGATCGCCGAGAACGTCGAGCGCGAGGTCGAGCGGCTTGAGGCGGCGATCGAGGACGTGCGCTCGGCGATCGATGAACTGGTCGAGCGCGGCGACGGGATCGGCTCGGGCGAGTCCCGCGAGATCCTCGAGACGGTCCGCATGTTCGCCCACGACAAGGGCTGGCTGCGGCGGATGCGCGAGGCGGTCCAGTCCGGCCTGACCGCCGAGGCCGCGGTCGAGCGGGTGCAGTCGGACAACCGGGCGCGGATGCTGCGCCAGAGCGATCCTTATCTGCGCGATCGCCTGCACGATCTCGACGACCTCGCCAACCGCCTGCTGCGTCGCCTCGTCGGCCAAGAGGGGCGAAACGGCGACGGCCTGCCGGAGAACGCGATCCTGGTTGCCCGCTCCATGGGGCCGGCCGCACTCCTCGACTACGATCGGGCCCGCCTGCGCGGCGTGGTGCTGGAGGAGGGCGGTCCGACGAGCCACATCGCCATCGTCGCCCGCGCGCTGGGCATTCCGGCGGTCGGCGAGATCGCGAACGCCACGGGCCTGTGCGATTCGGGTGACGCGATCATCGTCGACGGCCTGTCCGGCGAGGTGCAGATCCGGCCCACACCCGAGGTCGAGGCGTCCTACGCCGAGATGGTGCGCCTGCGCGCCCGACGGCAGGAGCAGTACCGGGCGCTGCGCGACGTGCCCGCCGTCACCCGCGACGGCGTCAAGATCGGCTTGCACCTCAATGCCGGCCTGCTGGTCGACCTGACCCATCTGCACGAAACCGGGGCGGAAGGCGTCGGCCTGTTCCGCACCGAACTGCAATTCATGATCGCCGAGCGGATGCCCTCGGCGGCCGAGCAGCAGACGCTCTACGAGGCGGTCTATTCGGCGACCGGCGATCTGCCGGTCACGATCCGCACCCTCGACATCGGCGGTGACAAGATCCTCCCCTACATGCCGGCCCTCGAGGAGGAGAATCCGGCGCTGGGCTGGCGGGCGATCCGCATCGGCCTCGACCGGCCGGCCCTGCTGCGGGTGCAGTTGCGGGCCCTGCTCAAGGCGGCGGCCGGGCGCCCGATCAAGATCATGTTCCCGATGGTGGCCACCGTCGAGGAGTTCACCCGGGCCCGCGACATCGTCGAGCGCGAGAAGGCGCATCTGCGCCGCCACGGCTACCTTCTGCCCAGCGATTGCCACCTTGGCGCGATGGTCGAGGTGCCCTCGCTCCTGTTCCAGATCGACGAGATCGCCCGCGAGGCGGACTTTTTATCGGTCGGCTCCAACGACCTGATGCAGTTCCTGTTCGCGGTCGATCGCGAGAACCGGCGCGTGGCCAACCGCTTCGATCCCCTGTGCGGGGCGGCGATGCGCGCCTTCCGCCTGATCGCCGAGCGCGCCGCCGCACAGGGCTGCCCCGCCACCGTCTGCGGCGAGATCGGCGGGCGCCCACTCGAGGCGCTGGCGCTGATCGGCCTCGGGTTTCGCGAATTCTCGATGTCTCCGGCCGCGATCGGACCGGTCAAGGCGATGGTCCTCTCCGCCCATGCCGGCGAGGTCGCGCAACTGATCGAGTCCGAGCTGACCCGCGTGACCGATGGCGCCTCCATCCGCCCTGCGCTCGCGGCTTATGCGAAGGCCCACGGCGTACCGGTTTAGCGTCGGAGAACCCGTTGGACTGGCGTCTGCACTGGCTGGAAGCGGAGGGGGACCTCGCGCCCTGGCGCGATCGGATCGCTGCGGAGATCGAGGCTGCCCGGCAGGCCGTGGCGGGCCTCTTGCCGCCGTTCTGCCTGGACATCCTCGTGGAGCGCCTGACGGGGGCTGTCATCCCGGAGACGGGAACGACCGGCCGTGCCTACCGCCCCGGCCTGTGCTCGCTGACGCTCGACCCGCTCAATCCGAATTTTGCGGCGAGCCTCGACAACGGCGACATCCGGCGAACGATCGCCCACGAGGTGCATCACTGCCGTCGCTTCGCCGGACCCGGATACGGCCGCACGCTGGGTGAGGCGCTGGTCAGCGAGGGCTTGGCCGGGCAGTTCGCCGGGACGCTCTTCAACGCGCCTCCCGAGCCTTGGGAGTGCGCCCTGGACGATGCGGTGTTGCGGGCCCATCTTCCGAGTGCAATGGACCTGCGAGCGCTCGATCACGACCACGCCGGCTGGTTCTTCGGAGCGGGCGGGCGGCACCCGCGCTGGTTCGGCTACACGCTCGGATACCGGATCGTCGGCGATTGGCTTGCCGCGCACCCTGCGCCGGATGGCGAGACCTGGGTGAACGTGCCGGCGGATAGAGTCCTTGCAGCCTCGCCATGGTCTGCCACGGCGTGAGCGATCCATGAACGACCCTGATGCGCCGCCGGCTCCGGCGCATCTTCCCTCCCGGTCGTCGCACGGGTAACGGGTGCCGGTCGAACCGCCCTGAACTCGCTGTTCGGGCAAGCCGACCGAAGCGGTCGTGCGATCCGCCCCGTCCTCTTCCGATTTGACGCGCACCATCCACGAGTATCCTAGCAGGCGATGACCCCCATTCCTTCCGATCGCCTCGACGCCATCCTGGCTCGGCACGAGATCGTCACGGCGCAGCTCGCCGACGGCTCGGCCGAGGCCGAAACGATCGTGCAGCTTTCCCGCGAATTGTCCGAGCTCGACGGCGTCGTGGCCGCGATCCACGGCTACCGGGCCGCGGAGGCCAACCTGGCCGGCATCCGGGCGCTGATCGACGAGCCCGGCGGCGATCCCGAGATGCGCGCGCTCGCGGCCGAGGAGAAGCCGGAAGCCGAGGCGGCGCTCGAACAGGCTCACCGCGCGCTGCAACTGATGCTGCTGCCCAAGGACGCGGCCGACGAGAAGAGCGCGATCCTCGAAATCCGCGCCGGCACCGGCGGCGACGAGGCGGCCCTGTTCGCGGGTGACCTGTTCCGCATGTACGCGAAATACGCCGAGTCGAAGGGCTGGCGCGTCGAGGTGATCTCCGAGAGCGAGGGCACGGTCGGCGGCTTTCGCGAGGTCGTGGCCGAGGTGAAGGGCCGCTCGGTGTTCTCGCGGCTCAAGTTCGAGAGCGGGGCCCACCGCGTCCAGCGCGTGCCCGACACCGAGACTCAGGGGCGCATCCACACCTCCGCCGCCACCGTGGCCGTGCTGCCGGAGGCGGAGGAGGTCGATGTCGTCGTCAACGAGGCCGATCTGAAGATCGACACCATGCGGGCTCAAGGAGCGGGCGGCCAGCACGTCAACAAGACGGAATCGGCGATCCGTATCACCCACATTCCGACGGGCGTGGTCGTGTTCGTCCAGGAGGAGCGCTCGCAGCACAAGAACCGCGCCCGGGCGATGGCGCTCCTGCGGGCGAAGCTGTTCGACGCCGAGCGCACGGCCAAGGATTCAGCGCGGGCGGCCGACCGCAAGGCGCAGGTCGGCTCCGGCGACCGGTCCGAGCGCATCCGCACCTACAACTTCCCGCAAGGCCGCGTTACCGACCACCGCATCAACCTGACCCTCTACAAGCTGGAGGACGTCATGGCTGGGCCGGCCCTCGACGAGGTGATCGATGCGCTGGTGACCGAGCATCAGGCGGAGCTGCTCGCGGCCGAGGGGATGGCGTGACGGCAAGGTCCGGCGCACGGATCCGCTCGACCCTGCGAGGATGGACGGGCGACGGTTTCGTCTCGCATCGGTTCGCATGACCATCGATCTCGCCCCGACGCTCCCCCGCGAGACCGCCCTGCGGCGCCTCGGACAGGTCTTCGAAGAGGCCGGGCTGCCGAATGCGCGCACGGATGCCCGCTTCCTCGCCCTGCACGCCCTCGCGCTCACCCCCCTCGACCTGTCCCTGCGCGGGCGCGAGCCGATCGGCGAGGCTGGTGCGGCGGCGCTCGGACAGGCTGCGGCGCGCCGGCTCGCAGGCGAACCGGTGGCGCGGATCATCGGCGCCTGGGAGTTCTGGGGGCTGCCCTTCGCCCTCGGGCCGGAGACGCTGGTGCCGCGGCCCGACACCGAGAGCGTAGTGGAGGCGGCTTTGCGCCTGTTTCCCGAGCGGGATCGGCCGCTGCGGCTGATCGATCTCGGCACCGGCTCCGGCTGCATCCTCGTGGCGCTGCTGCACGAGCGGCCCGGTGCTTTGGGTATCGGCCTCGACCGCGCGCAGGGTGCTCTGGCTGTCGCCCGCCGGAATGCGGAGGCGAACGGTGTCGGGGACCGAGCCGCCTTCCTGTGCGGCTCCTGGCTCGATGCGCTGACGGGGCCGTTCGACCTGATCGTCTCGAACCCGCCCTACATCGCCGCCCCCGTCATCGCGACGCTCGAGCCGGAAGTGCGCCTGCACGATCCGCCCGCCGCCCTCGATGGCGGCGTCGACGGGCTCGACGCCTATCGCGCGATTCTCTCCGACATCGCGCGGCGGCCCGGTCTGCTCTCCACCCGCGGCGCCCTCGTCATGGAGATCGGCTACGATCAGGGACAGGCGCTGACCCGTCTCGGGCGGGCGATGGGATTCGAGGACATGAGCGTCGGCCGGGATCTCGCCGGCAACGATCGGGTCGTCACGCTTCGGCCATCCTTGGCGGGCAGGTGAGGAATCGAAGGGCGGATTCCGGGGCACGGTTCGGCTTAAATTGCCACTGAGCCCACAGAAATCCGGCATAAGCCACCGTTGCCCCGAAAAAATGCTTGTTGTCGAGGGCGTCAGTCACTAGCTTAGATATGCAGACCGCCAACGGCCCGTTGAGCGTCTCTCACAAAACTCCCGCTGCGCCGTTCTGGCTAAAGGGAGCTCCCGAATTCCGGGATTTTTGTGAGGCACTCTTTAAGTCGGTATCGGCAGGATCGGTTTTGACCGTGTCCTCCGGCTTCGGACGGTCTTCCCACCATCGAGCGGACGCGCTCCGGCAGTCGCGGCCAGGCTCGGTGGGATCGAACCTGACAGTCGAGGGATGTCTCGCGGCGCGCCGGAACAGAGCGCAGCCACCGGACGAGCGGCAAACATCGCGGAATGTGCGCGCTTGGGCGCCCTGCGCCCGACCCGCTTCGTCCGCGAGCAAGGCTCCGGCGCTGTCAGTCACGCTGAGCGACAGGTAACGAGGGTCAATCGAGGCCGATGAGACCAAACCAGAATCGACGGATGCGGGGTCGCAATCGGCCCAAAGGTCCGAATCCGCTGACGCGCTCCTACGAGTCGAACGGTCCCGACGTCAAAATCCGCGGCACCGCTCAGCATATCGCCGACAAGTACGCGCAGCTCGCCCGCGATGCCTTGGCGAGCGGTGATCCAATCGCGGCGGAGAACTACTTCCAGCACGGCGAGCACTATTTTCGCATCATCACCGGCGCCCAGGAGCCGGGCCGTCCGCAAGTCAGCCAGGGCTATGCCCGCAACGGCTTCGACGAGGACGAGGAGGGTGACGACGAGGCCGTCCAGGGTCAGACCAGCGAGGGCGGTCGCCCGGGCTTCGGCTACGGCACCGACGAGTACGGCGACCCGGCCCAGCAGCCGCAGCCGTTCGAGCGTCACGACTTCGACGGCCGGAACCAGCGCAACGACCGCAACGACCGGAACCAGCGCTTCCAGGCCCGCGACCGCAACGATCGTAATGACCGCGGTGAACGCGGTCAGCGTTTCGAGGGCAACCGGCAGGACTACAACCGCGGCGAGCCGCGGCAGGACTTCCGCCAGGACCGTCAAGACCGGCCTGAGCGTCAAGACCGTCAAGACCGGCCCGAGCGTCAGGATCGCCAGGACTATCCTCGTCAGGACGGTCACCGCCAGGATTATCGGCAGGACCGGCGCCAGGATTATCGGCAGGACTTCGGGCAGCAGCCTCAGGAAGGCCGTGAAAACCCGAGGGAGAACCGCCGCGACGCCGCGCGTTTCGAGACCGCTCGCCCCGAGACCTCCGAGGCGCCGCGTCAGGAACCACGCCAGGAACCGCGCCAAGACCCGCGCCCGATCGAGCCGCGTCAGGACACGCGCGCCGAGGCCGCCCCGCGGTCCGAGGGGCCGGTGCGTTCCGAGAGTCCGCCGCCGCGTCGCGGACGCGGTCGTGCAAGCGAGGCCAGCCGCGCCGCGGCGGCCGAGGCTGCGGATCCGTCGGCACTGCCCGCTTTCCTGATGACGGCAACCCGCAATCCCGCTCCTTTGCCGGCCTCGACCGAGGCCCCGGCTCCGCGCTCCGCGCCGGAGCCTCGCGAAGCGGCACCGGCCGCTGAGCTGCCCTCGGGCGACGAGGCACCTGCACCCAAGCCCCGGCGTCGCCGGACCCGCTACAAGGGCGCCGAGGGCGAGGCCGCTCCGGAGAAGAGCGATACGCCGGACGCAGCCGAGTAAGACGAGCAAAATGAAAGCGGCCCGAGGGAAACCTCGGGCCGCTTTCATTCCAGGCGGCAGTGAACGCGGCGTCCCGAACGATGACCGCCGGCTTTCGTAAAAAGTCGACGCAACGCCGAAAGCCTAGCGCAGATAGTTGACGAGGCTCATCTCGGAGAGGATCGAGGTGACCTTGTAGCTCGCTTGCAGTTGCGTCTGCAGGCTCAGCAGCTTGGCCGCGACCTCCTCCGTCGAGACCGTGTCGACCCCGTCGAGGGACGCCTCCAGGGTCGCCTTGGTCGTATTCGCTACCGACTTCGCATTGGCCATGCTGCTGGCCGCCAAGCCGAAATCGGTGCCGAGCTGCTCCAGGCTCTGCTCATCCTCACTTGGGGTGAGCAGGTTGGCCGCCCGGCTGGACACCGCCTCGAAACGCGCCGTATCGACGGTTCCGGTCGTGCTGGTGAAGCTTTCGGCCGCCATCGCGGCGATGCCAGCCAGCGTCCTGCGGATCGCTTCCTCGTTGGCCTGAGCGCCGATCTCCACCGTCCGGCTGGTACCGGCCTGCACGGTCGCCGTCGCCCGTGGGTCGGCGGCGGTGTCGCCCTTGTACCAGATCACGGTCTTGGCGCTTGCGGTCTCGGCGAAGCCGTTGCCGTCCGCTGCGACGCGCCGCGGGCTCAGCCCTGCCACCGGTGAGCCCTCGAAGAAGTTGAGCGCGGCGCGGGCCGTCGAACTCGCAGAAAGGTCGGTGTTGGCGGCCGCTGTCAGAGCGTTCTGGAGCGTCCGCGACAGGTTTGCGGTGGTGTCGTCCGGCGTCGCGCCGATGGCGAAGGTCGTCGTGGAGGTGGAATCGGCCGTCTCGGAGGCGGTCAGGGTGATGGTCTTGGTCGTGCCGTCATGCAGGCCGAGCTTCAGCGTGATGGTGTCACCGGATGCGACGCCGTTCCCGACCGAGAAAGATGTGGAGGCGGCTCGCCCGTTGGCGAAGGTGGCCGTCACGCCGGGAGGGTTGGCGCTCTGCACGCTGGCGATGTCGGCTCCGCCGAGCGCCCGCTTCAGGTTTGCGGCGGTCTCCGCCGCGGTGTTGCCGATGGAGAAGGCGCCCGCCGCGTTTCCGGCCTCCCCCGTGCGAGCCGTCAGGTCGAGGGTCTTCTGGCTGCCGTCGGCGAGCTGCAGGACGACGCGCACCTGCGCGCCGTCGGCGGGCTGCTGCGCGAAGCTCAGGGAAACATCGGGCTTCGTCCCCGCGATGAAGTCGACGCCGAGCGAGGCGCTGTTCGAACTCGACGCGGCCATGAGGGTGAAGCCGAAATTCGCCCGCGCCTCCGGGTTGGTATCTTCCGACAGACTGACCGTCCGGGTGCCGAGGCCCTGGATCAGGCGTCCGTTCCCCGAGGGACCGAGATCGGCCTTCTTCTGCTCGGCGATCAGCGCTTTGAGCCCATCCAGGCCCTCCGCCGGGATGCCGTTCATGATCGCCTGCTGCGAGACGACCGGCACCGTGTCGGTGGCTCGCCCAGAGAAGACGTAGACCCCGCCGGCCTGCTGATTCAATGCATCGACAGCCGCCGAGAGGTTGTTGGCGGCGAGCTGCACGGTCGTGGCCGGCAGCTTCTCGTTGCGCGAGGCGACGTTTCCGCTGAGGTTGGATCGGGTGCTGTCGGAGAGCGACTTGAGCTGCGTCAGGCTGGCGCTCGTGAGCTTCACCCGGGTCTCGGCCGAGGTGATCGCCGTGAGATAGCCGTCCTGGGCGCTGATCGCCGCGTGGGCGCTGAGGCTCGTCGTGCGCGCCACGCCGAGGCCGCCATAGGTTTCGGCGGTGCGCCCTGTCGAGAGCTGCCGGGCCAGCCCGTCGAGCTGGTTCTTCATGCCGACGAGGCTCGCCGACTGGCGGTCGAAGCGGTAGGTGCCGGCGGCGAAGGCGGAAATGGTCATCGGCGGCTCCGAAGCTAAATCCTGAGC
>Ga0268290_100152_pt1 | contig 17992 bp, 16 predicted proteins | sample MetspRMADM_FD_191346 | JGI IMG/M metagenome (GOLD analysis project Ga0268290, IMG submission 191346) | Soil microbial communities from San-Diego area, Southern California, United States - Methylocaldum sp. RMAD-M | ecosystem: Environmental > Terrestrial > Soil > Desert | place: USA: California... | reverse complement strand
GGCGAATCGCGAGCGGATCGTCGGCAAATATCTCGAACTCAGCGACCGCGCGCTCTCGCCGGACCGGACCGGCATCGCCGACGTCACCCACCTGATATGGCCGGAATCGGCCTTTCCCTTCCTGATCCAACGTGATCCGGAGGCGCTCGGGCGGATTGGTGCGGCGCTTCCCGAGGGCAAACAGCTCATCACCGGCGCCGCGCGCGTGCGCGAACTGCCCAACGGCGAGCGGCTGACCCGCGAGAACGCCGTGTTCTTCAATTCGATTCTGACGATCGGCGCGGGCGGACAATTCGGCGACATCTACGACAAGGTTCACCTCGTCCCCTTCGGCGAGTACCTGCCGGGTCCCCTCGATGCGCTGCTGCGGGCGGCGGGGCTGCGCCAGTTCATCTCCGTCCCCGGCGGCTTCACCGCGGGCGACCGTGCGGGCCAGCGCATCCTCAACGTGCCGGGCCTGCCGCCGGTCGCTGCCACGATCTGCTACGAGGCGATCTTCCCCGGAGCGATCCTGCCGCCCGATCCGGCCGACGGTGCGCCGGCCGTGCCGGGACTGATCCTCAACCTCACCAACGATGCGTGGTTCGGCGACACGCCGGGACCGCGCCAGCACCTCGCACAGGCCCGGCTGCGGGCGGTGGAGGAGGGGCTGCCGCTGGTGCGCGATGCCAATTCTGGCATCTCGGCGGTGATCGATGCCCATGGCCGGATCGTCGCAAGTCTTCCCCTCGGCATCGAGGGTGTGCTCGACGCGGGCCTGCCAGCAAGGCTATCCGGCCGCACCCTCTATGCTGCCTTCGGAGACGGGCCGTTTACCCTCGGCTTGATCGCATGCCTTCTCATCGCGCTCTCAGCCCGGCGCCGCCGGACGTGGCGGAACGTCGAGCCATGAAACCCTTCGCGGCTTGAGAAGCCTCTCGAAGAAGAGCCGCGACAAGTGCGCGACATTCAGCCAATCTTGGCCGTAGGATCAACCGTCATCTTACAGCGTTCTGAGAGTAAGGGTTCCGTATGCCGGCCAATGCCGGAGTGGGCCAATCTCACGATGTGCTGAAGGAATGACGATGAAGCGGATATTCATGGCCTCGGCCGTCCTTGCGGGCGCGCTGGCTTACCTCCCCGCGGTTGCCGATGCGCGGCCGATCGGCGTCGGCGGCTCCGGTGGGCTCGGCGGCGGCAATTTCCGTAGCGCCCTCGGAGCGGGCGGCGTGACCGGGTTCGGCCGCGGCGGCGGCTTCGCCGGGGGCGGTTTCCGCGGCGGCGGAGCCGGTCTTGCGGGCGGCGGCTTCAGGGGTGGTGGTGCAGGCCTTGCGGGTGGCGGCTTCCGCGGCGGTGGCGCCGGGCTGGGCGCTGGTGGCTTTGCCGGTCGTCCCGGCTTCGGCGGCGTCCGTCCAGGCTTCGGCAACGGCGTGGCGGGTGTACGGCCCGGCTTCGGCGGCGTCCGTCCGGGCTTCGGCAACGGTGTGGCGGGTGTGCGGCCCGGCTTCGGAAATCGCGGCTGGTACGGCGGCAACCGCTGGCACAATGCCGGCTACTATCGCCGGGGCTATGGCTACGGCGGCCTGGGTCTGGGCCTGGGCGTTGGTGCCGGTCTCGGGCTTGCGGCCGGCGGCCTCTATGGCGCCTACGGCTATCCGGGCTACGGATACGGCTACGACGACGGCTACTACGCGCCGGCCGGCTATTACGGCACCGAGACGGTCACGACGGATGTAGCGGCGGGCGACGACGATGCGGTGGCCGAGTGCGCCCGCCGCTTCAAGACCTACGATCCGCAGACCCAGACCTACATCGCCAAGCGCGGCGTGCGCCGCTCCTGCCCGTAACGGCAGAACGGGAGGCGCCGCTGTCGGCGCTTCCCTTTGTCCAAGAAGAAACCCCGCTCGACCTGACGGTCGGGCGGGGTTTTTCATGTCAGCTCATGTCCAGCGGACCGTCTGCCTTACTCGGCGGCAACCTTCTGCGGGGCATTGCCACCCTCGGCATAGGTCTCAGGCGCGAGGCGCTTGTGCGGGGCGGCGCGGCCCGGCAGCGGCGGCAGGGCCTTGGCCTTCTCCAGATCGATCCCGGCACCCTCAGCGACGCGGCGGCCGTAATCCTCGTCGGCGTGCCAGAAGTGCCAGACCATCCGCAGCTGGATGGCTTCCGGGCACTGCTTCATGTCGGCCACGAGGTTGGCAATCAGGTCCTCGCGCTCCCAGTCCTCGAAGGTCCGGTAGCGGTGACCCGCCTGGGCGTAGTCGTCCTCGGTGCGCGAGGTCTGGTAGCGGCCGAGATTGCCGCTGACCGGCTGGTGATATTCCTTCTTCTTCGGTGCCTCGGCGAGGCCCTCGCCAAGCGTCGAGGGCTCGTAATTGATGTGCTTGTTGGCGCCCGTGCCATCGACGCCGTAGGTCATCTGGCCGTCGCGCTGGTTCGAGTAGACCTTCACGCCCGGCTGAGGCGCGTTGATCGGCAGCTGCAGGTAGTTGGCCCCGACGCGGTAACGCTGCGTGTCCGAGTAGGACAGCGTACGCCCCTGCAGCATCTTGTCGTCCGAGAAGTCGATGCCATCGACGAGCACGCCGGTGCCGAAGGCCGACTGCTCGACCTCAGCGAAGAAGTTGTCCGGCACGCGGTCGAGCACCATGCGACCGACCGGAAGCAGCGGGAACTGGTCCTCGGGCCAGCGCTTCGTGTCGTCCAGCGGATCGAACGAGAGATGGTCGTTCGGGCCGTCCGGCATGATCTGCACGCAGAATTCCCACTCAGGGAAGTTGCCGGCCTGGATGTTGTCGTAGAGGTCGCGCGTGGCGTGGCCGACATCCTTGGCCTGGATCTCGGAGGCCTGTGCGGAGGTCAGGTTGCGCACGCCCTGCTTGGGCTGCCAGTGGAACTTGCAGAGCACCGCCTCGCCCTGGTCGTTGACCAGCTTGTAGGTGTTGACGCCCGAGCCTTCCATCTCGCGGTAGTTGGCCGGGATGCCCCACGGCGACTTCAGCCACGTCACCATGTGGATCGCTTCAGGGTGCTGCGCCACGAAGTCGAAGAAGCGCCACGCCTCCTGGCGGTTCGTCACCGGGTCCGGCTTGAACGCGTGGATCATGTCGGGGAACTTGATCGCGTCGCGAATGAAGAAGACCTTGAGGTTGTTGCCCACGAGGTCCCAGTTGCCCTCGACGGTCTTGAACTTCACCGCGAAGCCGCGCGGGTCGCGCTCGGTCTCCGGGCTCTCCTTGGCGCCAGCCACGGTCGAGAAGCGCACGAACATCGGCGTCTTCACGCCGGTCTCGTTGAGGACGCGGGCGCGGGTGTACTTGGAGGCGGGCTCGTCGCCGATCTTGCCGTAGGCCTCGAACCAGCCGTGCGCGCCGGCACCGCGGGCATGCACCACGCGCTCGGGAATGCGCTCACGGTCGAAATGGGTGATCTTCTCGATGAACTGATAGTTCTCGAGCGTCGCCGGTCCGCGCTCGCCGACCGTGCGCGTGCTCTGGTTGTCGCGGACCGGATGGCCCTGGCGGGTCGTCAGAATCGGACGGTTCTCGCTCATGCGTCACTCTCTCCTTGGGAGGCAGGGGCTTCAGGTAGGGTCGCTCGACGCACCCGCACAGCCTGGAACCATTCTGTTTCGGAGGTATGACCCAGGCATGACCTGTTAGCAAATGCATCGTCACAAACGTTGTGATAGATGCAGCCTATGAATCTTTCCGGGCTGTCCCTGCGCGATCTGGAATATGTGGTGGCTGTCGCCGACGAGGGGCACTTCGGTCGGGCCGCCGAGCGCTGCAACGTGAGCCAGCCGACACTCTCGGTGCAGGTTCGTAAACTGGAGAACGCGCTAGGGCTGACCTTGTTCGAACGATCCAACCGAGGCGTGTTGCTGACCGTGGCCGGACAGGGCATCGTCCGGCAGGCGCGCGTGGTGTTGGCGGAGGCGCAGCGCCTGCTGGCGCTCGCGGTCGAGGGGCGCGGCTCGCCCCTGACCGGCCGGCTGGTGCTGGCCGCGATCCAGACGCTCGGCCCCTATTATTTCCCTCTCGTGCTGCGGCTGCTGCGCCAGGAATTTCCGCTGCTGACGCTGGCGCTCAGCGAGGCGCGCACCGCCGAGATCCTCGACGGGTTGCGCGACGGGCGGGTCGACGCGGCCTTGGTATCGCTCCCGGTGGCGGCCTCCGGCCTCACGGTCTCGCCGCTCTTCGTGGAGCCGTTCAAGCTCGCTTGCCCGGCAGACCACGCCTTCGCCCAGGGGGCAGCCCCGCGGGCGGAAAACCTGAATGGACCGGACCTGCTGCTGCTCGACGAGGGCAACTGCCTGCGCGATCAGACGATCGCCGCCTGCGGCACCCTGAGAGGCGCCGGGCGTCACGCGACGAGTTTGGAGACTCTGCGCTCGATGGTGGCGGCGGGCGCCGGCTACACCCTGATCCCGGCTCTCGCCGTTCCCGCAGGCCCCGATCCGAGCGGGTTGACCGTGGTGCGCCACTTCGAGGGGGAGGGGCCCGGCCGCACCGTGGCGCTGGCTTGGCGCTCCAGCGATCCGCGTGCGGCCGGACTCGCGCATCTCGCCGCCTTCTTCCGGGCGCACGCCCCGGCCGGCACCGCCGCCTGCCGGGAGGACGAGGGATATCGCGCCTAACCGTGGGAGGGAGAGGGCTGCCTGGCGTCATGTGCCCCTTGCCGGGCGCCGCGCTGCGGCGTGGCCGCTTCACGGCGACGTCGCAGCCTCGCCGTGACAGTTCGGGCGAGAGCGTGTAGCGCGGGGCCTCGCGCGGATCCTTGTCCCGCGCCATCGTCCCCCGCCTTCCTGCATCCACACCCGTGCCCGAGACCCGCATTCTCCTGCGCTGGACGGCGCTCGTCGCCGTTTCGGCCGCTCTCGCCTACGGCCTGAGCCGCGCGCATTTCCCCGCTGCCCTCCTCCTCGGGCCGATGCTGGCCGCGATCATCTTCGGCGTTCGGGGTGCCGGGCTCTCGCTGCCACGCCCACTGTTCGCGGCCGCCCAGGCGGTGATCGGCTGCCTCGTCGCCCACTCCGCGACCACCGAAATCGCAGCGACCCTGCGCGAGGATGGTCTCATCATCTTCGCGGTCGTCGGCGTGACGGTGGTGGCCGGCGCGCTGACCGGGCTGGCCCTGACGCGGCTGCGCGTCCTGCCCGGCACGACCGCGGCCTGGGGCTCCTCGCCGGGCGGGGCCGCCGCCATGGTGGCGATGGCCGAGGATTACGGCGCCGACCCGCGCCTCGTGGCGTTCATGCAATATGTGCGCGTCGCCGCCGTGGTGCTCTCGGCCTCGCTGGCCGCGCGCCTCCTCGCCGATGGTCCCGGTTCAGCCGGGGCGGGCGCTCCGGGCGAGGGATGGAGCTGGGCCGGTCTCGCGGCCACGATCGCGGTCGCCGCGGCCGGGTTCGCCCTCGCGAGCCTGCTGAGGCTGCCCTCCGCCCCGCTGGTCGGACCGATGCTGCTCGGCGCCATCCTGCACGCCACCGGTGTCCTCGACATCGCCTTGCCCGGACCGGCGCTCGATGCCGCCTATGCGGCGATCGGCTGGTATGTCGGATTGCGCTTCAACCGGCGGACCCTGGACGAGACGCTTCACGCGCTGCCGGGCGTGCTGGCCGCGACAGGCGCGATCATCCTGCTCTGCGGGAGCTGGGCCTGGGTTCTGACCTACTGGCTGCCGATCGATTTTCTCACCGCCTTCCTGGCCACCAGTCCCGGCGGACTCGATTCGGTGGCGATCATCGCCGTGGGTTCAAAGGCCGACGTGTCCTTTGTGCTCGCGGTGCAGACGCTGCGCCTGTTCGTCGTGCTGGCGACCGGCCCGATCCTCGCCAAGTGGATCGCCCGTGCGGTCCCGGGCGAGGCCCCGCGAGAGTCATCGTGACCGCCCTCTATCTCGCCTTCCTGAATTCCTGGCGCGGCCTCGTCCATGGCGGCCGCACCGAGCGGGCGGTGCGGCTCGAACTCGTCCTGCTGGTGCTCGGCCTGCCCGTGGCGCTCGTTCTCGGCGGCAGCCTGTGGGTCCGAGTGGCGCTGATCGCCAGCCTGCTGCTGATGCTCGGGGCGGAGCTCCTCAACACCGCCATCGAGAAGCTGTGCGACCACCTCCATCCAGACCGGCATGACCGGATCGGGATCGTGAAGGATCTCGCCTCGGCGGGCGCCTTCATGACCCAGGTCATCGCGGCCCTGATCTGGGGCGCGGCGGTGATCGACTGGTTCTAAGTGTCTCTCACAAAACTCCCGCCGCACTGTCATCGCCAGAGCGAGAACGGTCAGAGACCGGGAGTTTTGTGAGGCACTCTAAGCCGGGAGGCCGTCAGCGGCTGCAGGGACGATGCGGTCGAGCATCGCTCAGCCGTCTTCCTGCTCGCTCCAGACGACCCAACCACCGCCGAACAGTGTGGCCGCGATGACGACCCACAGGCCGGTCCGACCGATCAGCTCGATCAGCCAGGCATGCAGCGCCGAGAGGCTGAGTTTCAGAAGGCAGTCCAGCACGCCGAGATAGAGAGCGAGCGCCAGAATCGCGACGGCGAGAGGGCGGCTCATCGATCCTCCGTCTCCTTCCAGAGGGCCCAGGCCCCTGCAAACACCATGGCTCCGATCAGGAGCCGCATCCCCGTATGACCGATCCGTTCGAGGAGCCAAGCATGGGCGGCGGACAGACTCAGGTCCAGCATCCACCCCCACGCCGTCAGGATCACGGCAGTGGCGACGACAATGAGGATTTTTGTCGAGACCGGCATAGCAGCGGCGCTAGCACGTTTAAGCAAGTGCACCGAGCAACCCGAGTGACACTTCGCCACCAGTCCTCGGAAAAATGCTGCAGCCTTCGGCCCATCCGCCGAGACCGCCGATCCCTTCGCGCGTGTACGGCCGGCCGATGGGCATCATTGTACCTTCTGTCACGCTCGGCCGCGGAGACAGGGCGGCGGGCGGTGCGTTGAGACGGGTTGAGACCGGCCGAGCCATCGGACGTTCCGGTTGCCTCGGCTCGCCGCCTTGTCTCACATCATCGTGAAGAACGCATGGCTACCTTCTTCATCGCCGACACGCATTTCGGCGACGCCCACCTCGTCGAGCGCCGACGGCGCGGCTTCGCCTCGGTGGAGGCGCATGACGCGGAGCTGATCACCCGCTGGAACGCGCGCGTGCAGGCGGCGGACGAGGTTTGGCATCTCGGCGACTTCGCGGCCCGTGCGAGCCGCGAGCATTGCGCCGCGGTGTTCGCGCGGCTGAACGGCATCAAACGGCTGGTGCGCGGCAACCACGACAGCAATCGTGTGCTCGATCTGCCGTGGGCCGAACCACCGGTGGAAAGCGCCCGGATCGCGGTGGTGGATGAGGCGGGCCGGACGTGGCGGCTGTTCCTGGCGCATTACGCCCATCGGGCCTGGCCGGGCCTGTGGCGCGAGACCCGGCACCTGTACGGCCACACCCATGCGACGCTGGCCGACACCACCCGCTCCTGCGACGTCGGGGTGGATGCCTGGGATTTCTCGCCGGTCGGTCTCGCCGAGATCGTGGCGCGGCAGGATGCGGCGACGCTGGTGCCGGAGGAGTTGGCACCACGCGAATTGCGGTGACGGCTCGCCTCAGTTCACCGCCAGCGGCATCGCCTCGATCATCGTCTCGGAAAGTCCCCGCCGCCCGAGTGAATGGCCGAGGGCCGGAGTCAGCCCGGCCCCACCGGTGAACACGGCACGCGCGGGCGGCGCGTCGGGTGCCTGCACTGGCATCTCGCCGAGAAGCTGGATCACCCGGCGGGCGATGGCCGGAGCCGGGTCGATCCACGTGACAGGCCAGGGGGCGAGGCGCTCGAACCGGGGCAGCAACAGCGGGTAGTGGGTGCAGGAGAGGCACACAACATCGGTGCGCCGGCCGTCCATCCCCTCCACGAAGCAGGGGTCGATCTCGGCCAGGATCGCCGCGTCCGAGACCGGTTCACCGGCCATCTCGGCCTCGGCATAGCCCGCGAGGTTCTTGGAGCCCACCAGCGTCACAGCGCAGTTTGCCGCAAAATTCCGGACGAGGTCGTGGGTATAGGCCCGTGCCACCGTGCCGGGGGTCGCGAGCAGGGAGACGAGGTGCGTGCGGGTCAGCGCTGCGGCCGGCTTGATCGGGGGCACCACGCCGACGAAGGGCGTGACGAAGCGTTGGCGCAGGACCGGCAGCACCAGGGTCGAGGCGGTGTTGCAGGCGATCACCACGAGATCGGGGGCGTGGCGCGTCAGCAGCCGCTCCATCACCGCGATCACCCGCGCCACCAGCCGATCCTCGGTCAGCGCACCGTAGGGGAAGGCCGCGTCGTCCGCCGCGTAGACATAGGTCGCGTCCGGACGGGCGCGGCGCACCTGCTCCAGCACGGTGAGGCCGCCAAGGCCGGAATCGAAGACGAGGATGACCGGCTGCACGTTCCGCGCCGGCAATGCCGCCGAAAGGGTCGCCCCTGCCATTAGATCGATCCGCATGACCGCCGCCTTAGGCTCGCGCATCCATGGAAACCTTGGGGCGGCGAGTGTCCGGCGGCGACGGTTAAGGACACCTCACTGCGGCTGCAAAAAGGCCGCGCTTCGCAGGGGGCAGCGAGAGGTGCGACACGGGGTGCGACGAACAGCTTGGCGGGTCTCGACGTTGTCATAAGGCAATCGGCGTCTATTTCCGCCGCGCAACGGAGGAAGAGATTCCAACAATGGCAGCCGGCGCAGCACGTCTCACCCATTCGGAGAGCAGCGCGGCCTTCCCGCCGCCCCCGCTCGAAGCCCGCCCGATCGACCGCGACGCCTGGATCGCGGCCTTCCGCACCGTCCGCGACGAGACCGAGCGCCGCGCCGCCCCGCTCTCGCCGGAGGATCAGCAGATCCAGTCGATGGAAGATGCGAGCCCGACCAAGTGGCACCGGGCACACACGACATGGTTCTTCGAGCAGTTCCTGCTGCGCGAGCACCTGCCGGGCTACGCCCTCTACGACGAGCGCCTGCACTACCTGTTCAATTCTTACTACGTGCAGGCCGGGCCCCGGCAGCCGCGCTTCATGCGCGGGATGATCACCCGGCCGACCGCGGAGGAGACCGCCGCCTACCGCGCCCATGTCGATCGCGCGGTGACGGTGTGGCTGCGCGAGACCTCCGACGACGCGCTGGGGCGGGCACTGCCGATCCTGGAGATCGGCCTCTACCACGAGCAGCAGCATCAGGAGCTGATGTTCACCGATATCCTGCACGCTTTCGCGCAGAACCCGCTCGATCCAGTCTACGATTCCGGCTGGACGATGCCTGCCGCGCAGGCAAGTACCGGCAAAGCTGCCCTCGAAAGAGGCATCACCCAGATCGGCCACGCGGGCCAGGGCTTCGCCTTCGACAACGAGAGCCCGCGCCACGACGTGCTCATGCTCGGCAGCACCATCGACCGTGGCCTCGTGACGAACCGTGACTGGCTCGCCTTCATGGCGGATGACGGCTACGCCCGGCCCGAGCTGTGGCTCAACGAGGGTTGGCTCTGGCTGCAGCGCGAGGGCTGGGAGGCACCGGGCTACTGGCGGCGGGACTCCGAGGGCTGGTCGATGATGTCGCTCGCCGGCCGCAAGGCCGTCGATCCCGACGTGCCCGTGACCCATGTCAGCTACTTCGAGGCCGACGCCTATGCCCGCTGGGCGGGCCGCGACCTGCCGACGGAAGCCGAGTGGGAGGTCGCCGCGCGCGACGGCCTGATCGACGACGCCTTCGGCCTCGTCTGGCAATGGACCCGCAGCGCCTACGGCCCCTATCCGGGCTACCGGCCGGTGGCGGGGGCGCTCGGCGAGTACAACGGCAAGTTCATGTCGAGCCAGTACGTGCTGCGCGGCTCCTCGGTCGCCACGCCGGACGGACATGCGCGGGCCGGCTACCGCAATTTCTTCTATCCGCACCAGCGCTGGCAGTTCACCGGCCTGCGGCTCGCCGACGCGCGAGGCTGATCACCCGCCTCGCCCACCCTCCCGCGGTCCCGGAGTAAGCCTGTGACGATCGATCCCCGCCTGACGGCCTCCAGCCCCGCCACTCCCATGTCCGAGAACGGCCTGTTCCTGGCCGATGTCTGGGACGGGCTCGGCGCGAGCCCGAAGGCGCTGCCGGCCAAGTATTTCTACGACGCGGCCGGCTCGGCCCTGTTCGAGCAGATCACCGCCCTGCCGGAATACTACCCGACCCGGACGGAACTCGGCATCCTCGACGAGCGCGGCCCCGACATCGCCGCGCTGCTGCCGGACGGCGCAGCGCTCGTCGAGTTCGGCAGCGGCTCGACCGCCAAGCTGCGGCGCCTGTTGCGCCACCTGCCAGGGCTCTCGGCCTATCTCCCCGTCGATGTCTCAGGCGACTTTCTGCGTGAGCAGGCCGAGACGCTGCGCGGCGACTTCCCCGATCTCACCGTCGAGCCGGTGGTCGCCGACTTCACCCGCCCCTTCACCCTGCCGGAAGGTTTCAAGGGCCGGGCGCTCGCCGGCTTCTTTCCCGGCTCGACCATCGGCAATTTCGAGCCCGGCGAGGCGGCCCGCCTCCTCGACGTGTTCGGGCGCATCCTCGGCACGGGCGCGATGCTGGTGCTCGGCGTCGACCTCGTGAAGGACCGGGCCGTGCTGGAGGCGGCCTACGACGACGCGGCCGGCGTCACGGCGGCGTTCAACCTCAACCTGATCACCCGCATCAACCGCGAACTCGACGGCGAAATCGACCCGGACAGCTTCGCGCATCGGGCCTTCTTCAACGAGGCCGCCTCGCGCATCGAGATGCATCTGGTCAGCCGCCGGGCGCAGACCGTGCGCGTGGCCGGCCGCAGCTTCGCCTTCGCGGAGGGCGAATCGATCCACACGGAGAACAGCTACAAATACACCCTCGACGGCTTCCGGGCGCTCGCCGCCCGCGCCGGCTGGGCTTCGCTCGAGGCCTGGACCGATCCGGACGGGCTGTTCTCCCTCCACGCCCTGCGCCGCGAGGACTAAGCTCAGCCCTTCATTGCGTGCCGGCGGTGTCCGGCGAAGCAATCGGGCATCGCCACAACATCGGCCGGCAACAAGGGCCGATCATGGTTAACGGCAACGCTTCCCAGGGGAGGCGAACGCTCGATGCGGAGCCGTTTCCATGCCCACGATCCTCGCCGCTCTTATCGCCACACCCCTCGCCGCCGCCGACGCCGCACGACCGATGCCACCGGGGAGGGCAAGGTGGCGGGAACGCTGACCTGCGAAGCCCGCACCGATCTCGGACTCGTCTTCGGCACGGCGCGGGTCGCCACTTGCATCTTCGTCACCGAGGACGATCTGTGCCAGCCCTACGCCGCGCTGCTTCCGCCACGCGAGGGCGAGGCGGGTCCGCGCATCGTGGCATGGCGGGTGTTCCCTGCCGACGGGACCAGCCGCCCCGGCCTCTTCGACGGCAGCTTCAGCACTGACGCCGCAGGCGCCCTGTGCGGCAACACGGCAAGCCTCGCGCCGCTCAACGCAGGGAAGGAGCACGACCTGCGCCTCGCCGCGGAAAGCCGCACGGAGATCAGCCTGCGCTGACGGCCCGCACTTACAACCGACAGGCTCCCGACAGCGCCTCGTTCTCGGCGCTGGTGAACAGGCGCGAGCGGATGTGGAAGCGCTTCTCGCGGCCATTCTCCAGCGAGAACATGCCGCCGCGGCCGGGCACCACGTCGAGCATGATGTGGGTGTGCTTCCAGACCTCGAACTGGGAGCGAGAGATGAAGAAGTCCGCGCCGCCGATCTGGCCGAGATGCACGTCGCCGTCGCCGATGACGAAGTCGCCGACGGGGTAGCACATCGGCGAGGAGCCGTCGCAGCAGCCGCCGGACTGGTGGAACATCACCGGACCGTACTCGGACTTGAGTTCCTCGATCAGTTCGAGCGCCGCGGGCGTGGCGGTCACCCGCAGGGGCGTGCCGGCCTTGTCGGCCTGCTCGGCGGTGACGGGCTCGACCCGCTCGGCGGCGGGGCTCGCGGTCTCGCTCATGACTTCCCTCCCTGAACGTTCTCTTGTGGTTATCTGAGGCCGGGCCGGCGGATGTCCACGCGGCGGCAAGCGCCGCCGAGGATAGCAGACGAAGGCCGGCCGAACCGCCTGAGACGGCTTGGCCTTTCGGTCACCCTGGGGTGGCGTGGGGGCGGTCGGCCCGACTTTTGCGACCCCCGGCGAAACGTCCCTGCGACGAAAAAATCCGCCGAGGATTCGTGATGTCTCAGCCCGCCCCCGATCTCGCCGCGCCTGCGGTGAAGACGACCTGCCCCTATTGCGGTGTCGGCTGCGGCGTGCTCGCGACGCCGGACGGGAAGGGCGGCGTCGCGATCGCCGGCGATCCCGAGCATCCGGCGAATTTCGGCCGTCTCTGCTCGAAGGGCTCGGCGCTCGGCGAGACCGTCGATCTCGCCGACCGGCTGCTCGCTCCGACCGTCGATGGGCAGACCGTGACCTGGGAGGGCGCGCTCGGTACCGTCGCCGGCGGCCTCCGGCGGATCGCCGAGCAGCACGGGCCGGACGCGATCGCCTTCTACCTCTCGGGCCAGATCCTGACGGAGGACTATTACGTCGCCAACAAGCTGGCGAAGGGCTTCCTCGGCACGCCGCATGTCGACACCAATTCGCGGCTGTGCATGTCCTCGGCGGTCGCCGCCCATCGCCGCGCCTTCGGTTCCGACACGGTGCCCGGCTGCTACGAGGATCTCGACGAGGCCGATCTGATCGTGCTCGTCGGCTCCAACGCCGCGTGGTGCCACCCGATCCTGTTCCGCCGCATGGTCGATGCGCGCAAGAACCGCGGCACCAAGATCGTCACGGTCGATCCCCGCCGCACGCAGACCGGCGAGGAGGCTGACCTCCATCTGGGCCTCCGGCCCGGCACCGACACCGCACTGTTCTCCGGCCTGCTCGCCTATCTGGCCGGGCAGGCGAAGCTCGACGGGCGCTTCATCGAGGAGCACACCGCCGGCTTCGAGGGCGCCCTGGAGCGTGCTCGGCAGATCGCGCCGGACGCCGCCGCCACCGCCCGCGCGACGGGTCTCGCGGAAGCCGACGTGCAGGCCTTCTTCGAGATGTTCGCTCGGACGAAGCGGGTCGTGACCGCCTTCAGCCAGGGGGCGAACCAGTCGGCGCAGGGCACCGACAAAGGCAACGCCATCATCAACTGCCACCTCGCCACCGGACGGATCGGCCAGCCCGGCATGGGCCCGCTCTCGCTCACCGGCCAGCCCAACGCCATGGGCGGGCGCGAGGTCGGGGGGCTCGCCAACATGCTGGCCGCCCACATGCACTTCGCGCCCGAGGAGGTGGACCGGGTACGCCGCTTCTGGAATGCACCCAACATCATCACCGGCGAGGGAATGAAGGCGGTCGCCCTGTTCGAGGCGATCGAGCGCGGGAAGATCAAGGCACTCTGGGTGATCGGCACCAACCCCGTCGTCTCGATGCCGCGGGCCGACCACATCCGCGAGGCGATCAAGGGGCTCGATCTCTACGTCGTCTCGGAGGCGGTCGCGACCAGCGACAGCGCCCGCGCCACGGCGAAGAAGACCGTCCTGCTGCCGGCGCTCGCCTGGGGCGAGAAGGACGGCACGGTGACGAATTCCGAGCGGCGCATCTCGCGCCAGCGCGCCTTCCTGAAGGCACCGGGACAGGCGCGGGCCGATTGGGCGATCCTCTGCGACGTCGCCCGCCGCCTCGGCCACGGCGAGGCCTTCGCCTACGGTTCGGCCGTCGAGATCTTCCGCGAGCACGCCGCGCTCTCGGCCTTCGAGAACGAGGGCAGCCGCGATTTCGATCTCGGCGGCCTCGCCGAGATCGATCGGCGCGCCTACGACGCCCATCTGCCGATGCAGTGGCCGGTGCCGAAGCGCGGGCCGGACGCGAAGAAGGGCCGCGCCCGCCTCTTCGCCGATGGGCGCTTCTACACCTTCGACCGGCGCGCCCGCTTCGTCGCGGTGCAGCCGCCCGCGCTGGCGCAGCCCGTGACCGCCGAGCGCCCGCTCGTGCTCAACACCGGCCGCATCCGCGACCACTGGCACACCATGACCCGCACGGGCAAAAGCCAACGCCTCTCGGCCCACCGTGCCGTGCCCTTCGTCGAGATCCACCCCGATGACGCGGCCCGCTTCCGCCTGAGCGACGGGGGATTTGCCCGCGTGACCACCGATCTCGGCAGCGCGATCCTCGAAGTGACCGTGACGGACGGCGTTCTGCCGGGCTCGATCTTCGCGCCGATGCACTGGAGCGACATGACCGCCTCGGACGGGCGCGCGGCGGCGCTTGCCCGCGGCATCCCCGATCCGGTCTCGGGCCAGCCCGAACTGAAGGCGACGCCGGCCTCCGTCGAAGCCGTGGCCTACCGCTCCCGCGGCTACCTGCTGACGCGGGACGCCCAGGCAGCTCCCGCCGGCTGGTGGTGGGCGCGGGCGACCGTCTCCGGCGGATCGGGCCTGCTCTTCGCGACCCAGGAGGGCTCGCGGGAAATGGCGCTGTCCGTGCGCGGCCTATTCCCCGGCCACGAACTGGCCGAGTACGTCGATCACGCCCGCGGGCTCTACCGCTGCGCCGTCTACCGCGACGACCGCCTCGTCGCAGCCCTCGCCGTGGCACCGGGGGACCGGCGGCCGGACTGGGAACTCGCCAAACAGGTGTTTGCCGCCCCCGACATCGAGGCGATCGACCGGCGCACCCTGCTCTCGGGCCGGGCGGCGACCGCCTCGGCCGGTCCGGTGGTCTGCGCCTGCCACGGCGTCGGCCTCGACGTCATCAACGCCACCATTGCGGCCGGAGCCGGTACGATCGAGGCGGTGGGCGCGGCCTGCAAGGCGGGAACGAATTGCGGCTCGTGCATTCCCGAGATCCGCAAGCTTCTCTCACCGGCGCTTGCGCGCAGCGCCGCGTAGGGGCACCTTTTACGTCCTTTCCCCCTCTTCACGGGGGGAAGCACCGGCCGTCGTCGAATGCACGACGGCCGGTATCACGAGAAGCGTACGCGAAACATCCTCATGAGCACGCCCCGCCAACCCCGTGAAACCCGCGCCGGCCTCGAGCCGCTGGCGGTGTTGCCCGTGTTCGTGCCGCTGCAGGACAAGCGGGCGGTGCTCGCCGGCTCCAATGGCGGCGCTCCCTGGAAGGTGAAGCTGCTCGCCGCCGCCGGCGCCCGGGTCGATGTCTACGCGGAGGAGCCGAGCGAGGAACTGCGCGGCGTGCCGGCCGAGATCGCCGCCGGCTCGGTGACGCTGCACGAGCGGCGCTGGACCCCGGACGACCTGCGGGGCGCGGCCTTCGCCATCGGGGCCATGGAGGATGAGGAGGACTGCATCGCCTTCGTCGCGGCGGCGCGGGCGGCCGGCGCGATCGTCAACGCCGTCGACCGGCCCCACCTGTGCGACGTGAAGTTCGGCGCCATCGTCAACCGCTCGCCGCTCGTCGTCGGCATCTCGACCGAGGGCGCCGCTCCGGTCTTCGGGCAGACCGTGCGGGCACGCATCGAGGCGATGCTGCCGCGCGGCTTCAAGCACTGGGTCGCCGCCGCCCGCGACTGGCGCGAGGCGGTCTCGGCCCGCTTCCACGGCTTTTCCGAGCGGCGCGGCTTCTGGGAGCGCTTCACGGACCGCGCCTTCGCCGAGCCGGACCGGGCGCCGACGGAGGCCGACCTCGCCGACCTGCTGGGTCAAACGGAAGCACTGCCCATGGGCGGCGCGGTGACCCTGGTCGGCGCCGGACCGGGCGATGCCGAACTGCTGACCCTGAAGGCCCTTCGGGCGCTGCGCAACGCCGATGTGATCCTCTACGACGACCTCGTCGCCCCCGAGATCCTCGACTACGCCCGCCGCGAGGCCCGGACCATGCTGGTGGGCAAGACCGGCCACGGTCCGTCCTGCCGGCAGGACGACATCAACGCGCTGATGGTCTCGCTTGCGAAGTCCGGCAAGCAGGTGGTGCGCCTGAAATCCGGCGACCCGCTCGTCTTCGGCCGGGCCGGCGAGGAGATCGAGGCCTGCGAGGCCGCGGGCATTCCCTGCACCATCGTTCCCGGCGTCAGCGCGGCGCAGGGCGCGGCGGCGGCGCTCGGCGTGTCGTTGACCCATCGGGATGCGGCCCGGCGCCTGCAATTCGTCACCGGCCACGACCGGCGCGGGGCGCTGCCGGAGGATCTGAACTGGGGCGCGCTCGCCGACAAAAGCGTCACCACCATCGTCTACATGCCCAAGCGGACACTGCGCGCCCTGTTGGAGCGGGCGGTGGCCGAAGGGCTCGCTCCCGAGACGCCGGCCCTCGTGGTGTTCAATGCCACCCGCGCGAAGCAGGCGACGGTGGCCGGTACCGCCGCCGACCTCGCCGGGCGAATCGAGGCCTCGGACCTCGAAGGACCGGCCCTTTTGATGGTCGGCGAGGCCCTGCGTCGGCACAATGCCCGCGGCGCGGAACAGAGCGTCGAGATCCGGGCGGAAGCCTCCTGAACGTCTTGCACAAGCACCGCGAGACCGAAGGCCTTGCGGCGTCGCGCGGGCTTGCAGCATGCCCCGGCTCTGTGATGTGAGGGACGGTGGCCCGACATCCGAGGCTGCCGCGCCTCCGGCGATGCAGCGGATCTCGGGATCTTTCTCGCGCGGCCGGCTCGCCCGTCGGGCCGCTTTCACGAAGACGCCTTCGAGGACCCCATGCGTCGTCCGTCCCGCAGCGTTCTCCTGCCGCTTGCTGCCTTCGTCGCGGGCCTCGTGGCGATCTCGATCGCCCTGGTGATGACGCTGGTGCCGCAGCATCCGCAGAGCGGCCCGAGCGGCATCGGTGGGCCCTTCACCCTGGTGAACCAGGACGGGGCGACGGTCAGCGAGCGCGACTTCGTCGGCAAGCCCTACCTGATGTTCTTCGGCTTCACCCATTGTCCCGACGTCTGCCCGACCACGCTCCAGCAGATCAGCGACGTGCTGGCGGCGCTCGGGCCCAAGGCGGACGCGCTGAAGGTCGCCTTCGTCAGCGTTGACCCTGAGCGCGACAGACCTGAGTCGCTCAAGACCTACCTGTCGAGTTTCGATCCGCGCATCGTCGGCCTCACCGGTAGCCCGGAGCAGGTGGCGGCGACGATCAAGACCTTCCGCGCCTACGCCAAGAAGGTGCCGAGCCAGAACGGCGACTACACGATGGAGCACACCGCCCTCGTCTACCTGATGGACGCCCGAAACGGCTTCGTCGGCGCGGTCAACCTGAACCGTCCGGCAGCGGAGACGGCAGCGGAGCTGTCGAAGCGGATCTGACCGCGGCGGCACCGGGCGGGCGTCGCCCGAGCGCCCCTGTACGGGAGGTGCGGGCCAACCCATGCTCGGTCTTGTTCCAGCGATGCGGATCGCGCAGCCACTCGATCATCGCCATCCACGCCGCGAGGCTGACCAGCAGTTGGTAGAACGGCAGCAGGAGGACACAGGGTAGGAGATCGCGCCAGCCCCGCCGCAGACAGCCGGCGAAGCCGGGCAGCCACATCGCCGCGAGCCCGGCGAAGAAGACGGTCCAGGCCGCCGCCCGTGTGAGATGGGCCAGGATTGTGCCGTCCGCTGGGGCGAGGAACAGTTCCCCGAGGCTGCCCGCCATCAGGAACGGGTAGAACAGAGCCGAGACGACGGTGCCGGGCACGAAGGCCAGGGCACACAGGCTCTCCGCCGCCCCAAGACGGCGACAGACGGTAAGCGGGCGACGCCCGTGGGTGAAGCTCGTTTGGAGAAAGCCCTTCATCCAGCGCGTCCGCTGGCGCAGCCATGCCTTCAAACGTTTCGGTGCCTCCTCGTACGTGGAACTCGGCAGATCGCCGACACGGTAGCCCGCCAGCGCCAAGCGAAGACCGAGATCGGCATCCTCAGTGACGTTCCAGGCATCCCAGCCGTGCAGCGAGAGGAGCACGCGCGTCCGGAAATGGGTCGAGGTGCCTCCGAGCGGGATCGGCATCCGCCAAGCGGCGAGCGCCGGGGCCAGCACATCGAACAGGGCGGCGTACTCGATCGCGAACAGGCGGGGCAG